>Ga0310124_10003672_pt1 | contig 10263 bp, 9 predicted proteins | sample CB11b_AW_Bot5_MG_FD_203507 | JGI IMG/M metagenome (GOLD analysis project Ga0310124, IMG submission 203507) | Marine microbial communities from Western Arctic Ocean, Canada - CB11b_AW_Bot5 | ecosystem: Environmental > Aquatic > Marine > Oceanic | place: Canada: Western Arctic Ocean | collected...
CGGGAAACACCACCAGCGGCTCCTTGCGGTTCTGCAACACGTCAACAGCCTGTTGCAACGCCTGGCGATCGGTCCCCTCGCGGTCGACGCTGAAGCAGCCGTGCATCCGCAGAAAGGCCCGAGTGATCGGGTTGGCCAGGCCCAGAACCTGCCACGCACCCATGAAATACAACGGACTGCCGAACTTGCCGGCCGCCTCGTAGACGACCATCGGGTCGCCGTGGACCGAGTGGTTCGGAGTGATCAAAACGCCGTGGCCGGCGTCCAGGGCGCCCCGTACGTGCTCGGCACCTCGCACCTCGACATCCGCGATCCGAGGACCGGACTGGATGAATCTTCGCCTCAAACCCCCACACAGCCGAACCGCCAGAGGACTGAGCAACGGCCCCCACCATCTCGGTGGCTTCTCAAATCGCGTCCGGTCCACAATCGTCTCCCACAATTCCACCACGTGCCACGAAATACCACGCGTCACCTACCCGGGTGAGACTCCAGAATACGACGGGCGAAAACCAATTGCGAATCACAACGCACCAACTCGGGACTGGATCCGCAGGTGCCTGTACCGGGTTGAGTGAGCGGGGTGGTGGCGGGACAGGCACCGGCGCCCCTCAAAGGTCGGGGCTCTGGAGCCAGTCCCTGGACTAGAACTTGTACGTTGTTCCCGGCACTCCCACCTCAAGGCCCTCTACTCCCAGAGCCTCGATCTCGGCGACCAGCTCATCTCGATTCGATGGCTTCAGGTGCACCGCAATCGCTCTCACCTCACGACCAATCTTCGCCAACTGCAAAGCGGTTCCCGAGGGTGTCAGGTGACCGGACACCTCTGCCAACTCCGCCTGCGACTCGGGAAAACTCGACTCAATCACCACTCCCGACAAATCCTCGCGAGCCGCCGCACGCTCCCAGATCAGGTCCGTATCACGCGTGTCGGTGGCCACCACAACCGTGCTACCCGACTCACCCAGCAGGTACCCAAACGTCGGCACCACGTGATCAACCGGTACCGCCACCACCTCAACCCCCGCCACGCTCACCGGCACATCGACCGCCAACTCGTGGAACTCGATCAACTTCCCCGCGTCGGTCGAGAGCCGCTCGAGATCGGGCCAGAGACGGTCGTTGAACAGGTCGCTGCGGACCGCATCAAGCACATCCAAAGGTGCGTGGATCCGAGCCGGAGCCAGGCCCGACTGCAGGCGGTTGATGGCGAACAGCGGCAGAGTGGCGACGTGGTCGAGATGCACGTGAGTCAGGATCACGTCGGTGACCTGCTCCTGCAGATCCAGGCCAGCCAGGCCCAGGCATCCCGCGTCGATGGCCAGGTGATCGTTGACGACATACGTAGTCGCCATCTGAAGCCCCGGGTCACCGAAGCACGAGGGGAGAAACTGGATATCCATGCTGTGCGACTCGTTCGGCTCGCGACCAAGCACCAAAGCACCAGGCCGCCGCGATCTTCCCTCGATACCCCCAATACCTCCACTCAATAGTAGATTGACAGGATCCGATCAACGACAATCATCGACCCGACCGTCAACCCCGTAACACGATACCGATCACGCCATGAAGATCACCGATGTCGAGACGCTGCACCTGAGACTCCCGGACGTGGAAGAAATCGCCGACGGCACCCAGGACGTGCTGGTGATCCGCATCCACACTGACACGGGCCACACCGGAGTCGGCGAAGTCACCAGCCAGTCGTATGTCTGCCAGGCCATTTTCGAGGCTCCCCGGTCGGCCGAACGACGTCACGGCCTCGCCCAGATCCTGATCGGCCAGGAAGTCGACGACGTCGACCGGCTGTGGCAGCTGATGTACTACAACACGAATCGCTACGGACGCCGAGGTGCGGCCATCCACGCCATCAGCGGAGCCGACATCGCGCTGTGGGACCTGCTGGGACAGGCCCGCGGAGTACCGGTCTGTGAACTGCTGGGGGGCGCAAAACGCTCAACCGTCCGGGCCTACGCCAGCCTGCTGTTCGGTGAGACTCCCGAGGCGACCGCACGCCTGGCCTCCGAAACCGCCGACCTGGGACTGACGGCGGCGAAGTTCGGCTGGGAAGTCTTCGGAAAGGACCCCGAGATCGACCTGGCCCATACCCGGGCAGCCCGCGAAGCTCTCGGACCCGAACGCGACCTGATGATCGACGTCGGCTGCAAGTGGGACGCCGAAACCGCCCTGGAACGGGCCCGGTTGCTGGAACCCTACCAGCTGACCTGGATGGAAGAACCCCTCTCGCAGGACGACCGACGGGGCTACGCCGAATTGTGTGCCGAGTCGCCGGTGCCGATCGCCGCGGGCGAAGGCGACGTGACACTCTACGACTTCGAAGACCTCGTCGAACGAGGACTCCACGTCGTGCAGCCCGATGTCGCCTTCTGCGGAGGACTGACCGTCTGTCGCGATATCGGACACCTGTGTGCACAGCAGCAGCGTCGAGCCGTACCGCACTGCTTCAGCACCGGCATCAATCTTGCCGCCAGCCTCCACTGGGCCAGCTCGATGGAGGACGGGGACCTGGTCGAGTACTGCCTGAGACCGTCGCCCTTGATGAGACGGCTGGTGGCCAACCTGCCACCGCTGGTCGACGGCCGAGTGCCCGTGCCCGACGCTCCCGGACTGGGAATCGAACTCGATGAGGAGATCATCGCCGAGTTCCAGGTCGATCCGGCCAACGCCAGCTAACTCTCGCCGTCGGAAAAACGTCGGCACAACTCGGCGTACTGCTCGGGAGTGTCCAGGTCCCAGAGCACCTCCGGACGACCCAACTCGAACTCCTCAACCCGCTCACCGTACCCGGCCACCAGGTGGTTCAGGCCCGCATCGGGAGGAATCGACGAGACCTGCTGAGCCAACTCGACGTCAAAGACCGTCGGATGACCGCGACGACCGCCCGACGTCGGTACCAGCACCGCGGGACGTGTCGCCAACCAGGCCTCGGCCACCTCGCCAACCAAATCGGCATCCAGGACCGGGTGATCGCCGGGGACCAGCATCCAGCCTCCTACCTCCTCACCCGGCCATCGCCGTCGCATCTCGTCCAGGCCGTACACCACGCTGGCCTTCATGTCCGCTGGGTCCTCGTCACGACAGACCACCACCGCACCAGCCGACTCTGCCGCCGCGGCCAATTCGCTGTCGTCCGCTCGGATCACAACCAGTACGTCCAGCACCGACGGATGATCCAACGCCTGGACCAACCGGGCAATCACCGGGCGACCACCCAGGGGCAACAACAACTTCGGAGCACCCATCCGCCGGCTGTGACCGGCCGCCGGGACAATCGCCACCAGCCTGTTTCGTGATTCACTCATCCGATCCCGACACTACGCTCTGACCACCAACCACTCAACTGACTCGCTTTCCGCTTGCCTTGATCGACTCGACATACGAACAATGGAATCCACGATCGGGGACAGGCACCTGCGGACCCAGTCCCTCATACCCCACCAAGCGGACAGCGCCATGACACTCCTCCGCCAGCTGACCTCGCCAACCCGCCTGCTGCTGGCCCTGCTCGCTCTCACGCCCATCGGCTGCAGCGACCTCAACGAAGCACTCAACTCAGAACCCAAACGCCGCACCGCTACCGTGCCCGGAATCGCCTCCGCCGCCGACATCCAGGACGTCCAGGACGCAACCGGGGGAGTCGCACCATCAACGCCTGCACCGCAGCCAACACCGCAGCCAACACCGCAGCCAACACCGCAGCCAACAGCACAACCCACACCGAAGCCTTCACCTCAGTCGAAAACCCGGCCAGCACCCTTCAACCCCTCGGCCGCTCCCGTCCCCGGCAAAGCGGCACCGAAGCCCCGCAGCACCTTCATCGGCAAGACGACCGCCGAGGTGATCGACTACAAGAAGTACCGCGGCAACCCCTTCATCGTCGTCGTCGAGAACAAGATCCAGGGCAGCGACCCGCTGACCATCGCCGCCACCGCCTACGTCGCGGCGTCCTCGCGGGTCAGTGCACTGAATTTCAAGCGGCAGTTGGACATCATCAAGGCCTCCAAGGGCCGCGCACCGTCGTTTGTCGAGTTCGAGAAGCTGCAGAAGCAGATGAAGATCGAGTTGGCCAAGTTGCCCCGCTACCAGGCCTACGCCTACGACGAATCGACCGGAGGCTTGCTGGTGGTCGAGAACAAGAAATACAAGATCCAGATCTACCGCGAGGCGGGGATTCCGATCGAGGCCGGCGACAAGATCTACGAGCAGAAGCTGAAGACCGGGACGTCAAAGAAACGCGGCCCGCAGTAGCCCGCCATCGATCTCAGCCAGCCGGTCAGTTCGTTCGAGAGAGCGGCGGCAACTCCTTGTGGCTCAGCGGGTGAAAACGCCTGACCTTCACGATCCGCCACTCGTCTTCTTCCTTCCGCCAACTCAGCGACCACAACGTGGGCTGGTGACCGACGGAGCCGAATCCCACGACGCTCAGAGACGCGTTGGCACGAAACCTCGTCTCGCCTCGAGTGTCCTCGGAGGTCACTGTCGTCTCAATCGCCGTGATCCGGATCTGGTCTTCGAAGCTGATCAGAGCCAGGGCGGCGGCGACCTGGCCCTTGAGTATCAGTTCCGAATTGGAAAAGAAGCCCAGCACCTCGAGAACTTCCTTGTCCTGGACCGCGTCCCTGAGATCCAGCACGAGCAGCTCCAGCCGCTCCCTCTCGGTCACGATCCGCCGTTCCAGTTCCCAGGTACCGCCGGCCAGCAGGATCACGGCCAGGGCAACCCCCAGCAGGCGATGGTCTCGTCGCGTGTTCCAGGCCAACAGCAGGCCGACCGCGACGACCGACAATGAGATGACCACGGGCCACGGGTTTTCGGTCAGCAACCACATCGTACGGGCCACTCCGCGGGGACACTCGACACGACGCTCCTCATGTCGGAAGTCTAGGCGCGTGGGTGGTCAGTTGGCAACAGGCGCCCCTGAGGGCGAGTCCACCGCGGGCTTCAGGATGATCCGACGGCGGGCCACGTCATGGCCGCCGCATCGCACCACAAGCGAGTATTCCCCGGGCACCAGGGCGTCGTGGAGTACATAAAGGAAGTTGGCCCGGAAGGCCTCACGAGACACCACCTGGTGGACTCGATCCAGCAACCGGTTCTCGCTGTCGTGCAGGTTGCATTCGATCACCAGGTCGGGATGCGGCGGATTGAGCGTGCACTGGGCAAACAGCCGCTCGCCCTGCCGGAACGTCGACTTGTGACCGACCACGTAGCCGCCGATCAGCATTTCACCCATCTCGAGCGAATGCACCAGGTCCTCGGGACGAATCGTCGGATTGCTCTCCAGCATCGCCTCCACCACACCCGGGTCCAGCTCGACCAGCTCATGCGGACCGTCGGGGCGCCGGATCCCGTAGGGGTCGAGCTGGTGTTCGAGTTCGACGCCCAAGACCGACGTGACCAGCAGCAGGGCCGGAAACGCAAGAGCCAACCGGCCCCGCCATTCAGGGGCCAGGGGAACGACCCGTGATGCGTCAGCCGTCCGCGGACCTCGGTACTTCGACAACCAGCCTCGCCAGCGGACCACGTCGACGCTGTTGATGAATGCCAGGTAGGTCACCATCGAGACCCACGGAAAGACGTGCAGGCCCAGGGTCTGGCGTGTGCCGAGATGGAAGCCGGCACCCATCAGCAGCATGACCCAGCGGCCGTGGCCACGCCAACACATGAATACGAACAGGATCTCCCAGACGATGCTGATGTAGGCCATCGTGACCACCAGCACCGGGTACAACGTCAACTGCTCGCCCATCGGGTTCGCATTGTTCACGTCGGTCATCAGCCAGAACCTGAGCTGGTCACCGGAGAAGAAGGTCGGGGTGTGGATCTTGGTGATCGCGGCACCCAGGTAGACCATCCCGATGAACAACTGCATCAATCGACGAGGCCAGGCCGGGAAGCGAGGCGGATCGAGCCGAACCGGTGGCGTCCGCCGGGCCAGCCAGGCGTCGACACTCCACACCGCTCCGCACCTCGAGAAACTCAACAGCAACAGCACGTGAGAAGCGATCGCCGAGTACTTGGTGAAGGTGCTCAGGCAATCGAGCAGGTTGAGGTAGGTGTAGATCAGCAGGCAGCAGACGACCGAGATCCGCGTCCGCCAACCGATCATCGTGGTCACCAGGCAGGCGACCAGCAGGGTCATCAGGATCACCGCCATCGTGCCCGAAGGCACCGGCAGCATGTTTAAGTAGCCGTAGTTGTCCGCCAGGGGGGCGAATCCGCCATCGTTGGAAAAGAACTCGCGGGCATGGATCCAGCGACGCAGGACCACGTAGAGCAGGATCACCGGCAACGCCATCCGGCACAACGCCAGGCCATATGGCACCTCCTCGGCAAAAAAGAATTCTCGCAGCGAGGCACGCAGGCCCGGCCGGCGGCCAGGGTCCATCCCTGCAGCAGAGATTTCCAGAGCGGGAGTCGGATCAGACATGGTGTGTTGGGCGAATGAGTCGGAGGGGACGGGTCGAAACTCGGATCACTACTGGGCCAGTGGAGCACGCTCGGGATCGGCTGCCGGGAACAACGACTGCGACTGAGTTCGCGTCAGCGCTGGCACCCGCGACGGACTCAGCCCGTCAAAGGGACGCATCGTCGCCCGCAGCTCTCGAGATACTCTGGAGCTTCCCGAATCGGGATGAGCGGGCAGGGGGCGGGCCGACACCACCAGGCTGTTTTGTCGAGACAGCCACGACGGAAACCTCCGCACCACCGTCCCGCACGGAGCCATCACCTGCCGGACCTGGAAGTAGCTGTGCTTCTCACGAGGCTCGTCGAAAAAGTGACTCCAGACCGAATCGGGCAGGTTGTACTTCTTGGCCCAGTACTCCTCGATCACCAGAATCCGCCTCATCGGTTTTGCTCGAGTGTGCTCGAGACAATTCTGGACCAGGCGACTCGAGTGGTTCAGGAAGGGGTCGTAGTGGTGCCGGGCCAGGTCGCCAAAGGGAGTGAACTCGGTCCACGGACCCGGCGCCAGTTCGTAGTACTTGTTGTCCTCACCCTCGCCGATGATGTGCAGGCGATTGGCGTAGGCCGACCAGCCGCAGAACATGTCCCAGACGACAAAGTACATGCCCGGATGGGAGGTCGTGTTGAAGTTCAGCGTATGGCAGACGATGCCGTAGCCGAGCGAGCCGAGGTAACCGACGATGACCAGCGACACGGCCCAGCGCTTGATGGCACCCAGCCAGGCCAGTCCGCGGCTTGCTTCGCCTATACCCATCCCTGGGACTCCACCTGGCTCGAGATTCCGGTCTGCGCCGGCGGACTATCGTCCCCAGCCGCCAACCCGTCAAGACGAGCCCACCCCAGGGACTGGCTCCGCAGCCGCCCCCGGCGGCGCAGGTGCCTGTCCCGAGCCCACCGGATGCTCACGCTTGCCGTAGATACACGCCGGGGACAGGCACCTCCGCCCCCAGGCGGGGCTACGGAGCCAGTCCCTCATGCAGATCCAGTCTCCTCGGCGGCCACGATCGCCTCGAGTATCCCATCCCAGGTGTACTCGACCGCCTCCACCGATACCTCCAGCCCCGCCTCACCGGCCGCCTGGCTGGTGACCGGGCTGATGCTGGCCAGTCGGGTCGACTCCAGGCACACCTGCGGATCCGCTGTCAGCCGAGCAATCCCACGAGCGATCGAGGGGCTCGAGAGTCCGATCCAGTCGAGTGTCCCATCCTGCAGCCGAGCCACAGTCTCGCTGGAAAACGCCTCAACATCCTCGTTGCGGTAAACGACCAGCTCCTCGAGATCCGCGCCGGCCTCCTTCAGCAATTCACAAAGCACGTCCCGCCCGCGACTGGCTCGAGCCCACAGCACCCGAGCCCCATCGACCCGGCCACTCAACGCCGCACCCAGCTCCTCGGCCCGAAACGATTCGGGCACCACGTCGGCCCTCAGCCGGTACTCGGCCAACGCCTCGCCGGTCGCCGGACCGATCGCCGCCAGCCGGCAGTCACTCAGCCGCCGCAGATCATCGCCTCGATCCCACAACCGCCCCAGCAGCCCGGCCACGCCGTTGGTGCTGGTGAAGACGATCCAGTCGAAGTCGCCAATCCGGTCCAGCACCAAGTCGACCTCGTCGAACGACTCAGGCGGCAGGATCTCGATCGTCGGCATCAGCACCGGCTCGGCCCCCAGCTCCACCAGCCGACTCGTAACCCGCGCCGCCTGCCCCACAGGCCGGGTGATGCCCACCGATCGCCCCAGCAGCGGTCTCGATTCGAACCACGCAATCCCCTCGCGCTCACTCACGCATTCACCCACGACGATCAACGACGGAGCCGTCAACTCGGCCCTCGCCACCGACTCGGGCAATTCGGCCAACTCGCCCGTCACCGTTCTCTGGGCCGACAGGGTGCCATGGCTGATGACCGCGGCCGGGGTACGAGGGTCCCGACCCGCCTCCAGCAGCCTCGAAACAATCTCGTCCAACCGGTCCAAACCCATATAGAAGACCACGGTCCCGTTGAACTCGGCCAGGGTCCCGTAATCGATCGTCGAGTCCTGCTTGGCGGGATCCTCGTGACCGGTCACCAGGACCACCGCCGAAGCCTTGTGGCGATGGGTCAACGGGATCCCGGCGTAGGCGGCCGCGGCGGTGGCCGCGGTGATCCCCGGCACGATTTCAAAGGGCACCCCCGCCTCGGCCAGCACCAGGGCCTCCTCGGCACCCCGGCCAAATACCAACGGGTCGCCTCCCTTGAGCCTGACCACGGTTCGGCCCGCACGAGCCTCCTCGACCAGCCGCCTGTTGATCGCCGCCTGGTCGAGTACCTTGTGACCGTCATCACCCTGACGCCGGGTCCGCTCGGCCGTCGCCCGGGTGTGCTCGAGCAACAACGGATTGACCAGCCCGTCATAGAGCACCAGGTCGGCCTGCTGCAGGCACTCCAGCCCCCTCAGCGTCAACAGGCCGGGGTCACCCGGCCCGGCTCCCACCAGGTACACTCGCCCCGATGCGACTCCTACACCTGCAGCATCCGGCGGTGTGTTCTGCTGGGAGGTCATCGGCAAGAGGTCTCTCTGGGGCCGGTGATCGGCCGGTCGCGAGCAGTTGCGGAACCGACCACCGCCGACTCCAATGTTGCTTCGATTATCCGGCTCGCCCCGCCCCGCCACAATGGTCCCCCAAAAACGATCTCAGTCCCCATGACCCCAGACACCCACTCACCACTGGCCAACGTCAAGGCCCTGACGTTCGACTTCTTCGGCACCGTGCTCGACCTGGGCACCAGCCTGCAGGCTGCCATCTCCACCTGCCTGCAACGACACGACTCGGATGTGACGCCCCAGCGGTTCTGGGAGCTGTGGCGAGGTCGACAGAGGATCGAGCAGTACCAGGACAACATTGTCTCGGTCGGCCACGGAGGCTACCTGGTCACCGCGCGGCGGGCACTCCTCTACACGCTCGGACTCTGCAACGTGCCGGCCGACGCGGCGGAGGTCGACGAGGTGATGGACGACTGGCAGAGACTGTCTGCCTATGACGATGTCGCCGCCGCACTGCCACGACTCGCCTCCCGCTTCCGACTCGTCGGACTCTCGAACGGTGAACCCCGGTTCCTGGCCCACCTGGCCGCCAATCGGATCGGCTTCGAGTTCGAGACGCTGATCTCGGTGCAGGAAGTCGGAGTCTTCAAGCCGGATCCCAAGGTCTATCACCACGCCGCCTCGCGACTGGACCTCGAACCGGACGCCTGCCTGATGGTCTCGGCCAACTCGTTCGACGTGCTGGGAGCCCGGCTGTGCGGATTCCGAGGGGCATTCGTCAACCGGGGGCAACTGCCGTACGAGGACTCCGAGTACCGCCCCGATCTGGAAGTCCCCGACTTCAGCCGGCTGGCCGACGAGTTGGGGGTCTAGCCCGCCCGTGGCGGGGCCTGAACCCCTTTGTTCCAACCCAGCTCGATTGCTAGAATCGTCCCTCGACAGGCTCGAAGAACCGAGGACAGGAACCACGTTGATGACCCGAAACGACCTTGTACGTCCCCTGGCAGCGGTGCTCTCTCTCTGGCTGCTGACCGGGCCCGATTCCCTGCCCGCGGCCGAGCCCAACGCGCTGATCTCGACGATCAAGTCGGTCGACAAGAAGGCCCAGGGCAACCCGGCCGCCGCACGAGCCGTCGCAGAACTGTCGGCGGCCGAACCGGCCGTGCTGCTGCCGGTGCTGGCCGCGTTCCAGGACGCCAACCCCCTGGCGGCCAATTACCTGAGATCGGTGACCGAGACGATTGTTGACCGGGC
>Ga0310124_10003674_pt1 | contig 10262 bp, 11 predicted proteins | sample CB11b_AW_Bot5_MG_FD_203507 | JGI IMG/M metagenome (GOLD analysis project Ga0310124, IMG submission 203507) | Marine microbial communities from Western Arctic Ocean, Canada - CB11b_AW_Bot5 | ecosystem: Environmental > Aquatic > Marine > Oceanic | place: Canada: Western Arctic Ocean | collected...
TGGTTTCGGCAGACGGCTGATGGCGGAGGTCTAGTCACGCCTCGTGGAATACGGATGCACGAAGCTCAACCTTCAGGTGAGAGCAGACAACCAAGAGGTGGTCAGCTTCTACCTCGGGATGGGCTACGCCGTCGAAGAGCGCATCAGCATGGGGAAGCGGATCCCTTAGGCTCGGGTCTGATTGCTGCTGCGCAAATGCAACAACGAGTAGCGCTTGGGAGGGTTTGAAGTGAACTACCAGGGCGTCCTCTTTGACCTCGACAACACGCTCGTGGATCGGGCCGGGGCGGTGGTCCGCATAGCCCACGCCCTCTACGATGCCGAGCCGGCCATTCGCGCCAACACGCCGCGCGACGCCGCTGTCGACAGGATCGTAGACTTCGACGCGGACGGTCTGGGAGGCGGCCGGAAGGTCCTCATGGAGCGGGTGCAGGAGGAGTGGCCCGAGATCGACCGCAGCGGCGAGGAGCTGGTCGCCTGGTACGGGGCGCGGTACGTGACTTCGCTGGCGGAGGACGCGCTCGTTCAGGCCCTGGTCGCGGGTTTGTCGCGCGCGGGTATGCCCTGGGGCATCGTCACCAACGGTCCGAGCTCTCAGCTCGACAAGGTCCAGGTGCTTGGTCTGGAGGCACGTCCAATGTGTGTCGTCGTCTCCGAAGAGCTCGGTTACACGAAGCCGGCGCCGGAGATTTTCCACGAGGCTCTGCGACGACTCGGCTTGGTTGCTGGCCGGCACGTCTTATTCGTTGGCGACAATCCGGATGCAGACATCGCAGGCGCGCACGCGGTCGGCATGTCCACGGCGTGGGCGCGACGCCGCCGAGTCTGGCCTGACCGGCTTCAGCCGCCTGACCATGAGGTAGACCACGTCTCAGAGCTCGCGCCATATCTGAAGATCGACTAAAGCTCGCTGGCCTAAAACTCGTACGCGCTCAGGCGGGTGAAGCCAAAGTGGTCTTGCCAGCGGATGCCCGGGAGCGGTCCCGCCGCGGGGACGGTCCCCTGTCGCGTGCTGCCGTTCTCCACCAGGTCCTTCTTGCCGATGACGCGGTCGACGGCCGGCAGAGGCCCGAATCCAGCGCCCCTTAGTCCCATGCCGGTGCTTACGATGGCCTTGGCCTCAGGCAGCGGCTCCAGCAGCGGCGGGCCGCCGGTGGCGGGGCTCTCCTCGCCGGTCACGAAGATGGCCTTGACCCCTTCCTGCTCGCACGCCTGGACCGTCCTGATCGCCTCCATGAAGTCGTTTCCGCCTGCGTCGTAGCTTATGACCGCGCCGCTGGCGCCCATTGTGCGCGCCACCTTGGCCGCCTGAAGCGATGTGATGTCCTTCTCCGCCTGGGAGCTCCAGCGGGTGCGGATGGCGATGCACCCCACGAAGTTGTAGTCCACACCGTGCCTGGAGTACATCTCCCTCACGATGGGGTTGTTGATCAGCTCCCACGAGGTGAGCACGCTGATGGCGCCGTCCAGCAGCTCGTTGGGATGCAGTAGCCACGGCGGGGTGAGTCGGGTGAAGCCGTAGATGGCGGTCCAGAAGGCGTTGAGCGAGTCGGAGTAGTGCTCCGGCGACCGGTGGCAGGTGATGTAGACCGCCTTCGGAAGCCCGGGGTCGGCCTCGGCCAGCTCGAAGGTCTCCAGCTCCGGCGGGTCTAGATCGACCGTGGTCGCCGCAAGCTGGTCTGAGACCAAAAGGGCCGCGGAGTGGGCGGCGTTGTTCCGGTCTTCGATGTCCAGAGCGGAGTCTACGTCCAGGACCACGCAGAGGTTGGGAAACGCCGTGTAGGGAACCGGAGAGCCGAGGCCCATGTCGATGAAGCCGTCGAGCCAGCCGTCGTTGCCAGTGTACATGTCGACCTCGGCCACTTCGACGACGGCTATCCCCGAGAGGCGGTGGCTCCGGCCGCGGCCGACGGGCGCAACGGCGCGGCCGCATACGCCGGGATACGCCTCACCCGGCCCACGGACCTTCACGCGGGGCTCGAGCACGTCTCGGACGGAGGTCACGCGCACCGAGTCGCCGGGTCTTATCAGCTCCAGGCGGGCCTCGACCACGCGGGGGTCGCTCAGTATCGCCCGGCGGATGCCTTCCGCGTCGATCTCGAGCTTCCCCGAGTCCCAGTGGGTGCGCTCGCCCATGACCACCTCATCGACAGGGAATGTACCAAGCTCAAGACGCATGGACCGGCTCCTTTGCAGATGTCTCGGACGGGTCGAACAGCGTGGGGCTCGTCACGGCGGTCTGGAGCGCACTCACCGCCATCTCGACGATTCTGCGAGTGTACTCCCGGTCCTTCTCGGGGCCAAGGGCGGGGTTGCCGCAAACGTGCTCGATGCGACATCCCTTGACGATCCTGGGCGCTCCGGTGGTCAGCGCCAGGCTGTAGAGGGCCGAGATCATGCCGACGGGAATGCCCGCCCGCTCGATCTCCTTTGCGATCGTTGCGCCGCAACGATTGCAGGTGCCTCAGGTGGCTACGAGGATACACGCCCTGACCCCGTCCTCCTTCATCTCGCGGGCCATCTCCTCGCCCATCTTCTTGGACTCGGCGACTGCCGTGCCGACGCCGCTGGTGGTGAAGAACCAGGGGTAAATGTCCTTGAACACGCCGTCCTGCTCCATGTCGCGCATGACGTTGAGGGGCAGGATGTAGTTGGGGTTCTGGTTCACGATGTTGGTGTAGAACCCGCGGTGCACGCTCTCCCAGTCATCCGAGCTGAGGTAGGAGAGTCCCTCGATGGAGTAGCGGAGGAACTCCTTGGAGCCCCCCCCTCACGAGCCGGTCGGGGTTGCCTCTGGGCACCAGCCCTCCGGTCGTGACAAGCGCCACCGTCGCCGACGCGAGGTCCGACACCGGCGCAGCGGGCTCCACCGCTTCGGGCATCTGTATGGGCAGCTCCGTGACGAAGTTGGTGTCGGCGAGCCGGGCCGCGAGCATGTCCACCGCACGCGCGGCGGCAGTTCCCTCCCGCAGCCCCGGTCGCCTGATGCCTCGCGGCAGGTACCCCTCGACCTCGGCCGGTCCGAGCTCGTCGCCATGGGCGAGCTTCAGGGCAAACACGGCCACCGACTTGAGGACGGCCTGCATGTCGGTGGCGGACTCTCCTGTGGGGAGGATGTAGACCTCGCCGCCGTGTTGCAGCACCCCGGGGTTCTCGTGGTACATGGCCGTCACCGCCGGGATGCCCTCTTCCTGGGCCAGCTTGCAAACCTCGCCGCAGGCCAGGCCGTACCTGCCCGCGTTGAACGCGGGTCCCGCCACAACCACGTCGGGCCGGTGTTCCCTCAGCGCCGCTTTCACCGAGGCCAGCGCCGATGAGAGCTCCTCGTTGAAGTAGTTGTCGCCACTGGTGACGGTGGCGACGACGAGGCCGTCGTCTCCCAGGGCCTGCTGGAGGGCGCGGCCGGGTCCGACCGGCCCTTCGGAGACCTGCACCGGCGTGTTCGCCTCTTCCTCGGCGCCGATCCCCGCGAAGAACTGGTTCAGAAAGTGGATGACCCTATACGGCTTCGCCATTGTTGACCTCCTATTCGTAAGTCCCGCATGATGACTACTCTGGGATGGAGCGACAATCGGTTCCCCCCATTTGTTGCGGAGACCATCCGTGTCTCCCCCCCTTTCGCAAAGGGGGGTTAGGGGGGATTTCCGTCCAGTGATCCCGCAACTGCCCGGACCTGCTTTCGGCGCAACCCCTCCCACAGCGCATGTTCACTCTCGGTCATCTGCGAACGGAGGCGGCGGGCCCGCTCTTTCAGCTTGTGGTTGTACTCGAGCACGGTGGGTAAAATCCCCCCTTACCCCCCTTTTCGAAGGGGGGACAGAGCCACCCCCTCTTCGCATCGTCGCGCGCCTGCGTAGAGGGGGCACGAAAGGCGGCTCCCTCATCACTCGCGGTCGTCTGCCGCGTAGCGCTGGAGAACATCCTCGTCCAGCTCGATGCCCAGCCCAGGCGCGTAGGGGGCGACGCCGAACCCGCTTTCGAGCGTTAGCGGAGTGCTCGCGACGTGCGCCTCGCGCAGCAAGGGGCCGAGGATATCGACGGGGTACACGTGGTTGGTGACGGCGGTGGCAAGGTGCAGGGACGCCGCGCTCTTTATGGCGGAATCGTGGCTGGTGCCCATGGTCCACCCGATGCCCGCGGTCTCCAGTGCCCCGGCGATCTGTGCGGTGCGGCGTATCCCCCACGTGGTCGGCATGATGTTGACGCAGCGGATGCCGGACTTGTCCGCGCGGATGATCCCAGCCAGGTCAGCCAGCGATGACCATCCCGAGTGCACGGAGATGCCGACACCCGTCGCCTCGTAGATCTCCTGGTAGTCATCCCAGTCGGACGGAGAGGGGTCCTCCAGCAGCTCTATGCTGACGCCCTGGGCCCGAAGCTCCTTCGTCTGCGCGATGGCGGTCGCCTTGTCGTGGCCCTGGTTGCTGTCCGGGCGAATCGGGACGTCGCCCGCGACGTCGGCGACGCGAAGCACCCGCTCCAGGTCTCCCGGGACGCCGACCTTCATCTTCAGGACGTTGGTGAAGCCCTCCTCCACCCGCGACCGGGCCTCCAGGACCTGCTCCTCCAGTGAGCGATACGCGATGGTCCAGGTCAGGGGCACCCGCTCCCGGACCTTGCCACCCAGAAGCTGGTAGACGGGGACGTTCATAACCTTCCCCGCGATGTCGTGGAGGGCGAAGTCGATTCCCGCGAGGATGGTGGACGGTCCGAAGGCCGCCTCCACCTCGCCCAGCAGTGCGCCCAGATCCAAAGGGTCTCGCCCCTTCAGCATTGGGACCACCCGGTCGGCGATCACCGATGGGATGTCGCCGCCCTTGGCCTCTCCCAGGCCCACGATCCCCTCGTCCGTATGGACCTTGAGGATGGTCGTCTCCATGTGGGTCACAGGCTTGCCCGCGACCTCCGTGTGCTTGTTCCGCCAGGGCGAGTAGTAGGGGATCGCGATGGGGAATGTCTCGATGCCGGTAATCTTCATTGCCCCCTCCTTCCGTTACACGGCCAGTATAGGATTCAGACGATGCTGACACAAGCGAGCCGCGGGACTCCCCGCTCGTCCTGAGCCTGTCGAAGGGCGCGCCTACATCTTCCGCATCGATGGTAGCCAGACGACACCGACCACCGTCGTCACCAGCGCCGCGGCGCCCAGTATGAGCACCGCCACCTGGACGTCGGAAACCTCGGATATCACCCCCATTACCAGGGCGCCGGCCGACACGGCCCCGTGGCCCATGTTGTATATGCTCATCACGCGGCCCTGCAATCTCTGGGGGACCTGGAGCTGGACGAGGGTCATGCTGACGGCGAAAAATACCGTCTGCATCGCGCCGATGAGCCCCAGGACGAGCAGAGAGACGGTCATGCCCGATGCCTGGCTCAGGCCCATAAGACTCAGGGCCATGCCCGCGGAAATCCCGGCGAGCAACAGCCCCTTGCGCTTCACGTTGCCCGCTGTGGCGAGCAGCACCGTGCCCAGCAGCGCTCCGACGCCCATGGCCGAGTACAAGATACCCAGCCCGTCGGCGTCGAGATCCAGGACCTCGGCGGCCCAGGCCGGCAGGAAGATCGTGATGGGCATGGCAAGGAAACCGATCACGAACCGGATGGCGAAGAGCTCTCGGAGCGTTCCCTTGTTCCAGATGAAGCTGAGGCCCTCCGCGATCTCTTCCAGCATGGGAGAGGCGCCGTCCTCCTTCTCGTCGGCCGGTCTGTCGAACTCGGGCATGCGCATCGGAAATGCGGCGACCGCCACGCCGATGAGCAGCACCGCCTGGATGACGAAGTTCCCCGAAACGCCAAATGCGACGATCAGCACCCCGCCGATCAGCGGCGCCGTCGTCCGAGAGACGGTGAACGCGGCGGAGTTGACGGTTATCGCGTTCAGGAGCACCCGTTTGGGGACCATGCTGGGGACCAGCGCCTGACGCACGACGTGGATCAGCGTGTTCTCCACGCCGCTGGCGAGAGCGAAGATCAGGAGGTGCCAGGATTGGATCGTTCCCATCGCGATGTCTACGGCCAGAAGGGATGCCACCAGCGCCATGCCAAGCTGGCTCACGATGAGTAGCCGCCTTCGATCGAACCTGTCGACCAACACCCCGATGAACGGCGCGGTGGTGAGGAAGGGCACGTCGTAGACGAACATCACCGTCCCCAGCAGCAGCGGCGAGCCCGACAGGTCGAAGGCGAGCCAACCCAGGGAGATCTGCTGGATGGTCTTGGCAGCGCTGGAGAGGAACGACGTGCCCCAGAGAAGCCGGAAGTCGCGATAGTAGAGGGACTCGACGGGTCTCAGCCATCTTGGGACCCTGGTCGCGGTCTCGACCGGAGAGTCCTGCCCTTGGTCCGTTACGTGGCTCACGTAGTCACCTTCGGAGCCGCAGTGCCACCAGGAGGGCCACGGCGTCCCTTCTGGTTCCGGGGTCGAGACCGAGTCTGATGGCCAGGCCCAGCTCGGTGAGGGCGTCCGCCGAGTTACCGAACTCCGCCAGGATCCTGGCGCGAACGTAGTGGGCCCTGCCGATGGACGGGTCGGCCTGGATGGACTCGTCGATCTCCTCCAGGGCCTCGTCGTAGCTCTGCTCCTCGAAGAGCCGCTCGGCGCTGCGGATATGGGTAAGCGCATCGTCGGCCATCGTCGACGTAGCGAACCAGGTACCCGCGATGAGGACTACCCCCACCAGCGGCACGGCCCACCAGAACCGCACGGCAGAGTCGGTGTTGACCACCTGGCGACCCAATCCGAACGGTCCTGTGACGATCTGATACTTGGGAGTGAGCGCAATCCCGAGGCCGAATCCGCCGGCCAGCCCGCCCAGGTGCGCCCAGTTGTCGATCCCCGGGGAGGCGAAGCCCAGGAGCAGGTTGATGCCCGCGATCACCAGTATGCTCGTAAGGGTCTGCCGTCCCATCTCGCCCAGCATGTCGCGGTTCACCTGCAGGTACGCGACGAGGGCCCCAAGCACTCCGAATATGGCCCCGCTGGCCCCGGCGCCGATGGCCACGGAGTTGAGAGTGAGGCTGGCGACACTCCCCGCCAGTCCCGCCAGGATGTAGATCAGCGTAAACCGGTAGTGCCCGTATGCCCGCTCGACGAGCCGGCCGAAGATGAGCAGAGCGATGCCGTTGAACAGGAGGTGCGTCAGCCCGACGTGGAGGAACATGGCCGTGAACAGGCGCCAGTACTCGCCGTCGGCTATGAACGGGCCGAACATGGCCCCGAAGTCGAGCAGCACCTCCGGGTCCTTGGAGCCTCCCGAGGCCTCCATCACGAGCCAGATCAGGAGGTTTATCGCCAGCAGGGCCCACGTGACGTAGGGCTTCGTATCCTGGCCGGGAAGCAAACCCTCTCGCCGCTCCACCGGCTCCTCTTGGGGATAGTCGATCACGGACCGCCTTTAGACCAGTCTGGGTACACATTCACGTTACTACCAGCAACGACCCGTGTCCAAGGAATGTCGCAGGACGGCGAGCGGTCCAGCCTATCCGGCGAAGGGCGGGGCCGCGGCCGGAGCGTCGCTCAGAGGATGTCGGCGGCCATCATGTCGGCGTAGGTCTCGCGGCGGCGGATGAGGCGCGCGTTGCCGCCCTTGACCATGACGATGGCGGGTCTGGGGTTCAGGTTGTAGTTGCTGGCCATGGATGGCGCGTAGGCGCCCGACGATGGGATGGCGACGATGTCGCCTGCCTCCATCGACGGCAGGCGGACGTCGCGGACCAGGACATCCCCGGACTCGCAGAACTTGCCCGCCAGCGTCACCGTCTCATCGCCTGGGACCGACATCTTGTTAGCGACCACCGCCTCGTAGTTGGCCTCGTACAGCGCGGGGCGAATGTTGTCGCCCATCCCGCCGTCCAGGGAGACGTACTTTCGGATGTTGGGGATGTCCTTGGTCGCACCGACGGTGTACAGCGCCACGCCGGCCCTCCCGACGATGGCCCGGCCGGGCTCGATCACGAGACGCGGCGCGTCGAACCCGAGGTCGGCGCAACGGGTCTTGACGGAGTTCGCGATGACCTCCGCGTAATCGGCGATGGCGGGAGGGAGCTGCTGCGTGACGTAGCCGATGGCGAAGCCGCCACCGGGGCAGAACTCCTCGAGCCTCAGGCCTTCGTCCACGAACTGCGACGCGAACGTAAGCACGGTGTCGATGGCGATGGAGTAGGGCTCAAGCTCGAATATGGGCGAGCCCAGGTGGAAGTGCAGGCCCACCAGGTTGAGGTTGGGGGCGGCGAGTGCGCCGCGTATGGCCTCCGCCGCATCGCCGGTGTCGATGGCAAGCCCGAACTTGCTGTCCAGGGTGCCCGTGGTCGTATGGACGTGGGTATGGGGGTCCACCGACGGAGACACGCGCAGCCACACGTCCTGTACGGTCCCGTTCTGCCGCGCCAGGTCGTCAAGGACACGGAGCTCGTGGTGGTTGTCGACGACGATTCGCCCGACGCCGTACTCTAGCGCCATCTGCAGCTCGTCCGGCGTCTTGTTGTTGCCGTGGAAGTAGATGTCTTCCGGCGGAAAGTCCACCGATTGCGCAACCGCCAACTCCCCTCCGGACACCACGTCGAGGCCCAGACCCTCCTCGGCCATAAGCCGGGCCAAGGCAGGGTTAATGTACGCCTTGCTGGCGTAGACGACCTTGGCGTTGCCGTAGCGGCTGGAGAACTCGCGAGTAAACTCGCGGCACATGCCCCTCAGCGTCTCCTCGTCGTAGACGTAGAGCGGCGTGCCGAACTCCGATGCCAGGTCCACCGAGCTGCAGCCACCGAGTACCAGGTGGTCTTGCTCGTTCACCACGGCGGAGAAGGGGAATAGACTGGCGTTAGGAAACGTCATCGGTTACCTCTCGACGATCTCAGGCGAGCTCATAGCCGCCGTCCCCGTTTCGGGATGGGACGACCTTCTCGTCGCGCTCAAGCTTGATGAGGTGCGACCGTATCTGGCCCTTGGCCGAGCGCTGAAGGCGGTTGTCCAGCTCCGGATACATGGTCCCGTAGAGGTCATCGACGCTGCGGGAGCCATCTCGCAGGAGTCCCACGATCTGACTCTCCCTGTCGACCCGGTGCCGGATCAACACCTCAAGCTTGGACCGCGGCTGGTCCACGACAGATCCGTGTCCGGGAGCGATTATGGAGGAATCGAGGCCGATCAGGCGTTCCAGCGTCCGTATGTAGAGCGTCATGTCGCCATGGTCAGGGCTGATCGAGGTGCTGCCCTTTCCCAGTACGGTGTCGCCGGTGAAGAGGATGCCCTCCTCTTTGTGCAACACACACAGGCTGCCGAGGGTGTGTCCGGGCGCTTCGACAAACTGTAGCGTAGCGCCGCCAAGGTCCAGGGTGTCCCCGTCGGATACGGCCATCGACACCTTCGGCCCTCGCGGCTCAGCCTCGATGGGGCCTTTCTCGGCCTTGCTGGAGACTATCTGTCCGCCGCTGACGGCCTGCAGACGGCTGGCGCCGCCGATATGGTCATGGTGACGATGGGTCAGGACGATTGCCGACATCTTCGGCCTGCCGACGGACTCCCACAGGCCGACCTGCGCCTCGAAGTCCTCGTCCCTGCCGAACGACGTGTCGATGAACGCGGCGCCGTCGCTGCCCGTCACAAGGTAGACGTTGGGCGGCTGGACGCCGACGAAGGCTGCCTCACCTACCGTTAGCTGGTGTACGTTGGGCGCAATTAGCATCTTTTGTAAAGTTACCTCGGTGCTAGATATGTGTTCAATGGGCGGACTGGCTCGGTCAGAGGGCGATGGTTCGACAGGCTCACCATGAGCGGGAGAGGGCCTCGGGTCCGCTCACCCTGAGCTTGTCGAAGGGCCGCCGCCGTGCTCGCGCTCTGCCGAGGACTAGGGGCCGTGGTCTAGCCGGACAGCTTCGCGATGCCGATCCCGTCTTCGCCCGCCACGGAGTATAGCAGATAGGTGTTGCCGTCCTCCTCGAAGATCGCGGGGTCACGCACCTGGCGGACGCTCACCGTGGTCAGCCCGCGGGCTGAAGGCTCCAGAGGCAACGCCGCACCCTCGTAGTCCATCTCGGGTTCGAGCACGACGGTCGGGTCCGACTCCTTCCAGTCCATCCAGTCTGGAGTGAGATCGATCGTGGCCGTGAGGATGCTCTCGGGCTTGTCGCCTGCGTTGGAGTAGAAGACGCTCAGGGTGTCCCCACTGAGTTTCAGCGCAGTGTGACGCATGTCTTTGGTGAAGAGCACCGGCCCCTCTTCGAACCCGGTCAGCCCGTCTCTGGACCTGTAGAAGTGGCCCGGC
>Ga0310124_10003675_pt1 | contig 10261 bp, 6 predicted proteins | sample CB11b_AW_Bot5_MG_FD_203507 | JGI IMG/M metagenome (GOLD analysis project Ga0310124, IMG submission 203507) | Marine microbial communities from Western Arctic Ocean, Canada - CB11b_AW_Bot5 | ecosystem: Environmental > Aquatic > Marine > Oceanic | place: Canada: Western Arctic Ocean | collected...
AGTCGATCCTTCTGCAGATTGCCGAACACCTCTCGCAGCGCCCGCTCCCCCATCTTTCGGATCGCACGCGGGGTCAACTCCCAGCGGTCGCCCTCCCGCTTGATATAGCCGTCTTCCTCAAGCATCCGGACGACGTCCTGCATCTCCTCAAGCGCTTCTTTTGCGTCCTCGCCAAGCAACCGCACCAACGCTTCCGGGTCGATGCCTTCCAGATCCCCGCTCTGTCCCGCCGACTGTAGATCGGATTCCAGCTCGTCCAGTTGCTGAAGCTGCTCCATCATCTCCATCGCTTCGGCCATCGACATCTGATCGTCGCCCGAGAACGGATAACTCTGGCCACGTGTCGAACCCGGACGAAGCTCCTCCATCATCCCGGCCAGATCCGCCATTTCCTTCAACGTTTCCTCGTCCAACGCCTGCCGCATCATGTCCATCAACTCTGATCGGGTCTCGTCCGACATGCTTCCGAGCATCGACTGCAACTGCCGCATTTGCTGTTCGAGCATGTTCAACAGCTCGTCCAGCGATTCCGGCCGATTTGGGTCGAAGAAGTGGCCGAACTTTTCCATGAATCCGTCGAAGTCCGGCTCTTTGCCCTCAGCCTTCTCCCGCAGCATCTGGTTCAGGGCGCGCATCATCTCGCGCATCTCCTGCTGCTGCTCAGGCGTCATGTCCTGGACCGCTTCCGCCTGACGCTTTGCGAAATTCTGCATCATCTGCTCGCGCAGCTGCTCAAGCAGTTCGTTGAACTTCTCACGGGCCTCGGCGTCGACAAAGTCGTACTCGGACAGCTCTTTTATGGCGCCCGCCGGGCTGTCGGGTAACGCGTCAAGCGTCTGGTTGGAGCGATCAGCGCGTCCCTGGACAAAGTCCATCAGTCCCTGCAACTCGTCACGTTCGGACGGGATCGAGTATTCGAGCTTGTCCTTCGCTTCCTGCAGGTTCTGCTCGACACCGCCACGCTCCAGTTCGATGACCTCCTCAAGCTTCTCCTTGATGTCATCGATCACGGAATCAAGATTGCCGCTCTCAAGGCGTTCCCGGCGTTGCCTCTTCAGCCGTTGGAGCATCTCGCGCAAACCCTGCAACCGGTCCCCACCCGCGCCTGCCATGCCGTTACGGAACAGATCCCGGAGCGACCGCATCATGTCGCCATACTCGAACAGACCGTCCGAGAGTGCGTTCATCAATTCATCTGCGCCGGGCTTAAACGGTTCTTGAGAGCCGTCCCAGCGGGAATAACGGAAGAAGACCATGCTGGTTACTCGCTATCGCGTGGGCGCCGACGACGGCGACGCCCTCCGGGCTGGTCTCCCGGATCGCTGTTGGAATCGTCTGGCATATCGAAACCCAGATCCTCTAGCCGGATGTCCATCCCTTCACGCAGGGATCGCGGTTGCGGTTTCTCGCGGTACATGACCCGCCCGCCCGCCGATTCCCGGTTGAGCCTTCGGTTCAGATGCAACCCTTCCAGCACAAACTCCACCGCCGATGCGACTTCGTGTGATTTGTCGGCCGCCTCTAGACGACGCAGTACCGGCCCCAGCCCGATCACCCGGCTGGCGGCGTTGACGTACTCGCCAGAAGGCAGGTCCTGACCCGCCTCGACCGTCGTGCCCGGGTCGAACGAGGCCACGACGCCATCTAGCTCATCCGAACTGAAGTTGCGATTGAACACCTCAAGCACGGCTCGCTTGATCAGTTCTTCAACCACGTCGTTCTCGCGTCCCTCTTCGATCGTTTCCAACTCCAGCTTGCCGCGAGTGGATGCGATCAGACCCGAAAGGTCGCTGACACGGACCGAAGAGCGATCCTCACCCAGGCGCAGTACGCGGCGCAACGCCGACGCACGCGCCGTCTCAAGATTCGCGATTGTCATGCGCACCGATACGCCAGATCTTTGGTTCACCTCCGGGCTGCGCCTGGCGAGTAAGGTTATCTCCCCAATGATCTCCGCCATGTACGCGGGGACATGGACACGCTCCTCAGAAGCGTCGTAGTGCGAACGCTCCTGTTCAGCGATCTCGAGTTCATCCTCGATCCGCTCCGGATAGTGCGTCCGGACCTGTGCGCCGTACCTGTCCTTTAGCGGCGTGATGATGCGCCCGCGATTGGTGTAGTCCTCAGGGTTGGCCGTTCCGATGATCAATATGTCCAGCGGCATCCGGACCCGGTAGCCCTTGATCTGTATGTCCCGCTCTTCCATAAGGTTGAACAGCCCAACCTGAATACGTTCAGCAAGGTCGGGAAGTTCGTTGATGCAGAAAACCCCGCGGTTGGTGCGCGGGATCAGCCCGTAGTGGATCGTCAACTCGTCCGAGAGATATCGTCCCTCGGCCACCTTTATCGGATCAACATCGCCGAGAAGCTCCGCCATTGTGATATCCGGGGTTGCCAGCTTCTCGCCGTAACGATCATCCCGTGCGAGCCAGTCGATCGGCGTGTCGTCGCCCTGCTCGGCGACGATATCCATCCCCGCCCGGCTGATCGGTGCGAACGGATCGTCGTTCACCTCCGAGCCACTGATGACCGGCACCTGCTCGTCCAACAGCGACGTAATTGCGCGCACCATCCTGGACTTCGCCTGTCCACGCTCTCCCAGGATGATCATGTCCTGTCCGGCCATCAATGCGTTCTCTATCTCAGGGATGGTCGTGTTCTCGTAGCCGAGTATTCCGGGGAAGAGCTTGTCTCCGGCGGCGATTCGGCCCGAGAGGTTGACTCGTATCTCGTCGCGCAGGGATCGGCTTTCGTAGCCGGAAGAACGCAACTCACCGAGTGTCGATGGCGGGGCGCTCGTCTTTTTTCTTCTCGGCATTACATCACCTCAGGTGTGAGTGCCCTGAAAAATTAGGAGTCCGGGGGATTTGGTGGCCCCGGAGGTCAGCAAGTCATGAATAAAGCCCGTCGCTTCACACATCTTATCCACGTTTCCCCTTTATACCTGTGCATGCGTCGTTATGGGGTCATCTGACATGGGTACGCATGCGTTCCGCATGGAGCTTCGGGGCCATCGATACGACCATAAAACGCAATAGATGCGGCAAATGCGTGAAAGGGGTAAAATAACTATGGAAATTGCGCAGATTCAGCATGATTGGCGGGTGTACCGGCCAACAACCGACACTCTTCATGCAGATTACACGTCCAAAGTGCCATCATCTACAACACTGGGAATTGCGCCACGTTGGCCCGTAAGGCTGCATCCCTAAATAACTTCCCGACATCTAACCATGAGGCTGGTTGACCCCGTCCGAAGGATGAATTCGTCGCCGAAGTACCCCCGAGGAGCCGGGAACGGCCTGCCGTAACCCTCAAGTTTGAATCCAGCACGCCCGATTAATGTTCTAGATCGGAACCGGCTGCTATTAGGTTGACGTACCAAACAACATGACCATAACCAGACGATCCGAAGACCGACCCGAAGAATCTGAAGACCACAAGCCCTGGAGAATTGACCCAGACCAGGGAGCTCAGGCTTGGACAGACTCAGAAGAAACCACTGCCGGAATTCTTGAAAACCGTGGTTTCACCGAGATCTCCCGGCAAGATGACTGGGACGCCAGCACCGATGTTGGCCGTCGAGAGTCGCAGCCCGATCTTCCCGCCGCAGACGCCGACGTACTGAACGACTCCGTACGTATGTATCTGCGTGAGATCGGTGCGGTTGACCTGCTTAACGCCGCTCAAGAGCGCACGCTGGCTCGGGCGATCGAGCTTGGCGACGGGCTGATAGCCCTCGACACTGAGGACGAAGAGCGCCGAAATAAAGTGGCGTCCGACATCGCCGCCGTCGCACTCTCAACACTCGCCCGACTGAACGACGTCGCCAACGCGATCGCCCGGTTCATCGGCGCGCCCACGCCGGTAACACTGTCCGTCATCACCGCCGATCCAGACCTCAGGGATCTGATCGACGGAATCCACAATGAAGAGCTGATCAACTACCTCTCTGACACGCTGACAATCGAGCCGGACGAAGCAAAGGCGAAGGTCGCCGAGCTTTCGACCATCTCGGCCCTTCTGCCGCAGGGGATCGAGGTCCTCTGGGACCTCGATCCCAAACTGGATGACATGGCAGACGCGCTGGAAGATCACCCGGCCGACGAAGCGCTCAAGTCGCACGTGTCGTACCTTGCACGGTTCTACCGCCACATCGAGGATGAGGCCGACAAGTCACGCCTGCACCTTGGCGAGGCGAACCTGCGCCTAGTCGTGAGCGTGGCAAAAAAGTACTCCGGACGCGGGCTTTCGCTATTGGACCTGATTCAGGAAGGGAACCTGGGGCTTATTCGGGGAATCCAGAAGTTTGACTACCGCAAGGGCTTCAAGTTCTCTACCTACGCAACCTGGTGGATCAGGCAGGCGATCACGCGGTCTATCGCAGACCAGGCCCGTACCATCCGAATCCCGGTCCACATGGTCGAGACGATCAACAAGCTCGCCCGGACCCGGCGCCAGCTCGCACAGGAGTTGAACCGCGAGCCAACAACGGAAGAGATCGCCGAGAGACTGGATATCACCGCCGAGCGGGTTGGCCAGATCCAGAAGATGTCACAGGACCCGGTATCGCTCGAAACACCTGTCGGAGCCGGCGAAGAGAGCCAGCTCGGCGACTTCATCCCTGACCGGACCATTCCAGACCCCAGCGAAGTGGCGACGACGCACTCACTGCGGGATCAGATCCACGACGTGCTGAACACACTCACGGATCGAGAGCGCCGCGTACTTGAGCTCAGGTTCGGCATGGCGGACGGAAGGGTCTGGACGCTGGAGGAGATCGGCAAAGAGCTGCACGTGACCCGGGAGCGGATCAGGCAGATCGAACGTAAGGCCCTGACGACGCTCAGGCGCGCCGAGTTCAACGGAGAGTTGCGCGCTTACCTCGGTTAGTTCGGGGGTTACCGGGAAGGTCACCGCCAGATGGCACCCACACGGGCGGATATCCGTGAATATCGCTGTTGACGGTCTGTGGGACCGGTATTAACGTAAACTATTGTGTGTGGCGGAAACGTCACATTGTGGCCCCGTGGTGTAGCGGTCCAACACGCCGCCCTGTCAAGGCGGAGATCGGCAGTTCGAATCTGCTCGGGGTCGCCATAAAAGAATAAAAAAGAGCCCCGGATTACCGGGGCTCTTTTCGCGTCCAATTTGAACTTACCAATCCCAGATCAGAAGATCATGCTGACAAATCAGCCGTGGAATATGGCGCAAAAAATGGTGCCCCTGGCCATCTGTGAGAGGAGGGTTCACATGTTGACAGCCCGGGGCACGTTTGCGCTGGCCAGGTTCCAGTCAGAACCTCTGCGGAATGATCCACCGACCTTGACCTGTCCGGCTTGGCGGTCGTACCAGTCCTTCTTGAGAAGAACTAGAGGAGCAGTGAAGTCTCCGCGTCGTCCGGCAGTTACCGGCGACTAACGCTGACGAGAACTATGGGCCAGCGCCCCGTGGCAACAACAGTGAGGGATGGTGGTGAGAGGGTGCCGAAACGGTAAACGGACGGTCATGGCTGTGTTTGCACGGGATCATGCCGCAAACGTAACCAAACCTGAGACCGTTCAGGCGTCCTGGCCCCGCTTTGACCAGTCCTCCTTCTCAAACATCTGCAACCCCGGATCCTGGACCCTACCGTCCACGTATTCAGGCGGGTGGGCGAGGATGTAGTCCTCATCCAGCTCTATCCCCCAGCCCGGTCCCGTAGGCGCATTGAACACACCGTCAACCACCTCAGGATAGTTACTGCCGGCGAGTTTCACACCCGGGTCGGCGAAGTCGTTGAAGTGCTCCAGTATCTTTCCGTTGCGCAGAGATAGCGTCAGGTGCAGGGCGGCCATCGTCGATACGATCCCGCCCACGTTGTGGGGCGCGACCATCATCGAATAGGTCTCGGCCGCCGCTGCAATCTTCTTCGTCTCAAGAATCCCGCCGCACTGCGTGATGTCCGGCTGAACGATATCCGCCGCCCCGCTCTGCCACAGCGCTACAAACTCCTGCGCGCCGTAAAGCCGTTCGCCTGTCGCGATGGGCAACGAAGTGTGTTGTCTCACCGAGGTCAGCGCCGGGATGTCGCCCGGGCGCGTCGGCTCCTCGATCCATGCCGGGCTATACTTCTCGACGTGCCGGGCGATCTCCCGCGCCTGTGCGGGCGTGAATCGACCGTGCATCTCAAGCATGATCTGGGCACGCGTCCCGACGACGGACGCCACAGCCTCGATCAGGTCCATCGAGATATGGAACTGCTCCCGGGTTAGCTCAAGGTCCCCGTTGCCGAACGGGTCAAACTTCATGCCCTTGTAGCCGCGATCAAGAACCCGGGTCGCCGCCGCGGCAAACTCCGCCGGAGACCGCTCCACGGTGTACCAGCCGTTCGCGTACGCCGGCACGGTGTCACGAACCTTGCCGCCGAGCAAGTTGTACACCGGCTGGCCGCAGGCTTTCCCGATGATGTCCCAGCACGCCAGTTCCACAAGTGCGATCCCGGTATGGACGATCTCGCCTGCCTTGCCGAAGTCGAGCAGCGTCATGCGCCTGAACAGCGCCTCCACATCGAACGGGCTGTGCCCGACGAAGTGTCTCTGCGCGTCCTTCAGGTATTCGGTGACCGTATGCGTCTTGCCAAGAACCCTCGCCTCTCCGACACCCGTCAGCCCCTCATCCGTCTCCAAGATGATGTAGGTCAGATTTCGCCAGGGCGTGCCAAGGACAAGAGTCCGGAAGCCGGTGATTATCATGAAAATCTTTCTGTGCTGAGTGCCGGGATACAGGTCAAAACCCGGTTATAGCCAGGAGGTATGCTGATCTGGCGGCGTGCGGCTGATATTCTAGGCGACCTGAACCGAAATCAGTGCGATCCCACATGGATACGCGATCGCCAGTTACTACCACCCCGATATCTCCAGGGCACATTTCATGAATCTCCTCCTTCTCAGCGGCGGCAGCCACCCCTACAGCGAAACCACACCCATCCTGGCCGGATTTCTTGAAGCCGAAGGGCACACGGTCGATGTCAGCGATTTCGCATTCGAGCTAAACGTACCGTCCACCGACGCGTACGACGCAATCGTTTTGAACACGAGGAGAGTCCCGGACTCAAATAACGATTTCTCCAAGGTTCAGCGCGAGAACCTGGCCAAATTCGTCAGCAATGGCGGACCGCTCGTATCGATCCACATCTCACCGGACTCAAGTCCAGACTGGCCGGAAATGAAGAAGATCACCGGCGGAGGATGGGTGTCCGGAACAAGCAACCACCCGCCATTCGGACGGTTCACCGTCAACATCAAGAACCCCGGCCACCCCTGCGCAGCGGGCCTGACCGACTTCGAGATCGACGACGAAAGTTACTGCGACCTTGACATCCAGCCCGGCATCGACGTGTTCTTGACGGCGATGGTTGAGGGCATAGAGCGCCCGATGGCCTGGACGCACCAGTACGGCAAAGGTCGGGTGTTTAACACCTCACTCGGACACGCAGGCGTCAGCATGCGCAACCCGTCATTCCAGAAACACGTCTTGACCGGTGTGGACTGGGCGACCTCGGGCTCTTAACAACCCGGTCTGGTCCACGCTATCGTCCGACTACAACCACCCGAGAACCTTCTTCCTAGAGTGAGCGCCACTTCCGCCGCTCACTCTAGGAACTTCGGACACAACAACGAGGGATAAAAATGAAGGTCGATGGCAGGGACTACCGAGCGGTGTGGTGGGAAGGCGGCGCGGTCGGATATATAGACCAGCGTCTCCTCCCCCACAGGTTCAAGTCTGCCGCCGCCTCCACCGTCACACAGGTTGCGGAGGCCATCATCGGGATGGCCGTTCGCGGCGCGCCAACCATCGGCGTCATGGCCGCCTACGGGATAGCCCTCGCGGCAACAACCGGCGAGTCGCTTCCAGACGCATACGACACTCTGCTGAGCACGCGTCCAACTGCCGTGAACCTCAAAGTGGGATTGGACTCCGTGATGGCCGCCGGACCGGATGTGGGAGATATGCCAGACGCCGCAGCGATATTAGGCGCCGCCCGAATGCATGACGATGCCGAGGTTACGGCCGCTCGTGATATCGGCCGCCACGGCGCCGAACTTCTGGCGCACGGCTCACGCGTGCTGACCCACTGCAACGCCGGTTGGATGGCGGCCCAGGACTGGGGCACCGCCACGTCCCCTATATACACCGCAGCGCGTGAAGGCATGGGGCCCTTTGTATGGGTCTCCGAAACACGTCCCCGCCTGCAGGGAGCACGGATCACCGCCTGGGAGATGGTCAACGAGGGCATCGATCACCGGCTCATTGCGGACAGCGCCGGTGCGCAACTCATGCGGCAGCGCCGGGTAGACATCGTCATCACCGGAGCTGACCGCATTGCAGCTAACGGAGACGCCGCCAACAAGATCGGCACCTACTCGCACGCGCTTGCAGCACGCGCAAACGGAATACCATTCTACATCGCGGCGCCTTTAACCACGTTCGACGCCGACACTCCAGACGGTGAATCCATCCCAATCGAAGAGCGCGACGAAGACGAAATGGTTTTCGTAGAAGGATTGACCGAAACAGGCGAGATCCAGCGAGTAAGGGTTCCGCCGTTGGAGACGAAGGTGGTCAACCCCGCGTTCGATGTAACGCCCGCCACACTGATCACCGGGTTTATCACCGAAGTCGGCGTCATTCCTGCCACCCCGGACGCGATAGCTGATGCGTTCAGGCGACCGATACGCTGGTAAATGTACGGTTCACGCGTGGCCGGGGTTGGACTGCGGTTATTCGACCCCTAGCGCGCTCTTGACCGCAGATTCCAGACCACCGTCCATTCCACGGTTTGTTCAGATAGTCGATCGCGCCCAGCGGCCTCGCAAGAGTCGTATCCTCGCTGCCGCGTCGTGCCGTAAGGACAACCGCAGGGATATCCGCCAAGTTCCCCTCCTTTTTCAACTCCTTGAGCGTCTCAAAGTCATCCGTTCGCGGCATCATCAGGTCTAAGGAGGACAAGCTCCAGCTTCCGTTCCCGTGCCGCATCTAGCCCCAAACCGCCATCAGCCATCAGAGGCCTCCGTCACCTCATACCCCTCATCTTCGAGAAGGGTTGAAAGAGCGAGGCGTACATCCGGATTGTCGTCCACTACGAGAATTAATGGCTCAAGTAGTATCCAGCTAGGATCACGGCCCACACGAAGGCCACGGTATTCTTCAATCTAATGAGTATGCCGCGATGGTATGCCACGTGGGACGTCTGCGCTGCCAGAAATTCCTGCGTTATTTCACCAATACCAATACGGTCATTTCTTCGCAAAATATGACATAAACCACCGACGATTCCCGTGATTCACGCCAACTCTTGACGGATAGCTATACTCGGGTTGCCCCTCGTATATGAAACAAACTCCAACTGGCACCAGCCATATGATGCAATTTACTTCAACCGATCTCGGGAAATGGGAAGCCCCTTACCTCACCCTGACCGCGGGCGAACGCCATTCATTGACGCCGGAAGGCGTCTGGATGATCGGCGACAAGCCGGGATTACTCGCGATCTTCGACAATGACGACATCGTGTACGTCACTTCGACGAAGAACCTGGCAAAGACCCTGCAAGCGCTGCCGCGCGAGGGCGCCGAGGTTGAGTTGAGGACACTGGCTGCGATCGTAGATCTTGGTGTGCCCGGGAAGACGGCCGCAAAAAGAGCCAGCAAAGGGCCTACGGCACAACGGGTCACACGACTCATTAACCGTATGACCTTCTCCGTCGCCCAGGTGGCCCCGATCCATATGGACACCATCAGAGACGCGTTCATCGCGATAGCGGACCCGCGCTACAACGGCCGGACGTCCATGGCCAATCAGGCGCTCGATCTACTGCCGAAGTAGACCGGCCCCCTGGATTTCAGGATCCGGCCCTTAATTTCCGGCGGTCGGATTCCCGCCGGAAGACTCGTCCTGAACGATCTTGGGGAGCAGAGACATCACCGCATTGGCGAGCTTGTCCGCATCATGTCGCACAAAGATACCTTCCGCTACAAGATCGCTTTCAACCACCCACGGGACCATCGCCTTCATTCTGGAGATATCGTACTCAACAGGCCGAGCACCCAACTGCAGGTATCGCTGTTGCACACGTTCGCTGAACTCGGCAGAGTTCACCACAACGACGTTTATCCGCGAGTCGTGGCCGATATAACGATTGACCTCGCTAACAAAACGCTCCGCCGTAAATCCGTCCGTCTCGCCCGGCTTGGTCATCAGGTTGGTGACGTAAACCAGC
>Ga0310124_10003676_pt1 | contig 10261 bp, 8 predicted proteins | sample CB11b_AW_Bot5_MG_FD_203507 | JGI IMG/M metagenome (GOLD analysis project Ga0310124, IMG submission 203507) | Marine microbial communities from Western Arctic Ocean, Canada - CB11b_AW_Bot5 | ecosystem: Environmental > Aquatic > Marine > Oceanic | place: Canada: Western Arctic Ocean | collected...
TTTTGCCTACAACGTTCTACTGATACCGGTGGCAGCCTTCGGATGGCTCAATCCGATGTTTGCCGCTGCGGCAATGTCCGCTAGTTCAATTTGCGTTGTCCTCAACGCGGGTTGGCTGCGGTATGCGTGGAAACCAGACAGGTAGGCTGTTGCGTGTGAGCCTTATTGTTCGGCAGGTGGTTCTTCGGGTACTGCGTCGGTTTGCTGTTTACGGTATTCAATCAGGCGTTTTTCGATCGCTGGGTCAGCGATTGCCAAGATGGCGGCCGAAAAAAGCGCAGCATTGACGGCGCCGTGGCTGCCCATACTCAGAGTACCCACTGGGATGCCACGTGGCATATTGACAGTTGCCAGCAGGGCGTCGAGGCCACCAGCCAGCTTGCCTTCCATGGGCACGCCTAACACAGGAAGGTGTGTTAGCGCCGCCATGGTGCCGGCCAGGTGCGCTGCCATCCCTGCCGCGGCGATGATGACCTTGATCCCGCGATCCGCTGCAGTAGTTGCAAAATCATGGGCTCGCTGGGGTGTTCGGTGGGCTGAGCAAACCTTCATTTCCCATGGGATCTGGAGTTGATCAAGTACTTCACAGGATTTTCGCATGGTGGGTGCGTCGCTGGCACTACCCATGACGATCCCAACGATTGGAGTGTCTTGTTTATCCATAGCATGGCATTCTACGGGATTTCTAGATTACTGTCCGCCGACGAGATCGCGGATCTTGCACGAGTTTTCCACTGTGAAAAATTCCCCTGAACGCGCGGTTGCGCCAGTCGGCGGAGGCGTCGTAGAACTTGGTGTCTGTGTTGATGGTTGACAGGAGGACACCTGGGCGATTCCAGGTCAGCCGACCGCTGATATATCCGTCAGGGAGAACAAGGAAACTGGGCCAACTGCCATGCGGGGCTGAGGTGTTGTTTGCGCTGATCCACATGTGGTTGTTAGCAGCATAGGTTTGCATCGTTGGCGGTACGATCATGGCCCAGATGTTCTTTCTTAAGTGGACATGTTTCTTTGTCAAATGACCGTTGTGATAAGAGTGGAACATGACTTGCACGCCCATCTTCTTGTACTGGCGGTAGAGCTCGTCGTAGCGGAAGTCATGGCAGATCAATGCTCCACAGCGGATGCCCTTGATCGAAAACACGCTGAAGTGATTGCCTGGACTGTAATGCTTCAGGTCACCTGTCCGCGCTGAAGCATCACCCGTGCAGAACATCTTGTCATAGCGATCAACGATCGCTCCGCGATCGTTGACAATATAAAGACTGTTGTGTGGTTTGTGTCGTTTTGAAAGCTGGTGACTTGATCCGAGAATAACCCAGACCCCAAGCTGTTTGGCCATGTCGATAATCAACTGTGTCTTGGCGTGAAGCAACTGCCAATTCAATTCACGGTACGAGTCAAACTCCTTCCCGGCATAGCCTGACAGGCATGCTTCGGAAAAATGTGCGACGTGGGCTCCTTGTCGCGCCGCAGATTTCATCTGGCGACAGATGTACCGGTAATTCTTTTCAATATCCTGATCAACGGGAAACTGGCATGTGGCAATCCGCAATTTCATTGAGTGCCTTCCATATTATTTATTCATGGTTTGTACGTTTGTATCATCCACAAGCGGAGCCCGATACACAAACTGGGGATACCAGTTGTGCCGATGGGGTGTATGGCACTGATGCGTTACATGCCTTGTGGGTGTCGCGCTGCTGCAATGCTTTGGGAATGGTGCCCGCGATGAATGACCGGTAAACCCGATCGGATGGGTATTTTAAAGACGAACCCCCATCCTAAATGAGTGTGCTGGAATTCTTCAGGGTTCAGGGTGGTTAGGTCAAGCCGGTTGATCTAACTTGTACTGCTTGATCTTCTTGTAAAGTGTGGTGCGATTGATGTTGAGTTGGCCGGCTGTTACTTGGCGGTTCCAGTTGTTGGCCTCCAGGGCAGCAAGGATAATCTGGCGTTCAGGTTCTTCCATCGCCTTGGTTAGCGACATCTGTGTCCACCCATTTTCAAGTGCGGGGATCGTGATGCCGTGACTGGCCGGTGCGGACAGGTTTCCGGGACGGCCGCCAACACCGGCGATGACCGTATCAGGCAAATCATCAACATGGATGATTGGTTGGCGACTCAAAACAACTGCTCGTTCGACGGTATTTTCAAGTTCTCGCACATTTCCAGGCCAATGATATTGCTTGAGTATCTCGATGACTTCATCACTGAAGCTGCGTCGTTTGCCTGTTTCCTTTTCATACTTTGTTAAAAAGTGAGCGGTCAGCAAGGGGATGTCGCCGAGACGCTCACGTAGTGTGGGGATTTCAATGTCAACTACGTTAATACGATAGTAAAGATCCTCGCGAAACTTTCCGGCAGCGACCAGGTCGCCAAGTGGCTCGTTGGTTGCCAGAATAAATCGGACATCTACCTTGACCGTTTCGGTTGACCCCACGGGCTCAAACTGCTTTTCTTGTAGGACACGAAGCAATTTTATTTGCAAGGCCATCGTGGCACTGTTGATTTCATCGATCAGGAGTGTGCCGCCGTCTGCAGAAAGTATCTTACCCGGCTTGTCGGTTTCGGCCCCCGTAAAGGCGCCCTTGGCGTGGCCGAATAATTCACTTTCCAGCAATGTTTCTGGGATTGCTCCACAGGAAAATGTGACGATTGGTCCCATGCGACGCGGGCTTTGAGCATGAATGGCCCGGGCGGTCATCGTCTTGCCCGTCCCGCTTTTACCCTGGAGGAGGACGGTGGTTTTGCTTTCAGCCACCGCCTCGATCATGTCGTAGACCTTCTGCATTCGGTAGTCTGCGCCGACCAGGTTGTCCAATGCATTGCGTTCGTGCAGTTGGTTGCGCAAGGTCTGGTTTTCAGCCAACAATACGTGATGTTGAACAGCTTTGCGAACGGCAATCCTAAGTTCGTCATCCATAATAGGTTTGGTCAGATAATCGACGGCACCGAGTTGGATTGACTCGACTGCAGTCTCGATCTTTCCGTAGCCGGTGATCACAATGACGGCGATTGATTGATCCCTCTTGGAAATCGTGCGAAGAAGATCGAGACCGTCACGGCGGGGCATGTTCATGTCAGTGACGACAGCACCAAAGCCATTATCATCGGGTGTGGTTGCTTCGAGCATGGCCAACGCCTCATTGCCATCACCTGCGGTTGCAGTCTTGTACCCTTCGCGTGAAAGGAACTCGGCAATCGAATCGGCCACAATAAGGTCGTCATCAACAATCAGGATGCGTGTGTCATGGTCCACAGGGATCTACTCGCTGACAGGTAAAACTAAACGCGCGATCGGGATACAAATATCCACGAGAGCGCCATGGGGGGTGTGATTGCCGATGGTCATTGTTCCATCGAGTAAACGAACGATATCCCGACACAATACGAGACCCACACCATGGCCGTCTGGTTTGGTTGTCTGGCCGAATCGAAATGTGCCATCTTCCATTACCAGGTATTCGTTTAAACCTGGACCCGTATCACGGATCTGTAGGTGTACCGTGTTGTTTTTGATCAATCCCGTGATCTGGATCTGCCGAGATGTTCCCGGCGGCAAATTGCCGTTGCTTATTGCGGCCACACTGTTACGAAGGACATTATCAATGACCGGATGTAAGGGCCCAGCTGGCAAATCACAGACTGTGGGTGGGAGATTGATTTGGATATCAATATCTGTCTCCTGGGCTTCAGGAGAAATAAGTTGCACCAAATGCTTGATCAGGTCTCCCAGGTGGTTGCGGGCATGGGTGCGGCAAGTTGCCAGGATATTGGGTTGCCTGGACTGGTGCAGCAAGTTTGCCATTTGTAACATGGCGTGACTTACAGTTTCCAGTCTGTCAATTAGGGTTCTTGGGACGGGTTTGGTGTCCTGATCGCGGATCTCCGGTTCCCTTAATTGGGACAGTATCAGTCCAATATGCCGTAAGCCGGCATCAACTAGATTTGCTAATTCGTGGGTTAGGGCATCCGGCAGTGGTTGCCCCTGCTTGGTGTATACCGCCTTTGTTCCCCCGGTTACCTCAGGTGACAATTGCGGCGACAGATTGTCGTTCTGGTGCGACATCCATTGCGTTCCATCGTCAATTATTCATCACGTATTAAGTGTTTTGTTGCCTTCACGCAACGTTCATGACATGGCTGAGTGGGTACGGCCCGGAATTGATTAATCGGAGTCAGACTGCCAGCGAACTGATTCCCAGAATGACTGGCGGACAGTTCCTGGGGTTGTGATCCTGCACTTGGTCATACCGGTCGCCAGGAGCTTGAGCAGGGCTTTGTCAAGCATCATCTGCGCAAGCTTGGTTTCATCATCCCGGGTCGCAGTCAGTACGAAGTATTCAACAAAACGACCAACTTTGTTCCCGAGGATGGCACCGATAATCCTGCCCTGCTGTGACGCTACAATGCTCAAGTTACCTGGCCGATTCATAAGCAGGTTCAGATGATCCAAGTCACCCTCAGCATGTCCATTGTCCAATAGCAGCGAACGGGCTTGCTCTTGATCACTGGCTCGAAATTCCCGTATCTCCAGGTCCATTGGCATTGATCTCCTCTGTCGATAGGATCGATGGCCCATTCATTAAATCGGCTAGATGTGACCTTGGATTTGTTTGTAATTAGTCCGCTATTCAATACCAACGGCCGCGGCGTCTCGGTCCGATAACCAGCCATCGTCACTGCGGAGTTTGACAGTTCCGTCACGCTTCCATGATCGATCGCAGCGAGGCTCGGATCTTAGATCACGGATGGTTGCCTGGGGAAACTCATCACGGAGTTCTAGCTGGCTGATCCCGCAGAGGTCGGCAAGATCAATTAGATCTAGACGAGCCAATTGTTCATCTGCTGCCAGCACCAACGCACAGTCAAGCGGGTTGTCGATTCCCAACTGCTGGCGTGCGTCCTCAATGGATTTTAGCCAGTTATCACGATTGGCGAATACATGTTGCCATGCATCATCGATCCTGTATTCAGGTGGATCTGGTAACAGATGCAGGTGGACACTGTCCGAATCCGTACCGTGCAACGCCTGCCAGGCTTCTTCAGATGTGTGAGGTACAATGGCAGCGCACAGGCGAATCAACGCGTCGGTGATCGTATATATTGCAGTTTGTGTCCGCCTTCGTCGATGACTATCTACGCGGTCGCAATAGAGCCTATCTTTCACTGCCATGAGGTAAATAGCTGACATCGTTTCATTGCAGAAGTGAAATATAGCCTCCCTGGCCTTGCTGAAGACAAGTCCGTCGAAATGTTGGCGGACGTTCAGGATCAATTCGGCCAGGGTGTCTAATGCCCATGCATCTACACTTGTGGCATCCGAGTCGGTGAACGTATGGCGGTGTTGCTCATGATCATAGTCGGCAAGGTTGCCAAGCATGAAGCGAATTGTATTACGCAGTTTCCGATATTCATCACCCGCAACCTTGAAGAAGTCAATGTCAACTTTGATGTCATTGTCAGTATTGATCGAGGCAACCCACCAGCGGCAGACATCGGCTCCGAAATTTTCGAGAAGTTCATCAACATCTAATGCATTACCCAGTGATTTTGACATCTTTCGGGAATCTTTATCAACCATAAACCCGTGCGTCAGGACGGTCCGAAAGGGACTTTCACCAGTGACACCTAAGGCGGGTAGCAACGAGAGTTGAAACCAGCCGCGATGTTGGTCTGATCCTTCCAGGTATAGATCCGCCGGGAATGAGTGTTGGCGTTGGCGAAGTACGGCATTCCACGATGAACCAGACTCAAACCAAACATCGAAAATGTCAGATGATTTGCGTAACTCAGTTGCCGGGTTGCTAAAAATAGCACGATGGTCCTCGGAAAGATCCGGATCAATCTTCGGGTCATAATCTGCCAGCAGGTCATCTGGAGTTGCCGAGAACCAATAATCAGATCCGTGTTGTCGCACTTTTGCGGCAACCGACCGGACGGATGCGGCTGTCAGCAGGGATGTTTCACTGTCAGATGCGAAGAATGCGGGGATGGGAAGTCCCCATGATCGCTGGCGGCTGAGGCACCAGTCCGGTCGTGATTCCAACATGCCACGCATTCGGTTCTGTCCCCATTGTGGAATGAATCGGATCTGTGACTCGGTCGCATTTATTGCAGCTTGGCGCAAAGATTGGTCGCGGTTGGCAGTGGTACTGTCAACCCGCATGAACCATTGTTCTGTTGCACGGAAAATGACCGGAGTTTTAGACCGCCAATCGTGGGGATAGCTGTGGGTAAAGGGATGATCAAAAAACAAGTGACCAGACTGATTTAACTGGTCGATTACAAGTTTGTTGGCGGACCACACGTCAACGCCAACCAGCCATGGCGGCACGCTTTGATCAAAAGTGCCGTCATCCTGCACAGGACAGTAGACCTCAAGCCCCTCCTTGATCGCGGTCTGGTAATCTTCAAGCCCGTGTCCCGGCGCGGTATGTACCAATCCCGTTCCTTCTTCAAGCGTCACATAAGGGGCCAGGACCGTTTGCCCGGTGCGATCGATAAAGGGATGGCGGTAGACCAGTCCACATAATTGTGCGCCTTTGCAACTTCCCAGTTGTACAGGCTGGCCGTCAACTCGGTCAGAGCCAAGGGCACGATCGGCTAGTCCAGAAGCCACAATTACATTCAGTGAGCGGTTCTGATGATTTGCCTGGTATAAATCGTAATCAAGGGATTCGTGAACCGCGATCGCCAGGTTCGCCGGTAATGTCCATGGTGTGGTGGTCCAGATCATCAAATAAACAGGTTCATCTTCTGGAGCAGCAAGGGCACCGGGTAATGAGTGATGATCCGTCAGTTCGAAAAGAACATAGACACTCGTGTCCTCTGTGTCCTCGTATTCAAGCTCTGCTTCAGCCAATGCCGTCTGGTTGGTAATTGACCAGTGTACGGGCTTAAGATCACGGTAGACCAGACCCTGTCCGACCAGATCCGCAAAGACTTCCAGTACCGCAGCTTCGTATTGTGGCGCCATTGTCAGATAGGGTTGCGCGTAGTCTGCAAGGGTAAGCAGCCGTTGCATTTGGCTGGCTTGGAGTTTGACGTATTTACGAGCATCGTCCTGGCAGCGTTTTCGGATCTGTGGTGGCGCCATGTTTTTGGCTTTGTCACCAAGATTTTGCATGACCTTGTGTTCAATCGGCAATCCGTGGCAATCCCATCCGGGGATGTATGGGCAGTCGAAGCCAGCCATTGTCTTGGTGCGTACAACGAGATCTTTAAGGACCTTGTTGAGCAAATGTCCCAGATGGATCTTTCCATTGGCATATGGCGGTCCGTCGTGAAAAACATATTTCGGTGCGCCAGATCGTGCTTTACGGATCCGTTCATAAAGGTTCTCTGACTGCCACTTTTTAAGTGTAGCCGGCTCATGCTGAACAAGCTGGGCCTTCATTGCAAAAGACGTTTTGGGTAGATTCAGCGTCTTTCTATAGCTTTTGGCGTTATTGGTGGTCTGGTTCATGTCTTGTCTCGATTCGGTTCCTTAGATCTACTCATCGCAACAAAAAAAGCCCTGCCGGTGGGCAGGGCTTTGAGTTCGTGGGATCACATCGGCCCTACCGGATCGTATGGGTAATGATGATGCCGACGGATTGCATGAAAATTAATGATCATTCGGTCATGATTATACCGGTTTTACCGATGTATGCCAGAGTTTGGCTCCGGGGTGAAGGGGGAGACGGCGAGGGTTATGCCCGTTTTTCCGGGGGCAATAGGTCCGGTTGGGCCAGCCTTCACCCTGTGCTGTTGGCCTGCAGCAGATCAGGGAGTTGGCTGGCATTGACTTGGGATTGGGTTCCGCTGTCAAGGTCTTTGAGGTTTACCACGTTTTGTTGAATTTGTTCGTTGATAATCACGGCATAACGGGCATGGGCGGCATCGGCTTCCTTAAGCAGCTTGCCCATATTCCGGGTCGACTTGTAGCTGAATCGAATGTGCAGCCCCTGTTTGCGTAGTTGTCCGGCCAACTGGGTCACGTGCCCAGCCATGTCGGTGCCCTCGGCAATGATGAATGCATGAGGTCGCGGGCTGACATCTTCAGGTTTCAGCCCTTTGTCTGCCAGCACGAGCGAGATGACAACATCACCCATGCCGAAGCCGACGGCTGACATCCTGGGGCCACCAAACAGATCGATAAGGTTGTCATAACGTCCGCCACCGGCAATCGCTCGTTCAGCACCGCTGGTTTCATGGATTTCAAACACCGTGCCGGTGTAATATGCAAACCCGCGCACGATGCCAAGGTCGTATTCACACCATGGCGCAATACCAAAAGCCGTCAATTTCTCATCCAGATCCTCAAGGTCTTCAAGATCTTCTTTGATACCGATCTGTTGTCGCAACAGGTGTAACTGCCCCGCAGCATATTTCATGCGGCATGTCTGATCGAAGCGATCCAGTCGATCCCCATCCAGTCCCAGTTCAACAGCTCCTTGACTAAATGCTTGGGCATCGATCTTGTCTCGCTTGTCAAGTAGTTCAAATGCGTTCACCATCTTATCGTCGGCGACTCCCAGTTTCCTCAGTATATGGCCGATGGTTTGGCGGTGACTGATCTTGACACGAACGTGTTCTGGGCGAAGGCCAAGTTCCTGCATGAGGTCGACGGCGGCAAAGATCGCTTCGGCGTCAGCGGTCATTGAATCGAGGCCGATAATATCCAGGTTCCACTGCCAATGTTCACGAAGTCGCCCACGTTGGGGCCGCTCTGCGCGGCAGACGTTGGGAATCGAAAACCACTTGATAGGCTTGGGTAGGGTGTTCGCCTGTTCGGCAACCATTCTTGCTAGGGTTGGCGTGAACTCAGGGCGTATTGCGAATTGTTCGTCTTCAGTTTCCGGGTGCCGCACACGAAATGCCTGGCCGACCATTTCTCCGCCACTTTTGACCTGATAAAGATCGAGCAACTCGATGACCGGTCCGTCGATTTGCTCGAATCCATTTCGAATGGATACCCGCCGCCAGGCATCAAACAGAAAATTCTGCCACGCCATCTGTTTGGGGTAAAAGTCTCTGGTGCCTTTCGGTGCTTGAAATTTCATTGTCACTTGGCGCCGTTTTGCGTCGGTTTTGTGGTATTGGTGTATCGCAAGCTATTTACGCGCCACCACATAGCAGATCCACGCCGGTTCACTGGGCGCATGATTGCGTACACGGAACACATCGTTTCCCTCGCCTGTGTCTGGATCAGTTCCTTCCCAGTACACGTCAACATGCTTGAAGCCGGTTTCAAGTAATATTTCCCGGACCTCGGGTAGTGTCCAGAATCGCCAATCATAGCGGAAGGCCTTGGGGAGCTCGCTGCCATCGGGAAACTTGAAATGAATGAAAAAGGTGCAGTCATGGGTGATTGGGTCAAATCGTGCCTGGTCCCAGATATAGGTGAAGTCTTCGTGTTCAGTTTCGTCGTGGCGGTCCTCCTCGATGGATTCGGATCCTCCCATCATGTCGAGCACAAGGATACCTTGTCGACGAAGGTTCTTGTGGGCTGCTGAAAAGTAGCGTGCCAGTTCGTCACGTGTTTTGAAGATCCAGAAGGAGAAATTCTGGGCCGCCAGCACGTCTGCCCGGCGACCTTGGTTGCCGCGTACATCAGCCTGAAGCAACTCAATGCGGGTGCGTTCAGCTGGTTTAAGCTTGTCGAGGTTGTGCTTGATCCCCCAAGCCAGAGGTTCAGGGTCAAGATCTACGCCGATTGCATGGCGATTTGGTCGTCCCTTGACCCACTGGCAACATACGGTAAAGGTGCCGCAAAAGTCTTCCCTCAGGATACTGGCTGGTCGGCCGTAGGCCTTGCGAAAGACGCGGTCGAAGAATGGCACCTCGTGTTCGGGGGCCTGTACTGCTTGCAGGTAGAGGTCGTATCGGTCGGCACAGCTAGCCTTGGTGCCACGTTTCTTTTTCTTGTATTTGCGGGCCATTTTGCCAATGTACAGCATGCATCTGTATCGAGCCAGCGAGCCTTTGCAATTGTCCGTGGTGATGGTTCAATACACCAATGCGTATCATCGGCGGATTCCATCGCAGTCGGAAATTGCTCGGCCCCAAGGACTGGAAGACCACGCGCCCGATGATTGATCGGGTCAAGCAAAGCCTATTCGACCGTCTTTGGTCCATGGCATTATTTGAAGGTGACGGGGAGGAAGCGGTGACAGTGGTTGATTTGTTCAGTGGGACCGGCAGTCTTGGTCTGGAGGCGGTATCTCGCGGTGCAGCACACTGTACGTTCGTGGAACTTGACCGAGATGCCAGG
>Ga0310124_10003680_pt1 | contig 10250 bp, 6 predicted proteins | sample CB11b_AW_Bot5_MG_FD_203507 | JGI IMG/M metagenome (GOLD analysis project Ga0310124, IMG submission 203507) | Marine microbial communities from Western Arctic Ocean, Canada - CB11b_AW_Bot5 | ecosystem: Environmental > Aquatic > Marine > Oceanic | place: Canada: Western Arctic Ocean | collected...
CGGCGGCTGACTTCAATGGCGACATCAGCTTCGACTACGACGTGAAAGACGCGGACGGCGATGTCGATACGGCGACTGTGAGCGTGAGCGTGACAGCACAAGACGATGTGCCAATAGTCATAATCAACAATCAGTCAACAATCACAACTAACGAAGACACCTCAACCTTCATTGAATGGGATTCATTCGGAATTACCGATGTTGATTCACCTGATTCAGCTCTAGGTATTGAGATTACAGATTTACCAGACAATGGTCAGTTCGAGTATTTCGGTGATGACGGTCATTGGCATGATATTTCGGTTGGTCAAGTTATTGACAAGAGCGAGTTTGATGCAGATAGAGTTCGCTTTACTCCGGATGAAGATGAATCTGGGTACGATAGCCACTCAACTCCAGGCGTCGGTGATCAACAACAAGACTACGCACAGATTGGTTTCAAACCAACTGATGGCATAAACGTAGGCGAAGAGTCGACTGTTGCGATAAATGTTACTCCAATTGCTGACGCGCCTAACTTGTTCACCAGCATCGATGGAATTCAACTTCCAGACCAACAATTCAACGTAAGTATGTGGAATGGTGTCTCTGTTGGTTATCAATATGGTGTTGGTAATGGTGTGGACCCTGATACCTTGATAAATGTCATTGATGGTTTGGATAGCAACAGTAGTTCTCTAAGTAATGTCAATGATGTGCGCGATGCTAGTCAAGGTGCGGGTCAAGCTACACTCATCACTGGCTTGATCTATTTAGAAGCAGGTAAATCTTATGATTTCGTTGGTAACGCGGATGATAGTTTAGCGATAAAAATTGGTGGTGAGCTTACAGATGATGCTCGATGGGGAGACAGTAGTGGGAGTATTCAAGGGATTGCATTTACACCGACTGTGTCCGGTTTCTATCCGATAGAGGTTTACCACCACAACCAGAGCGGTCCTGGTAATTTTGATGTCAATGTTTCTGTAGATGGCACGAGCCCTGTCAACTTAGACAACACAAACTTTGGTGTAGTCAGTGATGTATCTCAGCTCGATAGTATTGATATACGTACATCACAACTAATAAACGACAATGGCGTTGAGTTCTATCAGGTCTATACAACGAATGAAGGTCCACAAGACACACGTATTCCACTGACGGAGCTGCAAGCATCTTTAAATGACACTGATGGTTCAGAAAGTTTGGCTGTCAATGTTAGTGGTTTCCCTATTGGTTCTGAGCTAAGTGACGGAGTCAGTTCTCACAAATTCACTAGTACTAATGAGACTTTTGATATCAGTAGTTGGGATATGACAAGTCTAACGGTCTTACCGCCTTCTGGAAGTCACGACGACTTTACTATTGATGTGGAAGCGATCGCTAGTGAAAAGGATTCAACAAGTACTGCTACGACTACGACCAGTATTGATGTGGTTGTTCATGAATACAATGCTACAAACACACAGCCAGATACTCGCACTGTAGATGAAGATATAAGCGTCTCTGGTAACGTTTTAACAAACGATACTGATACAGATAACACATTATCACTGCAGTCAATTGAAGTCGGAGGAACGTCCTATAACGCTGGTGACACTATCACGCTAACTGGTGGTGAGTTGACGGTTGAGCAAGATGGTAGTTACTCATTTGTACCATCTGAGCATTGGTCAGGTAACGTTCCGACGGTGACTTACACTACAAACACTGGTGTGAGCGATACTCTCGATATTACCGTTAGTGCAGTTGCTGATGCTCCTCGTGTAACTATTGCAGTCGGGGAGTTGCAACAAACACAAGCTGTGCCTGATTTTGGTACATCACCTAGTGATATTAGAAACCTTGTAAGTAACGGTGAGACATCTATTGGTGGTGTTAATTTCGACCATGTTGATCAGTCTCCAGGTTTTAATAATGGCAATCAAGGTGATGACTTGATGATTGCACCGGACAATGCGGCGGCTCAGCAGTTTGTTGGCGATCAGCAAGCCGTTAACCTGACTCAACAGGGTAGCGATACGTTTGTTGGCACTAGTGGCAACGATTCGTTTTATGGTGGTAATGGGTCTCAGGATAGTGAAGTTGAGACTGATACAGTTATCTATCAAGGTAAATTGTCTGAATACGACCTTGATTTTAGAGGCCTTGAGCATAGCCAAGTACCTTATTGGTTAGTTAAAGATTCTCTTGAAAGAGATACATCGAGTGACAATTCGCCTTCTACCGAAGATGGTGACCATTTATATGGTATTGAACGAATTATTTTCTCAGATGCGATTGTAGAGATTGATAGTGAGACTGGGGAATATACGGTACTGCAAGACAGCGTAATACCGCTAGATATTTCAGCGGAACTTGTTGACAACGATGGAAGTGAATCGCTAGGTAATGAATTTACTCTTGAAGGTATACCTCAAGGCGTTGAGTTGTACATAGGGGGTCAGCTTATATCTCCAAGCATCGACGGATCGTATTCTATTGTTATACCTGTTTCTGGTGATGTTAGTGCAGAGCTTCGAATTCCTTATTCTTATGAAGGAGACCTAGATTTTGAGCTTTCTGTGTCTGCCTTATCTTCCGAATCGGTTAATGGCGATGAAGCAATAACTAACACATCAGCAGATATAAGTTTCAGAAGCTATGATTTGGAATCTGGCTCCCACGGTGATGATAATATCAAAGGGACAGAGAATAACGATTTGATTGTTGGTGACGTTCAAGGAATTCAAATTGTTGCTGGCGAGGATTACAACATAGCGTTTATTCTCGATACGTCGGGCAGCATGGGAAGAGATGTTGAAACCGCAAAAGATGAACTGTTGGTTGTTTTTGATGCGATTTTAGCTAGTTCTCAGGGGCAACATTCCGGCCAAGTTAATATTCTAATCACGGATTTTTCAGACAATTCAAATACGTCAGTATCTGTCGACTTGAGCAGTCAAAACCCAAGAGAGCAGTTCGTCGCAGCACTTGATTCCATCACTGATGCTGGCGGAGGTGGTACTAATTACGAAGCTGGATTCCAATCTGCTGTTGAATGGTTCGCTGACCAAAATGGTGGGAACAACATTTCATATTTCATTTCTGACGGTGAGCCGACTTCCTTTACTGACAGTAGGTTAATGAAAAGTGAGTTCGATGAAATATTGATCGATTATGATTTGAGTACGAACCAAGTTATAACACTGGCCGATTTATTGCCTGCCGGATATACAAGTGGTGTTGTTAATTATCAAGGTAAAGTATTAATCGATGATAAGCACAAGTTATATTCACCATTAACTGGGGAACGAATTGGTGACTTAAGCATTAATGGTAATTCTTACGATTATTACGACAAGGGCGGAGTCAACAAGCAAGGACAACACATGTACCAACTGCTTGCATTGATGTCGTCTGTTGACGCTATTGGACTAGGGAATTCACTAGATGAAGACGTTCTTGAAGATTATGATTCTGATGGCCTAGTTGAAACGTCAATAGATGTAACCAAATTGTCAGAGGTTATTCTTGGTAAAGAGGTGAGCTTGTTGCAAGGTGAAGACCAAATTGATGCTCTAGCTGGTGATGACATCATGTTCGGTGACTTAGTGCAGTTTGACGGTATTTCAGGGCAGGGCGTCGCAGCGATACAGAAGTATGTAGCTCAAGAAACTGGTGAGCAATTATCTTCTGTGTCAGCGCGAGATATACACAACTATATTTCAGATAACGTACAAGATTTTGACCAGTCCCGAGCGAACGACAAGGATGATGTTTTATCTGGCGGTGAAGGCGATGATATTCTGTATGGTCAAGGTGGCGATGACACTTTAATTGGTGGCTTAGGGAATGATATTCTAGTTGGAGGAGATGGTGACGATTTGTTCCAATGGGTTGACCAGCCATTCCAAGGTGATGTTGATACTATTAGCGACTTTGCTTTAGGTGAAGATCACTTAGATATCTCTCAACTGCTACCGACTGAGAATAATATGTCTGATCTTCTAGAACACATCGCTATTGAAAAAGTGGATAACGGTGGTGGTGATAAAGATTTGGTTATCACTATCTCTGAAGATGCAAGTAATAGCGGTCAGACACAAACGATTGTACTCGATAATACGGGGAATCAGTTTGACTCTGTGAACGCTCAAGGTGATGGAAGTGTGATAAGTAGTGATTTGAGTAACTTGGTTAATCAACTCTTTGTGAACTTACCAGACCAATAATAAAAAAGGGCCGAAAGGCCCTTTTTTATTACGTCTTTTTTGCTATAAAAGCTAGATTCTAAAGCTCTAAAATTAGAGAACCTTACAAGCAAAACCTTTTAGGTAGAAACCTTCTGGGTAAGCAGTATCGATCAAGTGATCGGCAGCTTGCTCGAAGCGTTCAACAAACTTCACTGTTCTGCCGGCATCTAGTGCTGCATCAGCGATGATTTTTTGGAATAGGTCAGCACCCATCAAACCTGAGCAAGAGTAGGTGAGTAGTGTTCCACCTGGCTTCAGGATTTGCATCGCTAGCATGTTAACGTCTTTGTAGCCGTTAGCGCCTGAAGTTAGGTTGTTCTTGCTTGAAACAAACTTTGGTGGATCCATGATCACTACGTCAAACTTAGTGCCCTGGTCACGGTATTCGCGAAGTAGTTTGAATACGTCAGCGTTTAGGAATACAGCACGCTTTTTCGAGATGTCGAACTCATTCAGTTCAGCGTTGAACTTAGCCGTATCAAGAGCGAGTTGAGATACGTCTGCGTTGATCACACGCTTCGCGTCGCCTTTAAGTGCGTAAAGGCCAAAGCCACCGGTGTATGAGAAACAGTTAAGTACATCTTTGCCTTTAACGTATTTCATAGATTCTTTACGGCTATCACGTTGATCCATGTAGAAGCCCGTTTTGTGGCCTTCCATAATGTTCACGCTGATTTTCACGCCGTTTTCTTCAATCACTACTGACTTAGGTGGCTCTTCGCCATGCAGTACGCCGACGGTTTGCTCTAAACCTTCTTTTTTACGAACCGCTACGTCAGAGCGCTCGTAAATATTACATTCAGGGAAGCATTCAACTAAAGCTTCAACGATAACGCTTTTGTTGAATTCCGCGCCAGCACTCAGTAGTTGGCAAACTAAGAAGTCTTGGTACTTGTCGATAGTAATACCTGGCAGGCCGTCAGATTCAGCTGCCGTTAATCGATATCCCGTTAGGCCGTCACGTTCGATGATATCTTCACGTAGTGATTGTGCGTCTTTAAATCTTTTGATGAAAAACGCTTTATTGATTTCTTCCTTTTCAAATGTCCAAACACGAGCGCGAATTTGAGATTCTGGTGAGTAAGCTGCTTTTGCGAGCCACTGACCATTTTGAGCATATACGTCTACAGTTTCACCTTGTTGTGGTTCGCCTTCGACCTTATCGATACCGCGTGAAAATACCCAAGGGTGTTTGCGGCGTAGTGATTTATCTCGGCCTTTAGCTAGATGAATTGAAGGAGTCATAATTTACTCTGTTTGTTGAATTTGAAGGAGGGGTATTGTCGGGGAAGTACAAGGGAAAAGCAAATAAGAAAGGGCTGCAGAAGCAGCCCTAGCAATGATTAATTAACACATAGTGGTTAGATGTCAGTATTAAGCTTTAAGACCTGTCAGCAAACCTTCCATCGTATCGCTTTGCTTACGAAGTTGGTCAACATTTACATTACTCTTACTGATCATTTCACAGATGCTGTCTGATTGATGACGAATCTCTTCAACACTTTGTGCAATGTTGTCAGCAACAACACCTTGCTCTTCAGCAGCAGTAGCAATTTGAGTGCTGCTATCAGAAATAGATTGGTTCTTTTCAGCTAACGACCCAATCTCAACGTTTACTTCCGACATCAATGTTTGACCTTCGTTAGCATTGCTAACAGTCACTTCCATCAATTTTGTCAGTGATTGGCTGTTACGTTGTAATGATTCAATCATACTTTGGATTTCAACCGTCGCTTGTTGAGTACGGCCGGCAAGGGCACGGACTTCATCGGCAACAACAGCAAATCCACGACCTTGTTCGCCAGCACGTGCAGCCTCAATGGCAGCATTCAGGGCTAATAGGTTAGTTTGTTCTGAGATGCCATTGATGGTTGCGACCACTTCATCAATTTGCGCTGCGTTAGCATCAAGCTCTTCTACCGCTTGCGAAGCTGATTGAATTTCTTGAGATAGGCTTGAGATAGATTCCAATGTATTTGAAACTTTTACTTGGCCACTCTGTGCAACACCGCGAGCGTCCATAGTTTGAGAGCTAGACTCATGAGCAAGGGTTGCGACTTCACGAATCGTTGCCGCCATTTGTTCCGTTGCATTTGCCAAACTATTCAGATGTTCTTGTTGGTTACCCGAGATGTCTGAGCTCTGTTGTGTTGACTGGTTTAAGTCAGAACTGATCTGCTGCATGAGTGCGACAGACTCTTGGATTGATAGAACCATGTTTTGTTCGCGCTTTGCTACTTTATCAATAGTAATTGCGATTTCACTGAACTCATCGCGAACGAGGAAGTAGTTCATACGGCAGGTGAGATCACCACTCGCTAGCGTGCTTAATGCTTTGTTCATAGAGAACATTGCGCCACCGATGAAAGTCATGATGTAGTAAACACCCAGCGCGATCAGCGTTAGGGTTACTGCGATAATTGAAACCTGAGTCGTAGATAGAGCTGACCATAAGTTTTGGTCATGGTTCGCAACTAAGCTGAATGCACCGTTCATAACTGAGACGGAACCAGCACCATAGCCTAAAGAGATGGTTTCAGAACTACTGACAAGCTGAGCAACTTGATCTTTCGTGAGTTGACCCGCTTCGATAAGCCCTTTCATCAGGAGCATTTCTTCTTGATAAAGATGAGCAAGTAAAGAGTCCGCGGCGCTATCTAAAACAAGAGTTAATATAACCAGGGCGAGAAGAGGTAATAAGAAGAGTAGATAGAACTTTTCTTGGATTTTTAGGTGAATGAGATATTTGTCAATCCAACGAAATGGGATTTCTTTCATAATCGTTATACTCGAAGTAAGTCCACCAATAAGCGGTGAATGAATAGAGTCGCAACTATATCATTCATACAATTTATGAGGCAACGTTATGGAAAGTTCACAATATATTTTTGTCGTATCAGGCGTAGTTCAGTGTGTTGGTTTTCGCTATCATACCAGTAGGCAGGCACAAGTTCTGGGCATTTCAGGCTATGCAAAGAACCTAAATGATGGCCGGGTTGAAGTGTTAGCTGTCGGAAAGGGCAAGGAAATAGAGAAGTTCCACGCTTGGCTCAATATTGGCCCTGCGAGTGCGACGGTAGACCAAGTAGTGATGCATCGAGTTAAAGAAAGTGAGCGGCAGGATGTGCGTATAGGGGAATTTAAAATACTGTAGCTAGCGCACTACAGTATTTACCTTTTTACCTTGAGAGCAACCTAAAGCTGTTTAAGCTTTACAAGCATTTTGCTGGTTTAGGTAAACCCGCGAGCTTGGTTGCTTGTTTAGCGGGGCCTTTCTTGAACAATTTGAATAGGTACTTGCTGTTACCTTTCTCTGGGCCGTGCGCTTTTTCCATCGCTTTAACGAGCATACGAACAGCCGGAGAGGTTTTGAATTCTTCGTAAAAGCTTCTTACAAAATGTACCACTTCTAAGTGCGCATCAGTCAGTTCAATCGCCTCGTCTTGAGCAAGAATCTCAATCATACCTTCTTCCCATTGTGTGTAATCCAATAGGTAGCCTTGAGCGTCGGTTTCGATTTGCTTGCCATTATATTCAAACATGTTTAATCCAGAATCCAATTAACTATGCAGATAGGGTACATGACCAAGTTTGCATTTCTCAATAGATATTGTAGCTATCTAAAGAATTATTGCACTGATAGATACAAAAAAGCCCAAGAGACAGGCTCTTGGGCTATATTTTCAGCGACAGGTAGACTAGTCGTTGCTGTTCATAATGCCTAAGATGCTTAATAGGCTGATGAAGATGTTGTAGATAGAAACATACAAGCTAATCGTTGCTGAGATGTAGTTCGTCTCACCACCGCGGATGATGCTTTGCGTTGTTAGCAAAATAACACCAGTCGAGAATAGGATGAACATACCGCTCATTGCTAAAGACAGTAGAGGCATTTGTAGGAAGATGTTTGCAACCATCCCCACTAGCAGAACAACAAAACCAGCCATTAGCATACCGTTAAGGAATGAAAGGTCACGTTTAGTCGTCAGTGCGTAAGCTGATGCACCCATAAATGCTAATGCTGTACCACCAAGTGCAGTAAGGATGACATCACCCATGCCTGCGCCAACGTACATGTTTAAGATTGGACCAATGGTGTAGCCTAAGAAACCTGTAAATAGGAATGTGAAGACTAGACCCATGCTGTTGTCACGGTTCTTTTCTGTTAGGAACAGTAGGCCGTAGAAACCAACTAGCATAATGATAAGACCAGGGCGAGGAAGGTTCATCGCCATAGATACGCCTGCTACTACAGCAGACCAAAGTAGTGTCATAGACAGTAGTGCGTACGTGTTACGCAACACTTTATTGGTTTGCAGAGCATTCTCTTGAGTTGCTGTGCGTGAAAACATAGGGCTGTTCATAATCTTCCTCGTAAGGTGACTTCAATAGTTATTAGTACATTTATGGGGCTGAAAGTTCGAAAAATCAAGTCTTTCATTCCTTTTGTATACCTAAAATAATAATCAAAATAGTCGGTTAAGTGTTTCTTAAGGTGTAACAAAGTGTTTCTAATGACGTATAACGTGTCGCTAATACTCGATGTTCAGACTTTTATAGTTACTGGCTAATGATTTATAACCTTTGAAAAACTATCTATAACCTTGAAAAATAAAGAGGCGACCTAAGCCGCCTCTATAGTTTATGCATCATAACACATTAATGGTGCAAGATTTGGCTCAAGAAGTTCTGCGTTCTGTCCGATTGTGGGTTTTCAAAGAAGTCGACAGGGTTGTTCTCTTCTATGATTTCACCTGCATCCATAAAGATAACGCGGTCGGCAACTTCTTTAGCAAAACCCATCTCATGCGTTACACACAACATCGTCATGCCTTCTTCTGCAAGCTCAACCATAACGTCTAGTACTTCACGAACCATTTCCGGGTCGAGTGCCGATGTTGGTTCATCAAACAACATGACTTGAGGGTTCATACATAAAGAACGAGCGATTGCTACACGTTGTTGTTGGCCACCAGACAGTTGGCCTGGGAATTTATCCGCTTGCTCTGGTATTTTTACACGCTCGAGGAATTTCATCGCGATGGCTTCAGCTTCCTCTTTCGGCATCTTCTTCACCCAAATAGGGGCCAGAGTACAGTTTTCTAATACTGTAAGGTGAGGGAATAGGTTGAAGTGTTGAAAACACATACCTACATCTCTGCGCACGGCTTCAATGTTCTTCAGATCTTCTGTCAGTTCATTACCTGAAACGAAGATATGACCTTTTTGGTGCTCTTCTAATCGGTTGATACAGCGAATCATTGTGGATTTACCTGAACCGGAAGGGCCACAAATAACAATTTTCTCGCCTTTTCTAACTTCTAAATTGATGTTTTTAAGAACGTGGAACTCACCGTACCACTTGTTCATGTCTTTTAACTCGATCATAAGACCTTGAGAGTTGTTTTCTGTTTGCTGCGTCATAATACGTCCTTGATCTTGTTAATTATCGTTTGTGACCGGTGTGAAGTTTGTTTTCTAGCCAAATCGAGTATCTCGACATGCCAAAACAAAACACCCAGAACACTAACGCGACAAATACATAACTTTCTGTTGAAAACCCAAGCCATTCAGGATCGGTATTCGCGGCTTGGCCAATTCCCAATACATCAAACATACCGATAATTAAAACCAGACTGGTATCTTTGAACAAACCAATAAAGGTATTCACAATTGAAGGAATCGTGATTTTAAGAGCTTGAGGTAGAATGATAAGCCCTGTTTTTTTCCAGTAGCTCAACCCTAAAGCATCAGCGGCTTCGTATTGACCTTTTGGTATTGCTTGCAAACCACCGCGGATTACCTCTGCCATATAAGCCGCACTAAATAGTACTACCCCAACCAACGCTCTGATCAGTTTATCGGTTTCCATCCCTTCTGATAAAAAGAGCGGAAGCATTACCGATGCCATAAATAGAACCGTAATCAGCGGTACACCACGCCAAATTTCGATGTAAACAGTACACATACTGCGGATGATCGGCATCTCTGAACGACGCCCAAGTGCCAATGCAACGCCAATAGGAAGTGACACTA
>Ga0310124_10003681_pt1 | contig 10250 bp, 6 predicted proteins | sample CB11b_AW_Bot5_MG_FD_203507 | JGI IMG/M metagenome (GOLD analysis project Ga0310124, IMG submission 203507) | Marine microbial communities from Western Arctic Ocean, Canada - CB11b_AW_Bot5 | ecosystem: Environmental > Aquatic > Marine > Oceanic | place: Canada: Western Arctic Ocean | collected...
CCCATTTCTATGTCCACTCTATCGTGCAGCCCGAAATGATCAGCGATTCCTCGGCCATGGTCGCCCAAAACGCCCTCGCCGTGAGCATCATCGACCATGACGATAGCATCATATTTCTCCCCCAGCTCGACGATTTCATTTAAAGGCGCTATATCTCCATCCATGGAAAATACACCATCGGTAACAATTAGTCTGCGCCTTGCATTTTTGTTCATTTTCAAAGCATTATGCAACGCTTTCAAGTCCTTGTGTGGGAAAATCACCTTCTTTGCTTGCGAAAGACGGCAGCCATCGATAATTGAACCATGGTTCAGCTCATCGGTGAGGATGACATCTCCCTCGCCCGCAATTAAAGGTATAATTCCAACATTTGCGTGCACTCCTGAACAAAAAACAAGCGCGCTTTCTCTACGCTTGAAGTGGGCTATCTTCTGCTCCAGTTCTCGATGGAGACTCATAGTTCCGCATATAGTCCTCGCCCCGCCAGCTCCCACACCAAACTCGTTCAATGTCTGCCTGACCTTCTCTCTCAATTTTGGATCATTGGCCAATCCAAGATAGTTGTTTGAACAGAGATTCAGAATCTTTGCACCCTCAATAGTGACCCATGCCCCCTGTGCACTTTGGATACTCTTGATGGGGACGTAGAGTCCATTTTCTTTTATTTTTCGAATTTCTTGTTCCAGAAAATCAAGTTTTGGCAATTTTCACCTCTTCTTAGTTCTTCCAATCAATTGTCTTTGTCCGGATCTAGTACCGTGTTCCATTAGTTCTATCCGATTTTTCCGCAAATTTTAATGCCGTGTTGTTAATCCAGTTTTCGTTATCATTGTTAACGGTTTACAGTTCACGGTTTTTAGCAGCCTTTAGCCGTAAACTGTAAACCGTTAACCTTAAACAGGTGGATTAAAACACAATAAACATAGTCAATCTAAAATGCGAAATTAAGGCCTACAGCTTTTGAAACACTTTACTAGTCTGAAGACATTCAAACATTCCGCCGATAGATATTATTTGAATTGTCTATTGTACCTTTTTCCGAAGCTCTTTATCGATCGCAACCCCGTAATCTTCCAGTGCAGATTCCTCACTCACCAGTTCGTTTGTTACATCATTAATGACCTTCTCAGAATCCCGCTCGCGAGGATTACCCCACCCGCCGGCGCCCGGAACAACGGCCCGCAGCAGATCGCCGGGATTCACATGAAACGTTTCTTTCTTTAATGCTCGCTTGTTACCGTCCGGGGTTATGTGAAATCCTTTCGCTTTTCCACCAGATCCGCCCCCGTGCAAGCCCCAAGCGGAAAATTCAGATCTATCCTGCCGCCATTGCACCTCCACTCTATCTTTACTCTCAATGAGGTAGTCTTTTACGATGCTAACCCCTCCTCTATATTTGCCGATACCACCCGTGTCTTGCAAAAAAGAGTACTGCTGAATGCTGATAGGGTATTCTCGTTCAATGACTTCACAAGGTACATTAGAATAATTGAGCCAGGGTGGCGTGTGTCCATCTATTCCGTCAGCGAATGGACGTCCGGGCCATGAACCAGGTAAAAAATCCGTATAAACGAATAACGACCCGTCCCTGTTATTACCTCCCATACAAATTCCAAAATCTACATGTGTCCAACATGCAGGGCACCGGTCCGGGAGTAATTTAGCCATCGCTCCGATAATAACGTCCCATAAACGTCCCAACGTAGCGCCACGTCCTGCAACACCGGCAGGAAATCCGGCATTGAGCACTGTTCCATAGGGAGCAATAACAGTGACAGGTCTAAATATCCCACTGTTGGGGGGGATTGAAGAATCAAGAAAATACCTTAATGCGGAATTAACAATGGCTATGGTTGAAGATAGGGGTAGATTGATGGAGCCTTGTACCGTCGGTGATGAGCCTGTAAAATCGAAAACAAGCGTATCGCTGCTCACCTTTATCTTCACAAACAACCTAACCGGATTTGGGGTAAAGCCATCATCATCCATCCAGTCTTCGAAATCATATTCACCGTCAGGCATCTGCTGAATGGAAGCTCTTGTCAAGCGTTCACTGTAGTCTAAAAGCTCTTCAACATAGGGATGAACAGCGTCCCAACCACCGTATTTCTTAATCAGTTTCACCAGCTCTCGCTCACCCAAGGCAGTAGCAGCTACCTGAGACTCAAGGTCTCCAAGGACTTTGTCGGAAATACGAGTGTTCTTTTCGATGAGCCGGTAGATCGCCAGATTGCGCTTTCCCTTTTCATAATACTTCAAGGGCGGTATTCGTAAACCCTCCTGATAAATAGAGGTATTGTCACAAGCGTTGCTTCCGGGCGTTTTGCCACCGAAGTCAAGCTGATGTGCAATGGCTCCGGTAAACGCTATGAGGGTGCCATCTACGAATATGGGTCTAAGTATATATACATCAGGAATGTGCGATGCACCCTCATACGGGTCGTTGCATATGAAAACATCTCCCGGATGGATCTTCTCTTCCTTCTTCTTCAGCAATGTCTTGACGAATATTGGAAAAACCCCAGAATGCACGGGATTAACCAACCCTTCAGCTATGGTGTTACCGTTGACATCACAGAGGCCGGTTGCAAAATCGAACAGGTCCCTAATGAGAGGAGAATAGGCTGTTCGAACCATGGCTAATGCCATTTCATCAATAATCGTGCTGAGGGAGTTCCGGATAAGCTCAAAGGTAATTGGATCTAGTCCTTTTTTGATTGCCATTTATGGTCCTCCTGACTCAGGATTGTTATTTCGATAGCGCCCCACTTACCCAACTTGGCTTCGGCATATGGTGGAACAACACAGGTTGTATCATAAAGCTCGACAATGAGAGGGCCTTTCATTTTTTCGGCAGTAAGATCAGATAATCCAAGTATGGGGGCTTGGAGCCAACCAAATTCTTTCCCAAAATAAGCCTTGCGTTTCTTATTATCATTGGTCTTGGCAGCCCTACTTTCCGAACTCACAAGGTTTTCCGGTTCGACCTCCGTAGGGAAAAAAACCTTGGCTTGCAGTCTCAAGTTGACAACATCAATGGGCTCGTCTGATCGATTATGGGCATATGATCTTAAGTGTTCATCGTGAAACCTTTGTTTCACGTGTGCAATGTGCTCTTTTCCAAAAACCTCCCAGGGTACATTTAATGTCAGCTCTGTCGATTGCCCCGTGTACCTGACATCGATTGCTTTTGTGATCTCAATGTGGACATCTTTGCCGTATTCAGCCGCCTCTATTTCTGCCATAACACTTTGTTGCATACGATCCCAAACCTGGTTGGCAGTGTCCACCACCGATTCGTCAAAATGGTGGAAAAATGACTCACATGCATAGTGTTCGACAGCTGCAAACAGAAGGCCAAAACTGCTAAATACTCCTGCCGCCGCAGGTATTATAACCTTCTTGACTTCCAATTCTCTGGCTAAAGCTGCTGCGTGGATCGGGCCGGCTCCTCCGAAAGCGAAAATAGTAAAACCACGTGGATCTCGTCCCCGCATCGTAGATACGGCTCTGATGGCTTTTATCATATTCGAATTCGCAATCATATAAGCACCAAAAGCCGCTTCCGCTATATCAAGGTCAAGCGGGGCAGCAATTTTTTCAGTAATAGCTTCAATCGCTTTTTCCTTTTTTAATGGCACACCGCCAGCAAGTTTTTCTGGAAGATAGCCGAGGACCATATTCGCATCAGTAATGGTTGGCTCTGTGCCGCCGATATCATAGCAGACGGGTCCAGGCACGGCTCCCGCACTCCGCGGTCCTGTATGAAGCACCCCACCTACATCAATCCAAAGCTTGCTTCCTCCCCCTGCGCCAATTTCCGCAATGTCGATTGACGGAACTCGCAGAACATATCCCCCGCCTGAAGTCAGTCTGCTGGCCATGGAGATACCCGATCCTACTTCGTAGGCTGAAGCCATGGTTATTTCATAGTTTTCGATAATCGATGCCTTGGTGGTTGTCCCCCCCATATCGAGTGTAATAACATTGGGAATCTCCAATTTCTTTGCGATATATCTACTCCCTACAACGCCTGCCGCAGGTCCACATTCAATAATGTAAATAGGTTTCTCAGCGCATATGTTTATAGACATCATACCGCCGCTCGACTGCATCATGAGCAGAGGAGCCCTGACGCCGAGATCTGTCAGAGTCTCCTGAAGGGCGTACATATATTTTGAAACCACCGGTTTAATGTAAGCATTAATAACTGTTTCGCTTGTCCTTTCATACTCCTTGATCATTGGTATGAGTTCGGAAGAAATACTCACGAAGAGATTCGGATACTTTTCGTTTGCAATCCGCTTTATCATTTGCTCGTGTGCAGGATTCACATAAGAATTCAAGAGGCAAATACCCAGTGAATCAATGCCTTTTTTCACCAGTTGTTTAAGAATGTCCTCAACCTCCTCACTGTCGAGAGGCCTAATTATCTCCCCGGCATAGTTGATCCGCTCATCGACTTCCCTTCGCAGCTCCCTTGGCGATAGGGGCAGAGGTTTGGACCATTCCATATTATAGGGTTCTGGCATCCTGAACCGCCTTATTTCAAGGACATCTCTGAACCCTTTCGTTGTCAAGAGCCCGGTACGAGCACCTGTATGTTCCAGTATAGCATTGGTGGCCACTGTACACCCATGAACGACCTCCGTAATATTTGTACCCGGTATAGCTTGCTCTTCGAGCACTTCGGTTATCCCTGTGACAATACCATGATTATAGTTACCTGGGGTGGATGAGACCTTTTTCCTGTGAACTGCTCCGTCTTGACTCAAGAAAACGATATCGGTGAATGTACCACCTATATCAACACCGACTCTGAATTTCTTACTCTCTGCATCCTTTACTTTCAATTTACCTCCTTCAATTTAAAACAACTAATTGATCGATTAAGGTGTTTTTTTCCGAAACTCAGGAAATTGTGAAATGAATAACCACTCCGGCCGCTACGGGCGAATTACGCAGAAGCTGAAAGGAAGGCGTTTAACTCCCGCGGCCTCTTCCAGTGATTTTAATAGCCTTTTCTATCTGGCCGTTCCTAACCCCATAGGCTTTGTCATGTAAATTGACAACCAGTGTTGCATTGTTCGGTACTATCTCTAAGCGGTCATCAAGACGAAGTTTTTTTCCCGGGTCCTTATAAAAGATCCAAGCAGTTTCGGCTCCAAGGCGGCCTAACCAAAGATCGGATCGACCCTCCACAGAACCGTAACCAGGATTACTGTTCCAGAAAAAGCCAGGCTTGTCTCTGTATCCTATCATTGAATCCGCTCCCAGGGTTTTATATCCTGCATCAATGACTGCATGATCTGGATGTGACGAGCTCAAAACCGTTGTCAACACCGTGAGAGCACATGACTCACGCATATTGCCTAAAGCGTTCATATAACCGAGATCTCCAATCACACAGTTTCCAGGGTGAATTTCTGTAATTTCAGGAAACTTTCCTTCCTTTAAATATCTGCAAGTAGCTCGAAATGTAGGTGATGCGCCTACGCTTACCGAATCGAATTCAATCCCTTCATCTCTCAACATGTTCGCGGCATCGCACATAGTAGAGGCAACGTCGAAAGCCATTTTATCAGTATCTTCTTTTGTTGGCCTGGCGCCTGACTCATGGGCATAAATACCGGAAAATTTGACTCCGGTAAGCCGGCACAACCTCTTTGCCATTTCAAGCAAAGGCTTTCCGGGTAAAACACCGAATCTGTCAATACCAGTATCGATCTTGAGGTGAATAAATATTTGGCGATCTATCTGTTGTCCAAGCATGGAAAGCTGCTTTGCTTGTTCAATCATATCCACCACAACTATCAGTTTAGCCCGTTTTTCAATCAGCAACCTCTTAAGTATCTCAAGTTTATGGGTTCCGCTAAAAGGGTGTGCGATCACGATATCTTCAATCCCTTCTTCTGCCATGGATTCAGCTTGCCCTACATTCCCGACTTCTATGCCACCAGCCCCGGCCTCGATTTGCATTTTAGCAATCTCCGCAGCCTGGTGTACTTTTGTGTGAGGTCTTAATTTAACCCCGGCAGCGTCGGCCAAATCACTCATCTCTTTTATGTTTGCCTCCAGTCTGTCGAGATTTATCAAAATGGCCGGCGTATCCAGTTCAATGTAGGGGAATGTTCCCTGGTTCATTTTACTCCTTCATATGTTTCTGACTGTTCAACTTTGTCGGATTCCCAGTATTGCGTCATCGTTTTCCTTTAGAGAGCAATTTAGTGAAAACCTGAGTGCAACATTTAAAAATGATAAAACCGCAAAATTTCCCGGGGAAAGAGGAATAGAAATTGTGTGTGAAAATGAAGATGAATTGTCTTTTACTGCAAAACGAACGAAGGAAACCAAAGAATCAGATTGGGAATTGCAGTAAATAATAATATGCCGAAAATCATTATTAGAAAAAATGGGGTTGAGCCGTTAATCACCTTAGTTAAGTCTTCCTTTGAGATTCCTTGAATAATAAATAAATTAATACCATAAGGAGGGGTAAGCATCCCTGTCTCAGCAAGTATTGTCACTATAACACCAAACCAGACTAAGTCTATCTCAAAGCTATTTAAAAGCGGCAAAACCACCGGCAGCGTTAAAACCAGCACGGACAGCTGTTCCATAAAAAGCCCAAGAAAGAGATAAACAAGGTACAAAACCAACAAGAATTGATACTTTGAAAAGCCTGCGCCAGCCACCCATTCAGCAATGTAAATTGGAACTGCCGCACGGGATAGAAATGCACCCAGAATATTTGCTCCCACCAGGACAAAAAGTGCCATACAGGTCGTTTCCACTGAGCGCATGAGAGATTTAACAAGGATATTAAAATTAAGCCTCCTTAAGGCCAGGGCCATTGCTAAACTTGCTCCAACTCCTATCGCTGCCGCTTCAGTGGGAGTAACAATACCCCCGAATATACCACCGAATATTATAACTGCCAGCACAAAAATTGGCCAAAAATCCGTGATGCTGAAAAGTGCTGCTTTGAATGAAAAAGGGGCTTCTTTAGGGGCCAAATCAGGGTTTATCACTGTCCTGATCGCTATATAAGACATGAAAAGGCCGGATAATATGATCCCTGGTATTACCCCACCAGCAAAAAGAGCGCCCACTGATGTCTGGGCCAGCATTCCATAAACAATCAGGTTTATGCTGGGAGGGATAAGGATGCCAAGCGTGCCGCCAGCTGCCAATGAACCGAGAACCATTTCTGTTCCGTAGCCTCTCTTTTTCAGCGCAGGAATCGCAACTGTACCTATAGTTGCTGCAGTTGCAGGACTTGAACCCGAAACAGCAGCAAACATGGCGCAAGACGCTATGTTCGAGTGAAGCAGACCGCCCGGGACCCAGGCAAAGAGTTTCGATGCTCCCCGGTAAATCCTCTCCGAAACACCACAATGCAAGAGAATCTCACCCATGAATATGAAAAGTGGAATCGCAATTAAAATAAAGCTGTCCAGAGCACCAAAGGGGATTAGGCTTATCAAACCGATACCACTTCCCAAAACAACAAAACCCAAAGCGCCTGTAACAGCCATTGCTATGGCAATCTGCACGCCAAGGAAGATCAATATCAGTAAAAGCGAGAAAGTACCGATTAGGATTATCAGAGGATCATGCATTAGGAAACCTTTTTTCAGGTGACTATTTTTACGGTTTCATCATACTTTTCATAAATTTCTGGATTGTTAAACATCTGGATAATATTCATAATTTTTCAGGCCAAGGAATCTTTTTTATTACTTCAAGTAACAGCTCCAAAGCAAAAATTGCAGATCCTATAGGAATAAAGATATAAGGTATCCACATGGGCGTACGGATTACACCCATCGATTTTACCTGAAGTACATAATTTTCTACGACAGGTTCCACAGTTACCCATGTAAGCCAGGCCACTAAAATCAAAGCCAGTACCAACGCTGTAAAATCTACTATTTTACGAGTTTTAGAGGATAATTTTCTTGTAAGCAAATTGATCTCAATATGCCTGCCCATTCGTTGTGTGTGGGCTAATCCCAGATATACGGTGGCAATCAATAAATATCGAGATACTTCTTCCGCAAAAAGCAGTGAAGCTCCGACAGCGCGCCCCATAACATCGATCATAACCATTAAAGCGATGCAGAAAATCAAAATTCCAGCTGAAAAACCGGAAATAAGGGAAGAGTACTTTCCGATACGGTCGAAGTAGTTAATTAAATTGAGATTCTTTTTCATTATGATATCGCCTCCAGCAAAGAAAAAAATACTCAGGTGACAACTGTTTTCCCATCTCCCGACTCGCTTAGAATAATCTTACTCTCCCTTACCTCGACTTTTGATTTACTAGATTCCTAAAGCTTTCTTGGCTGTTCTGAGAGCTTCTTGATTTCTGGAATCCTCCTTAGCCCATTTGTCCCAGATCGGTCCTGCTGCGTTTTGCCAGCTCGCCCGGCCGGTTGCATTGATTTTAAGTAAGGTGACTCCTTTTTTCCAGAGAGCACCAATTTTTTCATTAAGGGTGGTCTCCCAATTATTCTTCAGTCCTTGTTCCAGCACCTTAGCTTCTTCAAGAAGCACTTTCTTATAATTAGCCGGTAAAGCGTTAAACTTCGCTGAATTAACACCGAGATAGGCTCCCCCTGAGGGCAGGTTCAAAGGGTAATAATATTTGGCGACTTCATCGAGCGACCTGTCTAACATGCCGTGGGCTCCCGTAATTACGCCGTCCACCACACCTCTCTGCAGACCAGGATAGCATTCCGTACCTGCTAAATGTATGGGTTTACCTTTTTTGGCTTTAATTAATTCGCCGTCAAGGTTACGCCAAATTCTGATTTTAAAACCATTTAAGTTGGTCCAGTCATCAATAGGACGGGTAACTATCAAGTCCTGTGGCAGCCACGTCCAGAAAGCTATAGGCTGAAAACCTACTTTTTTCATGCTTTCAGCTTCAGCATCCTTTAAGGCTGCATTCACTTTCATAATGTCATCCTGACCGACGGTGAGATAAGGCAAGCTGTAAATACCCTGCGCCGGCATAAAACCCTGAAGGACCGAACTAAGCAGATAGGCCATTTCAATTTCACCTTTCCTCAAAGCGCTGGGATATTCCTTTCTGTCAATACCCAACTCTTTTACAAGGGCAACCCGTATCTTAAAATTACCGCCGGTTCGTTCTGCCATTTTTTTTGCAAATTTCCCCATTGCCTTGGTAGAAAAATCCTCATGGGTCGCCTCTGTCGATTGCAAAATCCAATTCACCTTTGTTTGCGCCTTTGGATTTTGTCCTGCAAATGGCATTATAAAAACCATCATAGTCACTACGATCACTGAACTTGACAATAATTTTTTCATGTCGAATCTTCCTTTTTGAGTTTTCATTATATTTCTCCATTTTAGATTTAATAAATTCTCCCCTGCTTCACTTGAGAGGGAAGGAATTAAAAAAGAAAATACTTTTTGAGGAATGGGAAACAAGGATCTCTCCCTCTTGGAATGGGTGTCGGCGTCAAGATGACACCAGGGGGTAGAACTGGGGATGGGGAACTTATTGCCTGGGGCTTGGAACTAAGAACTTGAGAATGGGAAGTTGGAACTAGGGGCTTGGTGCGCAGGTACGCGGGTGCCGGGTGCCGAAATTTTACTAGCATCAACATCTTGTCAAGTTATTTTAATTTTATATTTGAAACAGGTTACTTTCAGACTTTCATGTACTCCTGATGGTACGACCGCAAAGTGAAGGATCGCATATTGCCCTTCCGTCCCTGGAATATAATATCTATAATCGCTTTCCAACTGATTGCTGACCGCAGATGGCGTAAATTAAGATACAAAGTACAGAGATTGAAATAAAAAGTCAAACAGTTTTATTAAAAAAAATTAAAGAAAGAATATTTCATGCCTCACACTCAAATAATTCAGATGAAAAAAGAACGGTGCTTACCATGTGGTATTATCCTGATTTTGTGAATCTTCCTGAGCGAACTCAGGCAACTGTGTTTTCTTTAGAAAATCAAAAAATATGGCCAGAATTTAATAAAAAAGAAAATGAAATGTTTATTCCATATAGAATTAAATATAAAGGCAATGCAGAAATAATTGAGCCAGAGTGGACATCAGGTAAAGATTTGAAATAATGTAATTATGGTGATCCGTCCGTACCATGGGACAAATTGTTTGGATCATTTTTTGACGGTTCAAAAGAAGGTAAAATAAAAATGAAGGATAGGCTTAAAAGTATGAATAGTTGAGATTCACTATTTACTAAG
>Ga0310124_10003682_pt1 | contig 10249 bp, 9 predicted proteins | sample CB11b_AW_Bot5_MG_FD_203507 | JGI IMG/M metagenome (GOLD analysis project Ga0310124, IMG submission 203507) | Marine microbial communities from Western Arctic Ocean, Canada - CB11b_AW_Bot5 | ecosystem: Environmental > Aquatic > Marine > Oceanic | place: Canada: Western Arctic Ocean | collected...
CCAAGAACACGAAAATGAGCCTTTTGTTCATCGGACAGCATCCTTAATCCCCTCCCTACTCTCGCGAGTGTTATTGTCTCGTTTCTTGTGTTTCTTGAATGAATTTAAGTCCGCAAGAATACAAATGTTTTCCCGTGAAGTCACGGGTATCGACGCATTGCATTTGCGGCCCCACATTTCAGTAGAAACATTATGACACGCTGAACGTGGAGGTCACTGAGGCGGGCGGCGCTTAGCGCCGTTCCGAAATCGGTGCATCGCTCTGGTTGTCGTCGTGTTGATACTATACGGTCAAACCTTCGTTCGCGAGGATCTCGAATTTGATAAAACTTATCGTACCGGCGAAGAACTGGATTAATCCTAAAATAAGCGAGGTTGTCCCGTTTGTCCGGGGTCGGATCATCTGTGCTGCGCGGCAAATTAGTGCCTGAACGGAAACCCCGGATTGATCGAGCGAAGGCTTGTAGTTCCGCCGTGAGGCGGTCTTCCTCTGAGGTCGAAAACCGCCTTACGGCGGAACTACAAGAGCGGCACCCATCCGAATATCCGGGGCTTCCGTTCAGGCACTAATTATGTGACAGTTGGCTCGGAGAACGGGGTAACACTCCCTTCTGGGTTGAGACGCGGATAGAGTTGAGCCTCTCCGTTCTCGGCGTCGGTTCGAGCCCTTTTATCGGACTTCCTCAGATAAAACCAGATGGCTGCACTGCGGGCCGGAAGCGCAAATGTGAAACCATCGTGGATCAAAGCCGCCCCCGCAATTTCTCTTTCTTCACCCATTTCGGGGTTCTCCAGAAAGTACATCGAACCCGGACAAATCCCCTTCGGATGGATTGCGAAAGTTTCCTCCGGACATGCCGGTAAACGGATTCCCTGGATAAGGCCGCAACCTGTTTCTGGGCTGTCAAACTGCCAGGCGACCCACTTTTCGTCACTGCGGTGGAACGGCGTAAAGGGGTAGTAGTCACCGTATAGCATCAACTCAGATGCTCTACGCCAGATGTCGATCAGTTTTCTGGCAAGAGCGTAGTCGTAGTCGTCCCGCCGAATGTCCAACGTCGCAAACAGCATGGGGGCCATGCTACAGTGATAGGAGAAGGAATCTATCTCTTCATCGAATCTTCCTTCTCCCGTGGCCGGCTTGATGTCCCAAGCCCGGGTATCCTCCTTGAAGTAGGGCAGCCACTCGAACATTGTCCGGTGGAATGCCAGTTTTACCGGAGGAATCCCGTATCCGTAGTCGCTGTAGTGTAACGGAACGGAACGTCGCATCGTCTCAAGATCATTGCGGCGTCCGCCGCTTGCACACGAATCGAGCCATAGGCCGGGATTTCGTAATAGCAGGTCATCCCAGAACTGGAGATATCCCTGAATATACAAATTCTCGTTGACTCCCTGGCGGTCCTGTGCCTCATTGTTCCGCCAGTGTTTCAGTGGACTAATGTTGAAATCCTGTCTGTAGATCTTTATACCGTTGTCCTCTATCAGCTTGCACACATGATCGGTAAGCCATTGACGGCATTCCGGGTTACCCAGATTCAGAACGCTGTAATCTCTATAGCTGTCCTTTATCCTCAGAAGCCACTTCGTGTGCTCGGTATCGAGTTTGGTGCCGGGGTACACTCTTTCTGGTTCAAACCACAGCAACATGTTGGCGCCGCTTTCGGCCACGCAGTCTGATACCGGCTTAAGACCACGGGGAAATCTCTCGCGGTCGGGCTCCCATGTACCGGTGACGTGCCAATCCCTCTCATGGTTCTCATCGTAGCAGGGATACCATCCGGCATCGATCCACCAGACGTCAAAGGGGATGCCGCGTTCTCTGAACTTCTCGATATGTTGGAGCTGGTTCTGTTCGGTGGCAGCTGTGAATTCCACACCCTCAGCAGGCCAACAACAGGCTAGGAAGGGCTTCAGCGGCTGCCCGTTAGGGACGGGAATGATGTGATCGAAATACCACCGGCGCCACAGGTTCACGGCTCTTGCGACGTCCCCCGTCCAAGACAGGACGGTCATTCGCGGCGTGCGGATACTTTCACCCGGCATGAGCCGTAGGTTTGTCTTTTCCTGGCCCGCCCGAACATGGATGCCGTCCGCAAGCCCCTCAAAACTGACCGCCCACTGTCCGGGCCAACCGATGGCCATGGCTATGCCGCCGTCCTCGAACATGACACGGTAGTAGGGAAATGCGTGGTCGCAGGGGCGCCCCCCGTCGGGAGCAAACCCGAGTGTATCTCCTGCCCGCAGAGGCGTCTCATCAGGACAATATCCTTCCTCACTGCTCAAGTCGCCATTGCAGTGATACAGAACGGGCAAAGGACCTTTGAACGTTCCATCCATTGCGAGGATGTCGCGGATTACTGGTGTGGTCTCATGACCTTTGTTGATAAACCATGCCACCCATTCCACGACCGGATAGTCACGATACTCCGTGCACTCGACCCGGATACTCAAGCCGGTCCCGGCGTCATTGCCTTCGAAAACCGTTTCGCAGATATTGGCGTCAATGCTGCGTCTAGATGAAACCGGCTGCCATTCTTCCGGGATGCCGCGTACGGCTTTATCGTCGAGCACGAAAGAAATGGGAAGATCGGCGGGATCGGAGAGAAAGTTCCCCGCCCATTCTCGACTCTTCAGCATATCTTCGGGTTTTGCGACAGGGATAGCGTGTCTTTTCTTCATTGTGGTCTCCTATCGTGATTAGCCTTGATCGAGTTGGAGCATTGGGCAGATTGCTTTCATCCTTTGTGGTCCGAATGGGCCGCGGATCAGCAGCGCGGCCGGAGAAAATGTATTCATTTTTGCAGTCCGTGTCTGCTGGATCCGTCCGCCGGCTGGCGGATCCGGCGCGCCAGCGCTGGGCAACAAGCGGACAAAGTCCGCGGCCCATTGTTGCGAGCGCGCGTCAGTGCGTTCCGCATTCGGTGCACCGAGTTGGTTGTCGGCGCGTTGCATAAAAGGTGCGCTTGACTGCGAATTCGGCACAGCCGTTTTGATCGCCGCCTCTCCCGGTTACGGAGAACCGGCGATCCAGCAGGCGATGCAACTACCGCTCGTACACGTCTTCGCGTTTGTGGCCGAGCTTACCCGGACACAACGATTGCATCTCCGGCGACATCCGGTCGTACGTTTCGGGCCATAGCGGCTGGTGCTCGTCTTCGATCCAGTTGTTAAACCATCGCGGATAATAGGCGATATTGAGGCCGACCCGGATCTGGTCACTGGCGTTGGCGCGAGCCTGGTGGAATAGGCCGGCGTCCCACATCATCACCGAACCGGCGCACCCGGTCACTGGTTTGATCAGCGGGCTGTCTGCGGTGATTTCCGGCGGCGGTCGATATTGACCCGAGCGATGGCTCATCGGCACCACGCCGGTAGCCCCGTTCTCTGCGGTAAAATCCGTCAGCATCCAGATCGAATTGATCATCCAGGGAAAATTCGGCAGGGTAGCAAAGTGACTGGCGGAATCAACGTGCAGGCCCTGGGCCGGCGCTCCTGGCCAGGTGGGTTTCGAACAGGCTTCCACGACGCGGCAGCCAGGCCCGAGAAAGTGTTGGGCGATCGCTACAGCATCGGGGTGACTGGCACACGTCCAGACCCGGTCATCGAGGTTGAGCATGCCGAACTGCGTTCGATAATACTCGTCACCCGAGACGAATGATCTGGGTTCGGGCTCGGCGTGCAGCTCCAGAATGCGGTCCGCCAATGCACCTGCAGTATCTGCAGGTAGACGATCTTCGAGTACGCAGTAGCCGTAGACTATCAGAGATTCGATTGCAACTTTGATGTCATCGTCCATCGTTGTAATGCGCCTTCGTGATGAGGTTCAACGTGGTCTCAGATCGGCGTATTGCTCTCCCCGTGGTCCGGGTTCGCCGCAGACGAGGTATATTCCGTATTGACGTCGAGTCCGGCTTTTCCAAGTCGGCATCTCCGCCCATCAGCCATACGTAGACCGCATACCAACCTTTCACGCCAAGCTGCAAATGCACGTCTTGCGCGGCAGCAGCACGATCTGCATGCAGCAGCCTGCCGGCGAATGAATCGGTCTCGTAGTCGATCAGGTCCCAGCACCCCAGGGCCGGTTCGCCGATGTGCTGTACCGGCGTGCAGGCTGAAAAAACCGTCAGCGTCACGATTGGACGGTCGTCCTCCGTCCCGTCTGCGGCGGCGTCTAACGGCCGATCGTAGACGGGGAACCCGTCCCATTTGCCGTTGACGATCTCTTGGGTCATGTCTTAATCTCCTGTGCCGCAGCACCGTTCTGGCAAAACGTCTTTGGTGTTTTATGCCTCTGAATATGCGAAGGATCAAAGATTACGATTTGAGAGTTGGGCAGGACATTCTCTCATCTTATATCTTACGCGTAATCTCAAATCATCCGTCTCGCTACGTTCGCGCCAACACGCCATGGGATGCTTGTGGTTCATCAAACACATTCAACTCACGCATACTTCTTCCACGACTCGATCAGCCACTCGACTTTTTCCCATGGGCAACCGCCATACAGCCCGGGAATCGGATACAGCATGAATCTACCGCCGGAGGCCATGCATTGCAGAGTGCTTCGGACCAAATCGTCGACTTCTTGGCGGCTCTGGATCTCAGTACGTGATTTCAATTCGAACTTGGGTTTGCATGTGATTTGCGTGCCGTTCGACTCCTGAGGTGCGGCGTGAACACAACCGCAAATCAAAACGGCAAGCAAGCCTGGCAATGCTCTACCCATTTTCATGCTTCCAACGTAGTGTTCAGCGGCTGTGCGCATATTTTGGTTCTTTTGTGCAAAAATGAAGCGTAGCGGAATGCACAAAAGAACCAAAATATGCGCTGTCCGTTGGAACATCTGGTTAGAAACCTCAATGACCCAGGTAGCATCTATTACTTAATTTTTTTCCCTTTTTCGATTTTCGAATCTATCCCTGAATTTTCCATTGAGTTACTTAAAGCAACAATAATCCAAGCTATAATCCAAAACCCGAAAGTAATCACAGACAAAAGCAAGTGAAGGATGTGGCTTGTTTTTTTCTTTTTGGTTAACATGACGGCCACTTCTTGATCCGTGTACGGGATTCTATCTCCCTTATTAGGTTGCACAGAACCTATTGGAGCTCCACACCCAGGACAAAACGATGCGCTATCTGAGATTTCTTTACTACATTCATGGCAGTTTATTAGGGCCATGCATTCCCCCTTTTTTACAATTTTAATTTCTAACGATAGCCATCACTTGCCGGAACGCCGCCAGGCGTTTCCGGCAAGTGCATGGCCTGGTTGGGTTTTGTATTACTATTGTTCATCGCGACTGCCACCACTGGCATCTCGATTTGAGAGGAAATCGGTCGTTGCTCCATCCCAGAAACATTTCACACACCGACCATCAACCAATTGGTGATCGCAGGCTGGGTAGCCATACAACTTGTGTGAACACTCGGGGCAAAGCTTGGCCATTTGTGAGGAATCGGCGAAGTAAAGACTCCCACATTCATCACACGTGCGAGTCAGGCCTACCTGGGTTTTTCATTATGATTCTTTCTCAAGAACGTTGCGGATCAGGCGCGGCTGTTTGCCGTCGTCTGCAACCGGAGTGGGTTCTCCCTGGAAAACTCGGGTGCTTTGGGACAGTGCTTGACGGGCAGCCATGAGCAGTACGGAGTTCCAGCCTCACCTGCACTGCCAAAGTCACATAGACGGACGGTCTTACCATCCACTGCCTTGAATTCCAGGAGCAGTAGCGGGGGCAGCCAATCAGACCACTGGACTCGTCTTGACTTCATGCTTTTTGCATCGATGGGCGGAATATTCAACATGCAGGTTACAGGATCCCATTTCTCAACGTCGCGTATCTGCAGTTTGCCCTTTCTTGCATTCTTGAGATTGTACCGATGATCATACGCCAGCAGGATAGGGCCACGATATACGGATACGAGCCCTTCACACTCTTGCTCTCCGCGCCATAGATGCAAAGACATATCCAAAGTGGCATGGATCCTGTCTCCCGCTTTCCATTTGCGGTCAATCTTCAGGTAACTACCCGATTTTACCGCAAGGACTGCCTTCCCGTTAAGTCTGACTTTCGTCTTTGTGGACCAGTGAGGGATGCGCAGCTTCAAGCCAAACTCGCATGTTCTGGACGGTTTTACGTGTATGACGATCTTCCCATCAAGCGGATATTCTGTCTCTTGCGTCAGCGTCACAGACAGGCCCGGCTTTATTTTGGCCGTCAGTTTTGACGGGCCGTAGTAGTTCAGAATCAGGCCTTCCTTATCCTTCATGAGGCCCCAGTCGCTTAACATGCCGAACCCTCTGCTCGAGTTCACACTGCAGCAGTTCAGTTCCGGACTGCCCTCGCGTGCCTGCCAGTTGTGGTCGGTCGTGAAACACTTTCGCACACCGTTCATCGGAGTGTCGTATGTGCACCAACGCCCGGTAGAGGAATGCATGCCCACGATGGAATTGAGAGTGGACAATTCGAGTTCATCGGCGACGTTAGAGTCCCCGCTGAGTTTAAGCATCTCAACACTCATCGCAATCCACGCAATCGTGCAGCATGATTCAATCGCAGCAAGATGGAACGGGTTGCCGGTAGCTTTCTCACCGGAAGAGAAGCCGCCGTTGTTGTGCCGGTCAAGCTTGACGATACTCCACCAGATCTGCTCGAAGGCTTGCCGGTACCGGTCTTCGCCGGTGATCCAGTAAAGCTCTGCCAGCGCCATGATTGGATGCAGGCTTTCCCATCGAGGCTTTGGGGTCTGGAAGAACTCTCTGCCTTGCAGGGCCTGCTGAAGGTAGTCGCCCGCCAGTGGCTCCCCTTTGGATCGAGCAGCGAACTCGTCCACAATCTGAATTGCCAGATTGAGATAGCGTTCGTTCTTTGTCTTCTGATACAGAATACAGAGCGAATGCACCGGGGCCAGGTTCTTATCCGTCTCACCTGTGTCGACCAGGCGAGTTTTCTTTCTGCCCAGGTACTTCCGGCAGAGGAGATCCGCTATGCGGACCGCGCATGCCATGGCTTTCTTGTCCTGTGTCTCTTCGTGCCAGAGCATGAGTCCCAGCATGATGTGGTAGTGGCCCCAGGTGTCCCATGTCAGGCGGCCTTTCGAGCAATTCGGGGCGCTATTGGTCAGCCTGTACTCGGAGGGCCATGGACCAAGGTAGCCATCGGTATCCTGGAGACCGATGAGGATGCCAACGAAGTCCTTCAACCACGCTTTCAACGCTGGATCCCCGGTGACACGAAGAACCTGGACAGCTCCTGTCAGATACTTACCCGCGAACTCCCCCGCCCAAGGCACCATCTGGCGCAGCGGGGACGCGTCACGGTCGCGGAACATCTCAAGCATCCCGGGATTGGCTTCTGGCGCCACAAGCAACCATTGCTCAGTGATGCCGTTGAGGTAGTTCCCCAGAAAACCACCAATCCGCATACTGGTACTTGGGATTCTTTTGCAAATGGGTTCTTTCATATTCTTGATCCTTTAATGCCGTTGTCGGTTGTCTCCCACACACAGCCCCATGGATCAGTATACGGCTCATTTTTCCGCTGGATTCAGGCCGTACTGAGGGGTAACTCTTTCCTGCCTGCTGAAATGTGGAAAGAGGAAGGGGTGCGCCTCCATCAGATCCTGCAAGGCCTTCTGCTCGTAATGATGCCAGCACGCGGCATTGATGCGGAATGTCATCGGGATGTAGTCCGGTCGCTCAAAACGCACCGCCCTGACAAAGTTATCGCGTTTAGTCATGTACGTTCTTTCTTATGCCCAACGCCGAGATCACCGACGCGGCGGCGCATTAGCGCCGTTCCGCAGTCGGTGGATCGACATGGTTGTCATTGTCAAGGACTTTCTCTCTGATCTTGCGATTACCCATCATGTCTCGGCATCGAGTCAGAATCAGGCCTTCAAGGAGTAACCTTTGGGGACGTTGTTGGCTAACAACGTCCCCAAAGGTTACCGAAAATCATTGAGACGACGATCTACACGTCAGCCAGTGCGACTCTGGCAACTGCAATGTCTTCTTTGTTCACCGAATAGGCAATGTACAGGAAGCCGTCGTGCTCGCATACGTTGGGGTATTGATAACCCCAGCACGCTCCCTGGCCGTTGCTCGGGACCGAGGCAGCCCAGCGCCCGATGGTCTCGTCGGCCCTGACGGAATAGACCTTCTCAAACGTACCGTCGACAGTTCCAACTGCCAGTGTCAACGGAATCCGCTTGGCGAATCCGATGCCTTCAACCGGCCTGCCGGTGCCGTCCGCAACGAGCCCGGAGTTGCCGCACAGAAACAGTCTGCCGTCGCTAAGCACGCCCGTGCTGATCCGTGATCTGGCGTCGGGAATGTCGGTCTTCACCGGTGCCGGGAACGTCTTGCCGCCATCGGCACTGGCGGTGTAATAGAGGCGGTGCGAACTGTTCTCGTCGCGCAGGACGACGTGAATGGTGCCGTCGGTGTCTTCCCAGCAGTTCGGTTCGAGCAGGAAATGCTTGTCTTCAGGTGGTGGGACCTCGACGCGCCGCCAGTCACCCAGCGAACTCTGACCGCCGAACAGCACGACGATCCGGGCTTGCTGATCGTGACCGGTGAGGATGTATTCGCCGGTTCTCAGCAACCGCGGCGGCTCGAAGCCGAGGTAATCGTCGATCTGGACGCCGCTGTGTTGCCATTCCGTTCCGTCCCAGGCGTAAATGTCAGACTTGCACTCGAGGTAGTCCAGCGTTGAGCCCGGTTCCTGGCGGTATTGGCCGCAGAGCGCGAACAGGTCGTCGCCGCGGTTCCATAGTCCGCTCGACTCGCGCGTGTTCATTTCGTAACCGCGCTCTGCCATCGGTGCAAGGATGCCGGGAGCACCCCAGCACAGGCCGTCCTTTGACGTGGCGTATCCGGCCTTTTGTCCCGGCAGATCCTCGCGCCAGAGATTTTCGATCCACATACAAAAGAACCGGTCCTTGTGCCAGGCAATCTGGGCCTGATGGTGATAACGGTTGCCGTTCGGATCGCTGCAGTTAACCATGCTCAGTTGGCTGGCCAATTTGGGCAACTCCGATTGCGCCACTTGGAAAGCGTCCGCGGAAGGTAATGTGAGTGACATGTGGTCCTCCTTATGACTTAAGACAAGCGAGTATTCAGTGATCAGTCCGCCGTGCGTACGGGCAAGCCTTTGGCCCATTTTGGGTGCTTCCGTCACGAACTGTTGGTAACTTGCACGTAACGGCGCGCCTCACGGTCGGCGCGAATAGCGACGTACCGTGCAGACGTCTTGTTGGGCTGTCATTATATGAACACCTCGCCCTCTTGCTCGCGTGAGGCCGTAATGAGGGCGAGGAGTGCCTCCTTCACGTTTTCGTTATAAAACGTTGAGTTGTGATGGACTTTCCGTGGTGACACCACAGACGCCCACCAATGATTTACCGTGATCCGACCCCGATGCCATCATTCTTGCATCGTCGAACGGACTTCCAGAAACTGTTCAAGATGGCGACGGCGTTCCGGGCCAGCTGTGGCGACGAGATCGGGATGGTATTTCCCATCGCCAGTTTGCAGGTATCTCGCCAGGTCGTCGAGGTCGGCATCGGCGTAACGCGAGCACATATTGAGTGTGAACATTCGCCGACGCGTGTCGCCCCCATAGGAAGCGTGCAACATCGCCTGGTGAAACGCCACGACATCGCCAGGGTCACTTTCCAGTGCCCACGCCGGTACGTCGCATCCGGGAATGCTGAACGCCGTATCGCAGCCGTGCACCCGGTAGCCAAGCGCCTCACGGGCCTCGTTCACGATATGGCTGCCGGGGATCAAACGCAGCGCGCCGGAATCCCGACGTACAGGATCCAGGTACAGGGCTATCTTCAAATAGTCACTGTGTTCGTGAATCGAATCACAGTGCCAATGCGTGTCGCCCACGTAATGGTTGCCATCGCTGCCCGCGTAATTGAAATCATCGCCCAGCAGCCCGGCGGCAATCCCGGTGATCCGGGAATCGTCCAGCAAGCCGCGCAGGTATTCGTGTTGATCGATGAACTGCAGAAACGTGGACCGGGTCTTGTCGTCGTGTTGCCACGCGTTGCGCTCGAAAACCTTCGTAAAGGCAACCGTGATGTCGTCGATGCAATCGGACATCAGCCCTGGCAACTGCAGATATCCGAAGGTCTGAAAGAAGGCCTTTTGATGGTCGGTCAATTTGAATTCTGTCATTTCTTTTAGCTCCTGGGACTGCTTTTGGTGTCAAAATAACAAGTCTTTGCCATCC
>Ga0310124_10003685_pt1 | contig 10245 bp, 10 predicted proteins | sample CB11b_AW_Bot5_MG_FD_203507 | JGI IMG/M metagenome (GOLD analysis project Ga0310124, IMG submission 203507) | Marine microbial communities from Western Arctic Ocean, Canada - CB11b_AW_Bot5 | ecosystem: Environmental > Aquatic > Marine > Oceanic | place: Canada: Western Arctic Ocean | collected...
CTACCGAACTGGCCTCGCGATGGCTCTTCTCTTGGGATCCTGATACGACTCTCTGCAGGAAGGACGACAACGTCATCCTGCAAGCGTCGCCGTGACGTTGCATTTCGGATTTGAATTCACAATTGCATGAAGTGCATTATTGTTTCTATATATCATCCCTAATATGATGAATTGAACACTTGTGGAACTCGGTGTAACCGCAGAGGGAGAAGTGTAGTGTTTTGTTGTGGTAAAGTACGGTGCAGTAGCGTCATGTGGAGTTCCGTTAGGTAAAGTCCAGTTTAGTTACGCCCGATATGCTCTTTGTCTTCTACTAAACCACCCCGACGGGAAGCGGATCGTCAGCGGCAGCTGGGACATCTCATCGCTGGACACGCTCAAGTAGCGATCATCTCCCGGGCTCCGGACCTGGCGGTCAACGGCCCTGAGCAGCCTCGACGATGGCCAGGATGGCAGCACGGGTGTCCGGCGGCAGAGTGTCCCGGGACTCGATGAGACTGATCAGGTCGGGTTCAATCAGAATCCGCTGACGAATTGTACCGGATTCCGCACCATGTTGATCCGCCTGTTGCAGTAACTCGTTGTGGTGCGAGGGGCTTGCGTCGAGGGGTTCGAGTCCCTCCTCCGCTACTTGGCGAACTGGCACCAGTTCGTAGTACGCCGCAACCCTTTGCACCGCAGCGGCGTTTCAGCCAACCAACTCGGGGACGATATGGCCACCGTGGACCAGGGGCCAGAGATGCCCCTGTCGGTCGGAAATCTTCTGCTCGTGGTTGATGCCCAGCAGGTGGTAGGCGGTGGCTAGGATGTCCTTGGGCGAGATGGGTCGTTCGGTCGGATAGGCGGCGATCTCGTCAGACGCTCCGATCAGGGTGCCCGGTCGAATGCCGGCTCCGGCGAACAACTGGCTGTAGACTTCTGACCAGTGACCGCGACCCGGTCCTTTTGAGGTGTCGTAGAATTTCGGCGTGCGACCATGTTCGCTGAGACACAACACCAGCGTGTCGTCGAGCATGCCCCGTTGTTCCAGGTCCAGGATCAGGGCCGAGTAGGCCCGGTCGAAACCGGGCAGCAGCAACTTCCGCATCCGCGGATGATGATCGTGGTGCGTGTCCCAGCTTTCGTCGGATCGTTCCCATTCGTCCCAGAGGACCGTGACCAGTTTCACGTCGTTCTCGATCAGTCGACGGGCCGAGAGGCAGGACTGGCCGAAGAGGTTCATGCCGTAACGTGCACGGACGCTGGCGGGCTCGCTCTGGATGTCCAGGCCGCGTCGCAGCTTGTCGGAGGCGGCCACCGAAAACGCCCGATCGCGGGTCCGCTGGTAACTCTGGACAGATAATGCGGAATCCATCCAGCGGGCCTGGTCTTCGAGTTGATCCAGCAGGGACCGGCGGCGGTTGAGGATGTCGAGGGTCAGGCCGGGGACGTGGCGTTCGCTGAAAGAAAAACGGCCCCCGGGTGTGACTTCCAGGTACGGGTCTCCCTGCGGCATCTCGCCCCGGAATTCTCCCCAGACCGGGTCGTAGGACGCGCCCAGGAATCCTCCGAATGTCCCGGCCCGCTTGTTGGGTCCCGAGCGGGTGCTTTGCACCCAGGGCAGCCCGACACTGACCGGGGGCCTGTAGTCACGGTCGGCCCGGTTGGTTCGTTCGTCCAGGAAATCCAGTACACCGCCGAAGAACGGCCAATGATCCGGGTGTCGCTGGCGACCCTCGAGGTTTGTCGTTTCGAGATTCCCGGTCAACGTGTAGGCGGCGTTGTGGAGCGGCCACGGATGCGACATCGATCGGATCACCGTACAGCGATCCAGCACCTTCGAGGTCATTGGCAGCAGGTCGTTGATCCGCACGCCGGGCAACCTGGTGCCGATGGTTCCGAACTCACCACGGATCTCCTCGGGAGCCTCGGGCTTGGGGTCGAACGTGTCGAGCTGGCTCCAAGCTCCGTAGATGTATAAGAGAATGCAGTTTTTGGCGCGGCCGAAGGTCGATTCCAGGCCGGCTGGTGCTGTCGATTTTGCAGCCGGCGCGATTGAACCACCAGCCAGCGAGCCGGCCAGCCCGAGTCCCCCCACCCGCAGCATCTCACGACGGTTCAATCCACCCTGGCCGTGGTGGGTCAGCGATCGTCCGGTGCCAAGAATTCGAAGCATAGGATCGTGGTCGCAAGGGTTGTGAGAAGACCCCAGCCTATCGCAGAGAAGGAACAGAGGTCAATTCGGAGATGTTCAACGCGAACTGTGGATCCCGGTCTACAGCCAGTCGGTGAACCGGGTGCGGAGCATCGGAGTGTCCATCCACGAGGTGTCCGGTTCGGGCAGCGCCATCGCCTGGGTGACTGTCAGCCAGCCATCGGGCAGCGGCTTGCACGTGGGATACCCCTTGCGGGTGATCCAGCAGATCTCGCCGCGTTCCTCGCAGGTCTGTCCGACTGAAAATGGTCTCCTGTTCACCCGCTCATCACTCGTGCACGAGTTACTGAGGGCCGGTGGCTCTGAGCGCCGCGCCACGGGATGGGGGTCTCGGATCTGGTTCACCACGACCCCGTCGGATGTACTCGATTACGTGGACAGCATGAGAGGCTCTGATCTGGTGATCACTCCATCAAGATAGCATGGCTCGCCGCCACCCCAGCCCCGGCGTTCAACCCGCTGGATCCGAACCACGCCCCCCGGCGTCGGGCGGTGGGGGTGGGACGACGAAAATGACCCCGATCTGGGCCATGTGGTCGGGACACCTACCCAGGTACCACAACGGGCTACTCGTTCTTCCGTCGGTTGTTCTGGTTACTCAGGAACCACATGAACAGGATCAGCATTCCCAGCGGTACCCCGAAGGCCGTCGGAGCGTTGAAGTCGATCTCGGCCAATACCCTGAAGAGCATCATTTCGTCCCTTCATTCTGGACTCGGTTGATCGGGAGACAAGCAGTAGCCCTGTCACCTGGCGAGTGCTCCCCAAGGCCAGTATCCCCACCCCAGCCCCGGCGTTCAACCCGCCAGATCCGAACCACGTCCCCCGGCATCGGGAGGTGGGGTGGGGGAGATGCGGGCTACTTCACGATCTCGCAGTTGGCCAACGCCTTCTGCAGGTCGGCGAAGCCTGCATCGGTGATCTTGGTGCCGAGGAGGGCACACATCTGCAGGCTGGTCACACCTAAATAACGGCCAAAAACCTGGCATAATTAGGTTGATGCGGAACCGTAGCTCACGTGGGCTCCGGTTTTTCGCGTTTGAGAGCCCTGCGAACTGCCCGATTCGGGCCGTTCCCAGGGCTCTTTCTGTGCGCCGTCCGCCACGCCCGGCGCGGGAATGACCAGGACTTTGGTTCAACAAGAAAAGGGGAATCCCAATGCCCACTCTACTGCTGACGCTGCTCTCGGTGACCGTCGTGGTGGTCATCGTCGCCCTGATACGCGAGGTCCGCCTTCGAAGAGCCCTCCAACGGATCCTATCCCGTCTCCTCAACGCCTAGAGAAACCGCCATGAGAAACACTCGCCGGATTCCGGAACTGCTGCCGGTTCTGACGCTCGTGGTCCTGATCTGCGGGTGCGGCACGCGTCGATTTCGACGACGATGGAGTTCTACGTCGGCCGGAACGCCGAGGCTGCTGCGGAGGTCTTGTGGGAGGCTTTAGGTAACACTTCAGGTAACACCGAGCCGATTCCGCTCGAACACGGATCGCTCGAAAAGAGCGGAAGTCATTCCCATTGAACAACTTCCGTCAGAGCCGCCGGGGAGACTCGAACTCCCGACCTAGGCATTACGAATGCCTCGCTCTACCAACTGAGCTACAGCGGCTGAAGCGGGGCTAGCCTAGCGTTGGTCCGGATCTGAGGCAAGGGGGGCCGCAACCGGCCAAAACCCCCTTGACCCGTCTCCGCCGATCAATAGAATCCCGCCCTCTCACTCTCACTTCTCCTCGCAATCCCCTACCCGGTCTTCAACACGCTCGTGTCGTCGGTCACGTGCCTCGTACCGTTCGGCCCGGCCCCGCTTCTCTCCTCTCTCCTCGAACCACTCCGTGAAACCCACTCTGCTGGCCACCGTGCTGTTCGGACTGCTGTCGGTGTCGACTGTCGACGTCGTCGCGGCCGGTGTGCGTGCCGATCGACCGATCGACGTCGAACTCGATCGCCTCGGGAGCCTCAAGGGTGCGATTGCTCATTTCCAGGGCCCGTCTCCGGACTCGCGGTGGGTGCTGGTCTATCGCGGCCGCCGATTGGTGGCGAAGGCGCGGTTGAGCGACGACGGCGGATTCCACTTCGAACGGCTCAATGGAGGTCTCTACTGGTTCACTGCACCGGGGGTCGGCCAGGCCGTTCGCGCGTGGGCTGCAGGCACAGCCCCGCCACAATCGCCAGGTCGATTGGTGCTGACTTCAGCCTCAAGCCAACCGCAGCCGCTGCCCACCCCGACCATCGTTCGTGGCCAAGCCTCCGCCCCTCCCCCCGCCAGCGTCACGCCGGTGCCAACGCCCGCCTATCCCTTTCAGCCGTATCAGGTTCCCGGCGGCCGGATGATGATGCCCGGGACCTACACCTCACCCGGTTCCGTCTTCTTCAATCCGCTGCTGACCGCTGCGGTCGTCACCGGAATTGTCGGTGTGATCGTGGTGGCCACCGATGACGACGATGACTCGCCGTCGGCAGCCTCCAGCGGTGCCCAGGCTGACCAGGGGAATGGGGCCCCAGCCAGCCCCTGACTCGCTTCACTCCCCCCCGTCCAAGAAAAACACACCAGTCGTTCTCGACGACAAGGACTTCGACAATGAACCTTCGTTCTGAACTCTCCCAGGGCCTCGTCGTGCTGCTGGCGGCAGCCGGCATGCTGGGATCCCAGATCCTGTTGCCCGCAGCCCAGATCGTCTCATCGACCCGTGCCGTCGACGTGGCACTCTCGGCCGACGGTAGTTTGTCGGGAAGCGTTGTTGACACCCGTGGCCATTCCCGCGGCAAGACGGTGATTGAAGTCCGTCGTGGCCGTCGGCTGGTCGCTCGAACACTCAGCGACGACAAGGGTCTCTACACCGTCAAGAATCTCCCAGGCGGGCTGTACCAGGTCCGGGTCGATGGCACCGAGACACTGATCCGTGCCTGGGCTGCCGGGACGGCTCCTCGGAGTGCCGCTGGCCGGCTGCAGGTCATCGCCAACCCGCCGATCATTCGGGCTCAGGCCGGGGAAGCTCCGCCGACCGACGACGATTCATCTTCCGGAGGCCTCTTCGGTGGCTCACGCATCTCTTCCGGTCTGAAGACCGCGTTGATCGTGGGTGCAGTCGTCGGTGCCATCTTCATCATCGATGAACTCAATGACGACGACGATTCACCTCCGGCCAGTCCCTAGAAAGTCTGCAGTCCCGACCCATGCAGCGGTACGAATCCAAATCTCGACGGAACCAGGCAGTCTGGCATGACCATGCAACTTGATCGACTCAATCGACCCAATCGACCTGATCAACCTGATCGACCTGATCGACCTGATCGACCAAGTGCGAGAATCCTGTCGTGGCTGGCGGTCGCCATGCTGCTTGTGCCGGGTCCGGCCTGGAGCCTGGCCGAGGGTGCGGTTGGTGGCAGATCGTCTTTGTCTGTTCGCAGTCCACAGGAAACGGAAGTCCCGGCCGGATCGGTCGAGCGGGCTGCGGTACGTGACGTTCGGCTGGGCCCGGGTGGGACGTTGTCAGGTCGGGTGCTGGACGAGCATGGTCATCTGATGGCCCATGCCAAGGTGGTGCTCTCAAGAGCCCGACAAGTCATTGCTCGTGGGGTGACGGATGATCGAGGTGAGTACCGCATCCGGGGCCTGTCCGGTGGCGTCTACCACGTGCGCGTGTCCACTCACGAGACAATCGTCCGGTTGTGGAGTTCCGAGTCCGCTCCACCGCAGGCTCAGGAACAGCTGGTCCTGGACGCGGGATTGCATGAGAGCATCGAGGCGAGGGGCCAGGGCGGCGAGGGTCGCGATCCAGCCCACCGATTCGGACTCGATGGTGAAGGCGGCCTGGATTCTCTGGAAATGACCATGCTGACCACTTCGATCATCTCCCTGACCCTTTCGGCCGTCATGTTGGCCAAGCTCGATGAGCTGCAGGATTCGGTCGACCGCCTGCCTGCAAGCGACTAGCCGCCGATTGAAGAATGCGAAGGCTGGGGTCTGATCCGCCTGCGGCGGACCACCGGTTTGGCCTGTTTCCCCTGGAGCGCCCCGCCACGGGTCCGCCTACGGCGGATCTGACCCCAGGACTTCCGCCAGGGCGTTCTGCAGGATGCTCAATCCCGAGATCCACTCGACTCCGGTGTCGATGGCCCACAGCGGTGTCTGTCCCAGTTGAGTGTGCGGGATCTTGACCAGGTCCTTGCGTGTTGTCAGCAGCAGGTCCGCATCGTGTCGGTCCGCCCACCCGGCCAACTCGGTCAGTTCGCCGTCGTCGTAACGGTGATGATCGGGAAAGGCACGGTGGGCGACCGAATCCAGCCCGGCCCGGAAGGCCTCGGGATTGCCGATCCCGCAAAAGGCGGCCACCCGCGACTCGTCCAGCAATTGCAAGGGTGCGGTGCTGCCGATGCTGTTGACCAGGCCCGTGCTCGGGAAGGCGACCTCGGCGATGAGCTCTGTGCCGATCCAGGTCGAGAGTTGGCGTTTGAGTTCTGCGGCGCGGTCGGGGTCGACCTGGTCGATGCGTGTCAGCACCAGCAGCGAGGCCCGCTTCAGGGATGCGGGAGGTTCTCGGAGCAAGCCGCGGGGCAGCAGGTGGCCGAATCCCAACGGGCAGGTGGCATCGACCAGGACGATGTCGAGGTCTCGGCCCAGGCGTCGGTGCTGAAATCCGTCATCCAGCAGCAGTACGTCGCAGCCGTATTCGGTGATGGCCTGCCCGGCGGCGGCGACTCGATCGGGGTCCTGAACATGAGGTGCAGCCGGGCAGAGTGCCTCGAGCAGTCTCTTTTCGTCGTTGCCCTCTTCATCAGCCTCGCCCCGGTAGCCTCGGCTGAGCAGCCCGACCGAGTGGCCGGCTTCGGCGAGGTGGTTGGCCAGCCAGGCGACCAGCGGCGTCTTGCCGGTTCCTCCGGTGGTCAGGTTGCCGATGCTGATGACCGGTACGGCGACCCGGTACGATCTGAGTGCCCCGCTGCGGTAGCCGAAATTCCTGGCTGCGACGGCGGCGTGGTAGGCCCACTTCAGCAGCCACAGCACAGCTCTGTGCCCCGCGGCGGCCGGGCCGCGGCGATCGCCGGAAACCAGTGCACGGAAGGCCGTTTCGTCCACGCCGGGGAAATACCAGAATCGGGCGAACACGGCCAGCGGGAATGGGAGGGATGGGGAGGAGATGCGGGCCGATGCCCGGGAGATGTCCGGGAGAGGCATTCGAGGAACCCGACGGCTGGCAAAGGGCAGTCGTGGCCGCCACAATGCGGGCTCGACGACGAGGGAACCGATGCTCATTCGATTTCTCACCAACTACGTCCAGCGGCACACTCACCCGCTCAACCGCCTGTTGCATCTCCTGGGACTGACGCTGACGTTTGTGGTCACGGCGGTCCTGGTGATTCGCGGAGCGGAGTGGTGGTGGTCGGTGTCGAGCTTCACGGTTGGCTACGTGCTGCAGTTCCTGGGTCATGCGATCGAGGGCAACGATGCGGGCGAGGTGGTTCTGGTCAAGAAGTGGTTGGGCCGTCCGTATCGCGAATTTGCTCCGGGCCGAGAACCGGCCTCAGACGCAGCCGAAGGCGGGGCCTGAGCGACTGGCTCCGCCCCGCAAAAGGCGGGGCTCTGGAGCTAGTCCCCGCGGCTCGGTTTGCCGTTAAGGTTTGACGGTTATTCCGTCGATACCGTTTGTAGCGGTTACAGCGTTGCCCCTCTGTGTGTCTCGTGTCATGCCTGCTTCCTGTCTCAGAGTCTCGTCGTCACACCCGCCGCGGTCCGCGGTGGCCGGTGCCTGGCTGCGTCTGGCCATCGGTCTGTCGCTGCTGGCGGGCGGATGTGCGGGGCCGGGGCGAGATGTGACGTGGTTGAGTGACGCGACACTGGAGCATTACCGCGACCGGCAACTCCACATTGTAAATCCCAGCGACTCTGCTCAGGCGACTCCTCGCACGAGCTGGAAGCGGCCACCTCGGACGATCACCGCTCCGACCGAGGACGTGATCCGCGACCTGGCGCTCTCGGAAGCACTCAAGCTGGCCCTGGAAAACAACTCGGTGATCCGTACCCGCGGCGGGTTTCTCTCGCCGGGAAACGCCATCCTCTCGTCACCTGATCGAGTCGCCTCGATCTGGGACCCGTCGATCCAGGAGACCGGCGTGCTGTTTGGTGGTCGCGGCGTGACGGCGGCACTGGCGGCGTTCGATCCCGAGTTCACCACGACGATGGTCTGGCGTCGCAGCGAGACGCCTCAGAACAACGCCTTCATGGCGGGTATCGGTGGTGGCCAGGCTCTGGTCGGGGAAATGGCCGACTTTCAGTCGATGCTCAGAAAGCAGATGGGCTACGGAGCCAGTCTCTCGGTCGGCCACGACTGGTCGTACTTCGGCAGCAACACTCCCAGCTCGTTCAACCTGTACAACTCGACCTACACCGGCAACGTCAATCTCAGGTACCGCCAGCCTCTGCTGGCCGGATCGGGCACCGAGTTCACTCGAATCGCCGGACCGGTCACTCAGCAATTCCGAGGTCTCAGCGGAGTCAGCCAGGGCGTGGTGATCGCCCGGATCAACAACGACCTGACGTTGACCCAGTTCGAGCAGTCGGCGATCAACCTGGTCAAGGACGTCGAGGATCTCTACTGGGACCTCTACCTGTCCTACCGCAAGTGGGATTCTGCGGTGACGGCTCGCAACAGTGCCCAGAAGTCGTGGCGAGACACCAAGGTGATTCTCGACGGCGGCGGCAAGCAGGGCTTCACCAACTCCGACGAACCGCTGGCACGGGATCGCTATTACCAGACCCGCGCCCAGGCCGAGGCCGCTCTTTCGGACCTCTATCGCACCGAGACCGCTCTGCGGCGACTCCTCGGCCTGCCGACCAGCGATGGCACTGTGCTCAGGCCATCCGACGAACCGGTGACGGCTCGCTTCAAACCCGACTGGGAAGTGAACCTGGTCGAGGCCCTGACTCATCGTGTCGAGCTGAGGCGTCAGCGGTGGAGGCTGCGGAGCATGGAACTGCAATTGCAGGCGGCCCGCAGCCTGATCCGGCCGCGGCTGGACCTGGTGGGCGGATACCAGATCAACGCGATGGGTGACAACCTGTTTTCCAACGACCGCACTTCGCAGTTCTCCAGCGGTTACCGGGGACTCTCGCACGCGGATCACACCGGCTGGAGTCTCGGCTTCGAATTCACTCTGCCCATCGGCATGCGTTCGGCCACCGCCCAGGTCAGGAATCTCGAATTGCGGATGATCAAGGCTCGAGCGGTTCTCGACGCCCAGGAATTCGAGGTCAGCCACGAACTCTCTGACGCCTTCCAGCAACTGGCTGCCAACGAAGCCGCGTCCCGCTCGAATCTCAACCGACGAGCCGCTGCCCAGGAACGGGTACGGCAGTTCGAGATCGAGGTGTTCAACGCGGGGACCAAGACGCTGGATGACCTGCTGCGGGCCCAGGTCAGCCGCGCCGATGCCGAGGTGGCCTACTACACCAGCCTGGTGGCCTACAACCAGGCACTGGCGAACCTGCACTACCGCACCGGCAACCTGCTCGCGGTCAACAACGTGCAGTTGGCCGAGAGCGAGTGGACTCCCGATGCCTATCGCGACGCGCTGCGGCGTGCCTGGCAACGCAGCCACGGCTTGGAAGTCGATGACCTGCTGAAGGCGAAGCCCCTGCCGTTCGCCGAGCCGGCCCCTGAGGGTCAGCTGGATCCCAACAGCGAACCGCCCGCTGATCCCCCACCGCCCGATTCGGCAGGCACTGAAGTCGAGGAGCCCTCGATCGAGCAGGTGACCGAGCAGGCCCCCCGCCGCAGTGTCGTGCCGGCCGCCTACCACAAGCTGGTGGATCGCCTGCGGCAGGGAACTCAGACGCTCAGGGACCGGGCCTTCAGCAAGCCGAAGCCGTCGGAGGCCGAGGAGCCTGTTGAGGCGGATTCCGAGGAACCGCTCACCGATGAGGCTCCGTCGAAGATCTCGGGTGTTTCCGCGACGTACCATGACCTGGTCGATCGCATCCGCAAGGCAAAGCAGCGATTCCGGGATCGATCCAGTCCGACGGCGGGTCATCCTGAAGCGGCGAGGGTGCGACCG
>Ga0310124_10003688_pt1 | contig 10242 bp, 7 predicted proteins | sample CB11b_AW_Bot5_MG_FD_203507 | JGI IMG/M metagenome (GOLD analysis project Ga0310124, IMG submission 203507) | Marine microbial communities from Western Arctic Ocean, Canada - CB11b_AW_Bot5 | ecosystem: Environmental > Aquatic > Marine > Oceanic | place: Canada: Western Arctic Ocean | collected...
CCTCGCCTCAGAAGCCGCTGATTACACCAGGGCACATCCCTCCCACGAGACCGGGTCCAGATCATCGACTGTTATCCGCTACTGCCGCCGCCCATCGGTCGGCAGCGTTTGGGATCGGCGCGGCTCGGCCAATGATCGAGACCGTGCCCGCGAGCCTGGCCAGGCCCATAACTATCCCCTAGAATTCTTCTAGCCCCTATCTTCAACACAGCCGCCCGGTCGCTCATCCAGCGGATATTGACCTATATCTCCGGTCTGAACTGATATCCTGGACGGAGCCGGGCGCCGCGTTCACACGGCCCAGCCCAACTTGCGCGGCAACAACAGGGTCCATGTCATAAGTCAATGGAAACGGCCATTGGCGCTAGCTTGGACCGATGGGGCGCATCCGCCTAGCCGTTGGCGGCATCGAATCAGCGATTGCGACTTTAATTCCACCAGAGGTTACCGGGTGAATTTGTTTCTGTTAGGGATAAACCGTTGGACCGCCCTTGCAGCCGTACTACTGGTATTGGCGGTCGCCTGTGGCGGGTCAGACCCAACTTCCGCGCCGGACCAAACGGACGCTACGACCCAGGTCACCACGGCAAAACCAACACCGACTTCGATTATCCCGGAAGGCTCTTCCGTGGTCCCGAAGATCGTTCCAGACCTGGACTTGACCAAACACAGTGTGCCCCTTGAGGAAATCGTATTTGACACTTTTGGCACGACCAGCGCCCGGTTCGTGCCCCTGAGTGAGATATCGGACGAGCTTCAAACCGATCTTCGGGACGCCATCATCCCGGTGGACCTGCCGGTGTATGGCGCCGCCGACGCGCTGGCTTGGCTGGAAGGCGACGACCTGGTCTTGGGGTACGAGTCCGGCGGCGAGACATTCGCCTATCCGATAAACATCCTGAATTTCCATGAGATAGTGAACGACGATATCGGTGGCGTTCCGGTGTTGATCACCTACTGCCCCCTCTGCTTCAGCGGCGTGGTCTTCAGCCGGGAGGTTGACGGCCAGACCCTCACCTTCGGCAACACCAGCGCCCTATATCAGTCTGACCTGGTGATGTACGACCACCAGACCGGGTCATATTGGTTCCAGGTGGCCGGCGAGGCCGTGGTCGGAACCCTCACCGGGTCCCGGCTCAAGGCCTTGCCATCGGCGACCATGCCCTGGGCGAATTGGAAAGCGCTCCATCCCGAAACGCTTCTTATAACGGGCGTCGAAGGGGGATTAGAAACCCTCTTCGACGGCGCCTCCTACGGCAACAGCTTTGGCAATGGGTATCAGGACCGAATCAACAATGAGCAGTTTGCCTTTCCGGTGGATAGAGACAAACTGGACGGGCGGCTCTCCGCCGGAGAGATAGTGCTGACCGTGGAGATAGGCGATGCGGTTACGGCATTTCCACTGGGGGACATCGACGGCGGCGCGATCGATGGCGAGGTCGGCGGCGAGCCGGTGGTAGTCTTCACCGCCTCAGGCGGCCTGACGGTGATAGCGTTCTCCCGCAACGTGGATGGGCAAACTCTTAGTTTTGAATATGCGGGTGACGGCAGGTTCACCGACCGGGAGACCGGCACGTCCTGGGACTTTGCCGGGCGCGGCGGGGACGGCCCTTTGGCTGGCAGCCGTTTGGAACGGGTGAGCACGCGCCGGTCGTTCTGGTTCGCGGTGGCCATCTCCTTCCCAGGCATCGAGATACACACGCCCTAGCCTCCCAGGTATCCCTACAACGGTATTGCTGGAACGGTATGCCTGGAACCTCAGGGGCAGCTTCCTTCCAGCGCGGCGAGACCCGTGCAAAATAGGCGTGCGCGGCGTCGAAATACGCTTGACACCCTCAAGCCTATGTGATAAATTGCGCACGCCTAAAAACAGGACGGTTCGGATTAAACGAACCGGTAGACAAACAGGCTACGCCTGTCCCTTTAAGAGAGTCTCTTCATGGAATCCATTATCGTTGCCCTCGCCGCAGGGGGCGCTGCTCTATTATTTGCTGCCTTTACCGCCATCCGCGTGTTGCGCGCCGACCCTGGGAACCAGCGCATGCGGGCCATTGGCGACGCTATACGCGAAGGTTCCGGCACATTCTTGCGCCGAGAGTACACGGTCTTAGCCCCATTCGTCATCATCGTGGCCATCGGCCTCTGGGCGTTGATCGACTGGTGGACCCTGGACAATAACGTCCCAGAGACGGCCATCGCCTACCTGGTGGGCACCATCTGCTCGGCCACCGCCGGATTCATCGGCATGAACGTTGCGGTCAGGGCCAACGTGCGCACCGCCGCCGCTGCGATGCACGGCCTCAACCCGGCCCTGCGAATCGCTTTCTCCAGCGGCGCGGTCATGGGGCTCACGGTGGTAGGCATCGGCCTGCTGGGCGTGACCATCCTCTACGTGATCTTCCAAGACATCACGGTAGTCGCCGGGTTCGGCTTCGGGGCCAGCTCGATCGCCCTGTTCGCCAGGGTTGGTGGGGGAATCTTCACCAAGGCCGCCGATGTTGGCAGCGACCTGGTCGGAAAGATCGAAGCGGGTATCCCCGAGGACGACCCCCGGAACCCCGGAGTCATCGCCGATAACGTCGGTGACAACGTGGGCGACGTCGCCGGGATGGGCGCCGATCTTTTCGAGTCCTACGTTAGCTCGATCATCGCCGCCATCGCATTGGCCACCGCCGGCACCGCCGGAGCCGCGGTCGCCTGGGACTCCGATAAGGCGGTTCTCCCGCTGATGCTGGCCGGCGCCGGGATCGTGGCCGCAATATTGGGCACCTTCGTGGTGCGCGCCAACGAGCAAGCCAACTTCGGCCAGCTCTTGTGGGCGCTCCGTCGGGGCATATTCGCTTCAGCGATCTTGCTCGCGGTCTTCGCCTTGGTGGTCGTGCTCTCCTTGGACATGGAGATCAAATGGTTCTGGGCGATAATAACGGGCCTTTCAGCAGGGATAATTATCGGCCTGTCCACTGAGTACTACACGTCCTACGACTATAAACCGACTCAGCAGATAGCGGAGGCATCGCAGACCGGAGCCGCGACGGTGATGATCGCCGGAATCGCCACCGGCATGATCAGCACAGTGATTCCTCTGGTCGCGGTTGGGTTAACCATCATCATAGCCTTCGAATTGGCCGGATTCTACGGCGTGGCTTTGGCCGGGGTCGGCCTCTTGTCCACCCTGGGAATCACATTGGCAACCGACGCCTACGGCCCTGTAGCCGACAACGCCGGCGGCATCGCCGAGCAGGCACAACTTGATCCCGAAGTCAGAGAGCGCACCGACGCCCTAGACGCCTTGGGCAACACCACGGCGGCCACCGGCAAGGGGTTCGCCATTGGCTCGGCAGCGTTGACTTCCCTGGCGCTGTTGGCGGCGTTCGCCATAGCGGCCGAGATAAAAGAGATCAACCTGCTGGACCACACCGTGATCGTGGGCATTCTCTTCGGGGCCATGCTGCCCTTCCTGTTCTCCGCCTTCACCATGAAGGCCGTAGGCCGGGCGGCGATGTCCATCGTGGATGAGGTCCGCCGCCAGTTCCGGGAGATTCCCGGGCTGATGGAGGGGACAGCCGAACCTGACTACAAAGAATGCGTGGACATTGCCACCAAGGGAGCACTTAAAGAGATGATCGTCCCAGGCCTGATGGCAGTGGCAGCCCCTCTGGCCACCGGGTTCGTTCTGGGCGTTGAGGCCCTTGGCGGGATGCTCATCGGCGCGGTTGGCTCCGGGTTCATGCTGGCCATCATGATGGCCACGGCCGGCGGCGCGTGGGACAACGCCAAGAAGTACGTGGAACTTGGCCACTACGGCGGCAAGGGGACCGACGCCCACAAGGCCGCGGTGGAGGGCGACGTGGTCGGAGACCCGTTCAAAGACACGTCGGGCCCGTCCCTGAACATCCTCTTGAAGTTGATGGCCATCGTGTCCCTGGTGTTCGCTCCGGTGTTCCTTGAGGTCACCCCGCTCATCGACAAGATCACTTAGTCATCAATCAGGTCTAAGCAAAAGGGCCGGTCCTTCCGCGGAAGGACCGGCCCTTTTTTATTTCTGTACCCCTACCGTCATTCCTGCGGAAGCGGGAATCCACTCAGCCAAGTCTAGCGGTTGTTGGATGGCTTACGGGGAGCGTTCGCCCTCACCCTAACCCTATCCCGTGCGCGGGAGAGGGGACAATTTTCGTCATTTCGCCAAAAAGGGGTGGGTTACTCGTCTGGTTCCAGGTTTATGATTCGGGCGGTGGCGTCTTCGCCGTCTATTTCCAGCATTCCTAGGGTGCCTAGGACACCGCGTTTGTGGCGCCGGCCGGGGTAGGTTGGACTGCCGGGGTTCATGATCAGGACTCCGTCCCAGTTCATGGTCAGTTCCTCGTGGGTGTCTCCGAATAGGACCACGTCCACCGGCTCTTTGAACTTGCGGGCCAGTATCTCACGGCCGTTGCCGTCTGGGAGGGCCAGTCCGGTGCCATCGGGGGTGGTGGGTATCTTGGGGCCGGGCCACTGGATGTCGTGGATCATGCCGATGGACACGCCCTCGACTTTGACTACCCTAGTGGTCATGGCGAGGCGGTCGCCTTCTTCCAACGGGTCCTCGTAGCCGCGCACCGCCAGCAGGGGGGCCACCTCTTCCAGGTAGTCCAACACTCCTATGCATTCGAGGTCGCCGCAGTGGAGGATCATGTCGACTCCGCGCAGGGCGTCCAGTATCTTCTTCGGCAGGTCTCTACCGCTGCCCGCCGAGTGGGTGTCCGAGATCACGCCTATCCTAGTAGGCACTAAGCTCCCGCCTGTGGAGCCAAGGCTTCTATAGTGCGGTGTATAGCGTCTATCTCGGTGCCGTGGGGGAAGGTGGTGACGGGCATGTCGACCCCTGCCTCCCGGAACTTGTTCATCTGGTCGCGGCACTGCTGAACGTCTCCCAAAACTGTCACGCTTTCCAGCATCCGGTCCGACACGGCGTTGGCGGCCTGGTCCCGGTTCTTGGAGCCCCATGCGTCCCGGACCGCCTTGGCTTCGGTGGCGAAACCGGCACGGCTGAAACTCTCGAAATAGAACGTCCCCATGCCGCCGATGTAGTAGGCGATGTGGGCCCGCAACAGGTCCGCGCCGTGGGCCAGGTCTTCGGGGCTGTCGGAGGTGTAGCACATCAGGTAGGGCGCGACGGTCACATCGGAAACGCTCCGGCCCGACTTTGCGGCCCCGACCGCGAGCTGTTCTTTCAAGTCGGCGATCCGCCCCTGGTTCAACCATACGGGCAACCAGCCATCGGCGACCTCGCCGGTCAGCTCCAGGTTCTTGGGTCCAAGACTGGCGATATAGATGGGTAGGCGCTCCTGCACCGGCGGAGCGAGCATGCGGAACCGTTCCATCTGGTAGAACTTGCCATCGTGGTTCACGGGCGCGCCGCTCAGGGCTTTGCGGATGATCTCGATGTACTCACGGGTGCGGCCCAGCGGAGAATCAAAGGGCACGCCGTGCCAGCCCTCCACCACAACCTGCCCGCTGCTGCCCAACCCCAAGATGGCCCGGCCGTTTGACAGTATGTCCAATGACGCGATTGTCTGGGCGATGAGCGCGGGTGTCCTGCTGAAAACGTTGACGATGCCGGTGGCCAGGCGGATGTTCTGGGTGTTGCAGGCGACCACTGTCAGCACGGTGAATGCGTCACGTCCCCAGGACTCCGCGGCCCAGAACGAATGATACCCCAGATCGTCGGCGTGTTTGGCTATGGAGACCAGTTCTTCATCGGAGGTGTCCTGGCGCGTATTTATAGACAGTCCTATCTCATTCATCAATGACAATCCTATTGGGTCCATCGATTTCTCCCCCAAGCGAGATGGTATTTCGCCACGCAGGGAAGGGAATCGTCTGGGGATTATAGGGGAGAGGGGGAGGAGCGCGCCAGGGATGGCAAGCCGGTTGGGGAGATACCGGTCAAATACGCAGAGTGGGACGTCAGTTGCGGCTTTCCCAGAGGGTGAAGTAATCGGGAGAATCACTATTGAGTGCGTCCTCCATCTGTTGTTCATTCACCTTCTGCATGATGAGGGTTTCCCGTTCAACCAGGTCGGCGATGGTGTTTTCCCAATGGTCTGCCTCTGGCCCCCTGGAACCGGTGTTTATCAGGTCTTTCAGGCCATCGAGTATCTTACTGGCATGGGTTGTCAGGGCGCCGCCGCTGACCACGTAGACGACCACTGACGGGATATCGTCTTCGTCATCCACCTGTACGCCGAGCCGGTCTAGGATGAACGTCATGGCGATGTCCCGCACCGATTCCTCGATGCTGACGGGCAGGTTCATGAAGTGGGAAAAGAGGAAATCGCTGGACGAGCGCAGAGCATCTGAGAATTCAGATTCGACTGTCCGGTAGAACTCTTCGTCGAAAACGTCGTCGGTATTGAGCAGCAATACCTGAGTAGTCTCTTCCCGGGAGTCGACGACCAGGAACTCGGGCAGGTGCGGGAAGATGCAGAGTTGGATATCCGGACGGCCGCCGCCTGGTAATTGTGGGTAGAACAATTGTTCCATGTGGTCCGCTGTCTTCGTCCCTGAAACTCGTTGGAAAATGGGCCCTGAGAAGATGAAGAAGTCCTCAAGCTGGGTGGGCTGCCGCCGCCCTAATACTTTAACCCCAGCTACGGTATTTATCTAGCCAGAATTATCTAACCAGAACCATCTAGCCAAGAACCGCGGCCGGCACACCCCTTATGGGCGCCGGTTACAGCAGGTCCGAGATGTCGCGCATCTGCTGGTAGAGCCAATGGTTGATGTCTTCGCGGCGGACCGATTCAAGCATCCGGGCCGCCCGGTCCTTACGGTCTTCGGGGGACATGTTGATCGCCTGATGCAGCGCCTCCATGGTGCCCTCGATGTCGGTCGGAGAAACGCTGAGGGCGCCGTCGGCAAGCTGCTTGTACACGCCACTGCTGTGGGACAAGACCAGCACGCCGTCGCGGTTGTTGACCACCGGCCCTTCCTTGGCCACCAGGTTCATGCCCTCGATTATGGTGTTCACCAAGAGCACATCGTAGAGTTTCATGCCTGCGATGGCCTGGGTGTAGTTGTTCTCTATGAAGGGCACTATGGGCTGCCAGTCCTCGGTGCCGTGGTTGTTGTTGATCTGTTGGATCACCTGCTGGATCTCGTCCATGTACCTTTGGTACTGGCGTATGTGGGTGCGCGAAGGCACCAGGAAGGCCAGGAATTTGACCTTGCCCTTCAGTTCAGGATAGCGGGTCAGCATCAACTCGTAGGCCCGGAAGCCACGGACGATGTTCTTGTTGGGCTCGGCGCGGTCGATGCGGACGATGGTGACTTCGCCGGTGTCCGCCGAAAGCCTGGCCTCGTAGTCGAGGGCCCTTGGCGTGTTGGCGATGCGTTGGACTTCGTCAACGTTGATGGAGATTGGGTAGACCTTGACCGAGGTGGTGTGGCCGTTCAGTGCCACGGTGTGGTTGGTCCGGTCGACGGTCACGTCGGGCACGAACTCGCCGACCGTGTCCAAGAAGCAGCGGACATCGCCGACGGTCTGGAACCCCAACAGGTCGGTTGCGCACAGGGACTGGCAGATGCGCCGTGTGATGTAGTCGGGGATCATGTGCCAGTATTGGGGCGTGGGCCAAGGTATGTGGATGAAGTGTTGGATGACGGCCTCGGGCACGCCTTGGCGCACGAACTCAGGCATCAGGTACAGGTGGTAGTCGTGGCCGATGACTATGGGCGCCTGTTCCAAGGTGCGGGCCTCATCGATCACCGCGTTGGCGAATGCCTGGTTCACCGGTATGTAGCCGCCTTCCCAAGCGTCATGCACCGCGGCATCGACGTTGGGGTTGTAGGGCGGGTTCCACATGTAGTGCTGAAGGAACCAGAGGAGCGGGTTGCAAAGGATGTTGTAGTACTTGTGGTAAACGCGCCGGGGCGTGACCACGTACCGGAGGTTGATCTGGTGACCGGGGAGAGGGGACCTCAGGTGGGGACCCTTGCCGTTGTCGGAGACGACCCGGTCGCCTTCACCCATGGCGCTGGCCACCCAGGTGAACTCGAATTTCTGCGCTAGTGAGTTGAATGCGGTGACCACGCTGCCGCTGCCACGGCGGGCCTCGGGGCGGCCATCGCCGGACATCTGGTGCTCAACCGGACCGCGGTTGCTCACCAGGATAAGCGGCCGTTTTGCGAAAACGGCTGTACAAAGCTCGTTAAGTTCGGCTGGGTCAGCCATGCTGCGTTCCTGTCAGGACCCTTTTTAGCATCCCGTCACCCATGTCAGACACAAATTCAGCTTGCGCCGTTTGTTCTGAATACCCTTAAATTGCAAATAATTCCACCGAATCATAGTCATATATGAACAATTCGGCCCTATATATCGTACAGAAATGCAGGCAAGCCGACACTATCACCGGCAGAATCTGGTTGTCAAGATAAGTGTTTGGGCCAAGGCAATCATCCTCTCCCAGCCAGCTTGGCTACGGCTGGGACCACATCGGCCAGGCTGGACACGGTGATGTCCGGTTCCGTCTCCGGGTCGTTGGGGTCTTCCCTTTCGTAGAACCCGCTTATCCAGACCGTTTTCATGCCGCAGCGCTTGGCGCCCAACACGTCGTTGGTCACGTGGTCGCCCACGTGGATAGTCTGCTCTGGGGTCGCGCCCAACGCCTCAAGTGTCATCATGAAGATTTCACTACCCGGCTTGGCCAGTTTGACCTCATCGGAGAACGTCAGCGTTTGGAAGTAGTCCAGCATCCCTTGCTCTTCCATGTAGGATCGGAAGGTGAACCCTGGCGTCATCCCCGTGTTGGAGATCAGCCCCATCTTCAGGCCCATGTCCTTGATGCTCTGCAACACCTGGACCGCGTCCACATGGGCTGGCGGAGGATGGACCAAGAAGGAGTCCGAATAGAACTCGGCAATCTCATCCATGATGCCCGGATCCAGCCGTTCAGCTAGGCCTGGTTTGATGTGATTGACGAAGATCGTTACCTGCTCTCGGAAGTTCACGTCCAGGCCGTTGTCCCGGACCTCTCGGCATTGTTGGAAGCACGACATGTAGGCTTCCCGGATGTGGTCAAGGTCAAAGTCCTCGCCGAACTTGGCCAGGGCTGATTGGGCGCCTTCAAGCCGGACCAGGGCGCGGGCCTGCCCCAGGTCCCGGTCGTCCAGCAACAGGGTCTGCCAAAGGTCAAACGTAACGGTGGTGATCTCCGCCAATGCCGCCGACTCCCCATATCTGCCGGCCCGTCAGAATCGGTCTCACGTTTCAGTGCGAGAACCGGGGCCGCATTAGGATTCTACACGAAATACAGTGCCCGCTAGCCGTGCGGATCAACAGAGATGGGAGTTTGGACGGGCGCCTACAGGGGTGGGCGGCGGGTATGCCAGTCCGTTGCCTGTTCGTAGGCGTGGGCAGCGCGCAGGACCGTCAATTCGTCGAAGGGCTTTCCCGCCAGTTGCAGGCCGATGGGCATCCCGGATTCCGAGAAACCGCAGGGAACCGATATGGCCGGGAAACCGTTGATGTTATACGGCCTGGTGTACTGGGTCAGCGCTCCTACGACTCCGATCTCTTGCTCTCCGGCCATCACTCGGGATGCCAGAAGCTCCGGGGCGGTCACGGGCTCGGTGGGGCCGGCCAGCAGGTCAACGTCGTCGAGCAATCTTCGACCCTCTGCGTCCAACATAGCTCGGGCTTGTTGCGCCCGGAGGTAGTCGGCGGCGCTGATGAACAACCCAGCCTCGAGACGCTGGCGCACCGGCTCATAGAGTTGGTGGCCGTCTTTCTCCAGCAGGTCCCGGTGGTAAGCGGTGGCTTCGGCCATTAGCACGGTGCTGGATATGGCCTGAGACTCGTTGAACATGGGGAAAGAGACTTCTTTGACCTCCGCGCCCATGCTCTCCAGCAAGCTGATGGCGTCCAGCACGGCCTTCCTCACCTGGGGGTCCAGCGGCGCATCGAAATATTCTTTGGGCATACCGATGCGCAGACCCCGGACGTCGCCGGTCAGCGCCGTGGTGTAATCGGGGATATCGACCTTGGCCGAGGCCACGTCCCTGGGGTCGTAGCCGGCGATGACGTTCATGGTGATGGCGGCGTCTTCCACGGTGCGCACCATGGGGCCGGGGTGGTCCAACGACCAAGACAGCGCCGTTAGTCCCCAGCGGCTGACGAGCCCATAAGTGGGCTTGAGGCCGACGATGCCACAGAGGGCTGCCGGGATACGGATGGAGCCTCCGGTGTCGCTGCCGGTGGTTATG
>Ga0310124_10003689_pt1 | contig 10240 bp, 7 predicted proteins | sample CB11b_AW_Bot5_MG_FD_203507 | JGI IMG/M metagenome (GOLD analysis project Ga0310124, IMG submission 203507) | Marine microbial communities from Western Arctic Ocean, Canada - CB11b_AW_Bot5 | ecosystem: Environmental > Aquatic > Marine > Oceanic | place: Canada: Western Arctic Ocean | collected...
CTCTCCCGGTTGTTCAAGTTCGAACTCGACCTGATCTCCGACAATGACGCCATCACCGCCGCGGAGATCGTCGGAAAGAACGTCACCATCAGCCTCAAGCTCACAGACGAATCACCCCGGTTCTTCAACGGGTTCGTCTCAGAACTGGTCGCCGGCGACGCCGAAGACGGGCGGCGCAACTACCGTGCGACGCTTGTCCCCTGGCTCTGGTTCCTCTCGCAAACTGCCGACTGCCGCATCTTTCAGCAGAAGACGGTGATCGAGATCATCGGCCAGATCTTCGGCGACCTCGGTTTCAGTGATTACGAAACGTCTGAGATCAAGGGAGATCACAAGCAGTGGGACTACTGCGTGCAGTACCGCGAGACCGACTTCAACTTCGTGTCGCGGCTGATGGAACGCGAGGGCATCTTCTACTACTTCCGGCACGAGGACGGCAAACATACTCTCGTGCTGGCCGACCACGCCGGAGCCTACAAGGACTGCACTGAGAACGAGGTCGACTACCCACCGTCGCGGAGTCGCGTCGCGATCGCCGACCACATCAAGAGCTGGTCGCATCGGTTCGGCTTTGTGCCAGGCAAGTGGGCCCAGACGGACCACAACTTCGAGACGCCCAGTACCAACCTGATGACCAATTCCCAGAGCGTCGTCAGCTTGCCGGGAATCGACAAGTACGAGGTCTACGACTACCCGGGTGAGTACCAGCAGAAGACCGACGGAGAAACCGAGGTCAAACTGCGGATGGAAGAGGAAGAGGTCGAGCACGACACGATCAACGCCGCGAGCCTCTGCAAGTCGTTCACACCCGGTGGCAAGTTCACAATCACCGGCGAGCGAGCGGGGGGCGACAAGGACCAGTCCTTTGTGATCACGACGGTGCATCACACGGCCACCGAGCCCCTGGCTTATGAAACCGGCTCGCCCATGGGCGAGGACTACAGCAATTCATTCACCTGCATCCCCGAGTCGGTCGTCTTTCGCCCCGCCCGAGTCAGCCCCGAGCCGATGATCTCCGGTGTGCAGACCGCCGTCGTGGTGGGACCCAGTGGCGAGGAGATCCATACCGACGAGTACGGACGCGTGAAGGTGCAGTTCCACTGGGACCGCGAGGGCAAGAAGGACGAGAGCAGTTCGTGCTGGATCCGGGTCGCCCACAGTTCGGCCGGCAGGAAGTGGGGCGTCCTCTCGATTCCTCGTATCGGACAGGAAGTCGTCGTCGACTTCCTCGAAGGCGACCCCGACCGACCGCTGATTGTCGGGAGCGTCTACAACGCCGAACAGATGCCGCCCTACGAGTTGCCTGCCAACCAGACGCTCAGCTACATCAAGACCAACAGCTCCAAGGACGGCGACGGGTTCAACGAACTCCGCATCGAAGACAAGAAGGACAAGGAACAGATCTTCTTGCACGCCGAGCGGAACATGGACGTCCGCGTCAAGAACGACTCGAACGAACGCGTCGTCGCCAATCGCAACCTGATTGTCGGCAGCGAGGACAACGGGGGAGAAGGCGACCAGGTGGAATTCGTCCACGGCAACAAGCACCTGGGCGTCAAGAACGACCACGTCGAAAAGCTCGATAAGAACATGTACCTGACGGTAGCCGAGAACCAGGAGGTCGTCGTACATGGCGACACGATTGAGAAGGTTGGAGGCGGGGCGCACCTGGCCATCGACGGGTCGCAGTCCGAGTCGGTCGGCGGCGACATGTCGCTGGACGTCGGCAGCAACCTGCATCAGAAGGTCGGTATGAACTCGGCTCTGGAAGCCGGACAGGCCGTCCACATCAAGGGCGGGATGAACGTGGTGATCGAGGCCGGCCTGAGTTTGACACTTAAGGTCGGAGGGAATTTCGTGAACATCGGGCCAACGGGCGTCTCGATCCAGGGCACAATGGTCATGATCAACAGCGGCGGGGCCGCCGGAAGCGGAAGCGGTGCCAGCCCCTCCTCACCCTCTGACCCCACCGAAGTCGGCAGTGGCGTCGAACTCCTCGAGCCCACCCAGGCCGACGACTCCAAGACCGGGAACAAGTCCTGCTAGGGCAAGCGAATACGACGATGACCGAAAATGACCAACAGGTCGTGATCGAGATCACGCAAGGACCCTCGGCCGGGCAATCGGTCACGGTCCCCGCGGGCAACTCGTTGCTCGTCGGACGACTCGACGAATGTGACATCACCATCGAGGACGATCCCGTGGTTTCTCGACGGCACTGCCAGATCCAGTGGTTGCCGCCGATCCTCGGCCTGACCAATCTCAGCTCCAATGGGACGCGACTCAATGGCCTCGAGATCGAGTCGTGTGAGATCCGTGATGGAGACGAGATCGAGATTGGAAATGCCACCGTTCTGGCAATTCGCTTCACCGCACTCGACCAGGCCGAGCACTCCTCTGAGGAGGTCGTGGAAGAGGCTCCCGCCGCAGCCGCCCAAGGCGCTTCGACTGAGGATTCTCAACCACCCGACCGGCTTGCGCTGCCCGTCGCCGACAGCGGGCCACTCCAACCGGCCCCCGGCTCGCTCGAGGTGATCCATGGCCCCGCCGCAGGGACCGCGATCCCACTGGCCGCCGGACAGGCACTGGTCATCGGCAGCCAAGCCGGCTGTGACCTCGTGATTGAACACGATCGGTCTGTTTCCCGAGAACACTGCCGGATCGAATTGGTTCCTCCCGACTGCCAACTGCACGACCTCAGCAGCCATGGCACTGTGGTCAATCACCGTCGCGTCGAAGACCTCGTGGGTCTCTCCGATGGAGATGAAATCGAGATCGGCCTCAACACCGTCATCCGCGTCTCCCTGGCGGCCTCCGGCTCAACTCCCGCTGACATCTCTTCGGTCTCAGAAGCCTGCCAGGTCACCTGCCCGACCGGCCTGGTCCTGACGACCTCGGGACCCGACTGCCCGACCGGGCTGTGGGCCATGGCGCAACGGCTCTCGGGCTTGAGCCTTCTGCATGCGGTCGTCGACTTCGCCCGCAGTGGGAGTCTGCTGCCCGAGGACTTCTCCGATCCGGACTACTTGCTCCAGTGGCTCCCCGCAGAAACGCTCTGCGAACACTCCCCCGTCCTGCTCTCACCCGATGACCGCGACCGAATCCAAGCGGGCCTGGTAGAGGTCACCGGCAACGACGCAGCGATGCTGATCTTCTCGCAGGCTCCCACCTCCGACCTGCAGCAGCATCTCCGGTCACTGGCCACCTTCAACCCGGCCACCGGCAAGCAGTCTCGAACCGAATCGCTGTTCGCCTACTGGTGGCCCAGCCTGCTGTACCAGATCCTCGCAAACAGCCAGCAGGACGTCGTCGAAGAGATCATGACCGGGATCGACGCTGTCCTGATCGAATCCTCCGACGAGGGAGGCTGGTGCATCTTTGCGACCGAGGAGTTTTCCCAGAAGATCGAGCGGTTCGAACTCGTCAACGTGCTGCAGGAATCACCCGGCCCCGACAAGGCCGCCGATTAGACAGCTCCGAAATCACACACCGCAACAGGAAACTTGGCCATGCCCCCCGCCGCTCGCATTTCCGACATGCACGTCTGTCCGATGGTGACACCGGGCACCCCGCCGATCCCCCACGTGGGAGGTCCCGTTTCGGTCGGCTGCCCCACGGTGCTGATTGGAGGCCTGCCGTCGGCACGAGTGGGAGACATGGCGATCTGTGTCGGACCACCGGATTCGATCGTGATGGGCTCGATGAGCGTCCTGATCGGCGGAACCCCCGCGGCACGCCTGGGCGACTCGACGGCCCACGGCGGGACGATTACCGTCGGCTGCCCGACCGTGATGATCGGCGGCTGATTGCAGACCACTTCCGACCTCAAGACTCACCGAGCATCCACCAGGCTAGTCGCTGAGAGACTCAAAGATGGCCGGCGAACGTATTCCAGGGGCGATCTCCAACGACCCCCTGTTTGGTCAGTGACTCGATACCGGCACATCGGTTGTCAGTTCGACACCCACGCCCGGGCCGATCCGCAGAACCGAGCGGGTCTCGGAGATGCCGCTTGAGGACCGCTTCACCACGGTGCTGCGTCGCACGCTCCCGCTGCTGCCGGCCGAAATCCAGGACGAGTTCGCCATGATGATCTCCCCGGCCGCCATCGCGATGGTCGCCGGAACCCTAGCCGTATGGGCAGGATCCCACTACTTCGGTGTCGGGTTCATTGCCGATGCCTTAATGGTGGCTGCCGGCTTCGCGTTCCTGGGTCTGCAGATTTTCACGGCCGCCGAAGACCTGGGAGCAGCAGTCGGATTGACCTATTCGGCCAGGTCGAATTCGGACCTCGACCAGGCCGCCCGACACCTGGCGAATTTCATTGCCGTCGTCGGCGTTGCCGTCTTCTCGGCACTGGTGATGAAGGGAGCCAAGAAGGTGGCGCCGAAAGTCAAGAAGGCCATCGGGCTCAGCAGGGGAGCAACCATCAAGGCCAGTGGAATCACTCCTGCACACTTCAAGGTCTTTGAACGTGTCGCTCAGCAGGAAAATCTGATCATCGCCGTCCGAAACACGAACCCCAAGTCGACTCCGCTCATCGCACGAGGCTTCCCGGCCAAGCCGATGGCTATCAAGGCCAAGACCAGCAAGAGGAACGGAATCGTCACGATCGAGGAGGGACTGTCTTCCCAACCAGACGGCAACGTCATGAAGCTGACGCACAGCACGACCGAGGGAAAAAAACACCTTGCTGCCGCGTTGGACAATGGGTACGCGGTCGTAGACCCACTCGGGGTCCCCCGCACCAAGGACGGCAGAGTGTTGGCACTGCCGGAGAGACCCGGATGGGATCTCAAACCCGGCCAGATCATCGACACCAGACGGAAGAAGCCCCTGGTGGGAGACTACGACCTGCTGGGAGTCATCGACCCCGACAACCCGTCCCGAAACCTCGCGCTCGCGGTCGACAACAAGGTCCTCCTCGAGAACTGGACCAATCCGAGAACCAAGCAGGTCGCGGCAAGGATCAACGGACAAATCGACCAGCCGCGGGTCATGCATGGAGGTCATGACCAGTACGGCAAAGCAAGGCTCGACCTCTCTGATGCTGACGGAAGCACGGTCTTCATGCCCAATGGCGAGATCATTCCTCTACGAACCGGCGAAGACGTCACGGCCTTCTACAACGGACTCAATCGCAGAGGCCTCGGCGTACCTGATCAGATCCCGAAAGGCGATCCCAATTTCAAACTCCATCTGGTTCGTCCCCTCGACTGATTCTCTCGGTCTGCAGTTCCCGGCGCCTGAAGTCCTGGGGACACAACGGGACACCCCTGTGAGACCCTTCGCAGAGGCTGCGGTCGCCCGAGGGAGTCTGGTTCACCCGCACACGAACTACAGCAGTTCGCGAATCGGCGTGCCGTTGGGGATCAGCGGAACCGGCCGGCCGCTGGTATCGGGAATCATCGCGTCGTAGTCGATTCCTAGGAAGCGGTAGACGGTGGCCAGCAGGTCGTTGGGATCCAGCCGCCGCTGCTTGGGGCGGACACCCTTGGCGGTGGTCTCGCCGATCACCTGGCCGGTTTGCATGCCGCCGCCGGAGACCAGTACCGACATCGCGCCGGGGTAGTGGTCGCGGCCGGGCTGCATGACCTTCGACGAGGTGCCCTTTTGTGGGTTGATCCGTGGCGTACGTCCGAACTCGCCGGCCACGATCACCATCACCTTCTTGTCGAGGCCCCTCTGATAGATGTCATCGATCAGCGCCGAGATCGCCTTGTCGAAAACCGGCAGCCGGGCCTTGGCGTCGTCGTAGAGGTGGCCGTTGACGGCGTGGATGTCCCAGTTGCCGATGCCGCCTGAGATCCCCGGGTTCTGCATCTGCATGGTCACAAAGCTGGTACCCGCCTCGACCAGCCGACGGGCCAAAAGCGCCCGCTGTCCCCACCTGTGCCGGCCGTATTTCTCGCGGATCCGCGGGTGTTCCTGCGAGATGTCAAATGCCCGCCGGGCCTTGTCGCTGGTCAGCAGGTTGATGGCTTCCTGGTTGAACTTGTCGATCGAATCCATCAACCGCGAGTTGTCGACGTCGCGACGCAGACCGTCCAGGCCACTCAGCAGCAGCCGGCGGTCGTCGAGCCGATCTCTGATGGCGGGGGCCAGCGAGAGGTTGTTGACCTTGAACCCCGGCGAGTTGGGATCGCCACCGATCACAAACGGCAGGTAGGCCGGTCCCAGGCCGGCACTGCCGCCACCGTATACGTTGGTCGCACTGGCGACGTAGTTGGGCATCGACAGGTCCCGCTTGCCCTGCAGCATCTTCGAGACGACCGGTCCCAGGCAGGGGAACTGCGACTTGGGATCGAGCGGACGCAGCGGGTTGTAGCCCGACAGGAACCGCCCGGCTCCTCCGGCGTGGTTGGCGAATCCGTGAGAGATCGAGCGAATGACGTTGAACCTGTGGGCGACCCGGGCGTGCAGCGGCAGCAGTTCGCAGATGTTCATTCCCGGAGCGCTGGTGTGGATCGGCTTCAGCAGACCGCCGTACTCCACCGGAGCCTCGGGCTTCATGTCGTAGGTCTCCATGTGACTGGGACCACCCTGAAGCCAGATCAGGATCACAGACGTATCGACGGCACCCCCGACGGTCTCGCGAGCCGCGGCACGTCGCGACAACAGGTCCGGCAGAGTCAGACCGCCCAGGGCCAAGCTGCCGACCTCAAGGAATGCCCGCCGCGAGGCGGGTCCCGCACAACGACCGCTCTGTGATCCACTCATGCTCATGTTCTACCACATCGGCCCCGGAGACCTCAATCGCCAACCTGACCGGTAGTTTTCTCGCGGCGTCAGCGGCCACTCGGCACGCTCGACCCGGCATCCCAGTGATCCAGCTCACGCCCGATCATCTCGCCCACTTGCCGATTCGAATCGCGGTAGTATTTCACCAGTTGAGACTGCGCCGAGGCACTCATCGGCGGTCGCTTGAACTTGCGTCGAGGTCCCAGCCTCGCGACTTTCGACAAGCCCCGGATCCGAAGCAATTGGCGACCCACCCCAGGGCAGTGCATGACCAGCGAGAACAGCGGATTGACTCGCCAGCGTGTCAGGTTCAGAGGAGGAATCAGGCAGCGATCGGCCCACCGCTTGTCCACACCCAGGAACTCGCAGCACGTTTGGTACACAGCCAGAGCATCGCTCTTCAGATCATCGAGCAGGAGGACCAGCAGCTGATCCCTCGAGAACGACTCGAGCACATTGCCGATCTGCTCGGCGTAGTTACCCCGTTTCAGGAAACGACCCTCCGCGATCGCCTGCTCGAAACTCGCTGTCACCTGCAGCCGGACCCGGTCGTACCAGTACTCTGAATAGGCCCGCTCGACCGGGTTCCTCAGTACCGCAATCAACTTCATGTCGGGAAGGTCTGCACGGATCCGACCGGGGACGTCCGGCTTCGCCATGTAACGAGGACTCGCCTCACCAATCGCCGTCTCATCTCCCACACCCGAGAACTGCTCGCTATACCAGTCGAGGCCCTTGGCGTAGTTCGGATCGGTGAAGTAGGTAGTAGACTTCCTTCTCTGGAGCGGTGTAGATCTGGGGATGCTCGTTCAACGCCGCGCACAACGTGGTCGTGCCTGCCTTCTGGGCGCCAATAATCACAAAGTTCGGCAGCATCTGCTCGTCCGCTGCGTGAGACTGTCACCGGGTCGTGCCATGTCACGACTCCACACCGTTCAGAACAAATCATCGATCGGCAGCAACGCCAACGCAATGGAGATCATCAAGAGCCCGATCGCCGGCCTGACGACGCAGACCCGTTGACATGGGCGTTCGACTCATACGATGATCACCTAACCTCAGGGACTGGCTCCGAGCCGCAGGCGAAGGTGCCTGTCCCCAACCCTCCCCCAACCCCTCGCATGCCAGCTCGTCGCAGTTTCCTGCAGCAACTCTTCGCCGGCGTGGGCGCATTGAACCTGCCCAACGTGCTGCGTCTGCAATCGCAGGCGGCCCAACCCTCTTCCGCCACTCAGAAAACCGCCCTGATCGTTCTCTGGCAGGACGGCGGTCCGTCTCACTTCGAGACCTTCGATCCCAAGCCGCTGGCCCCCGCAGAAATCCGAGGTGTGCTCGGAGCCATCTCGACCCGCCACCCGGGTATCCACTTCTGCGAGGTCCTGCCCGGACTGGCCGCGATGGCCGACAAGTTCACCATCATCCGCTCGCTGCACCAGGCCTCCTCGGCTCACGTCTCCGCCACCCACACCTTCGTCACCGGTTACGACCGCACCGGAGTGATCAAGGGGCCGCCGGACAACCCGGATCTCTGCGTGGTAATCAACCGCATGAGACGTGGTCGGGACACACAGTTGCCGGCCTACGTCGGCCTGCCCGGCCAATCGCGAGGCGGGTCGGCCTACCTCGGTTCGGCCTTTGGCCCATTGAGTATCCGCAACGATCCGTCGAAGCCGAAGTTCCGGGTCGAAAACCTGCAGCTGGACGAATCGACCTCTCGAGATCGCTTCCTTGGCCGGTCGCGTTTGCTGAGTGAATTCGATCGCCTGCGTCGCGACATCGACGCCTCGGGCCAGATGGACGCACTCGACGAATTCCAGCGTCGCGCCGTCGAGATCCTGACCGGCTCGGCCGCAGCCCGCGCCTTTGACCTCTCACGCGAAGACCCAAAACTGCGACGACGGTACGGAATGCACAAGGCCGGTCAGCAGGCCCTGTTGGCCCGTCGGCTGGTTGAAGCGGGTGTCAGCGTGGTCGGTGTCCGCTTCCAGCCGCCGGGCCCCTGGCACGACAGCTGGGACGACCATCCCTGCGGCACACACGTCTTCGGCACGATGAAGGGACGCGGGCCGTTGATGGACCAGGCGATCACAGCGTTGATCGAGGACCTGGAGAATCGAGGCCTGGACCAACGGGTGCTGGTACTGCTAGCCGGAGAATTCGGCCGCACGCCGCGGATCCGGGTGCACGAGGGTGTGCCGGGCCGGGACCACTGGGGACCGGCCGGGTGTGCGCTGCTCTACGGAGGCGGCATGCGGATGGGCCAGGTGATCGGAGCCACCAACCGCCACGGCGAACGGCCCAGCCAGAGACCGATCAAGCCGCAGGACGTTTTGGCGACGATCTATCACCACATGGGAATCAACCCGCGTCACGAGTTCGTCAACTTCGCCGGACGTCCGCTGCCGATCCTGCCGCACGGTGAACCGATCGAAGAGTTGATTGGTTAGGCCGCCTGCGGGGGGGGGGACAGCTATGTGTGCCGGGACAGGCACGCCCCACGATTCGCCTGCGGCGAACCGTGTGTCAAGCCAGTCCCCCGAGACCGCCCCCGGAATCCTCGAACACCCGGTAGCGAGCCGACTCCGACCGGCCTACGGTAGAGGCATCTCCAGCCCGTCAACGGAGTCCTTTTCGATGACCATCCCATCGACCCGCTCGCCCGGCACCTCTCGGCGGAAGTTCCTGAAGAGCACCGCGGTTGCAGCCGGTTCGAGCCTGTTCGCTGCCCCGGCGATCGTCTCGGGACGAAACCTCAACGAGAAGCTCAACATCGCCATCATCGGTGCCGGTGGTCGCGGTGCATCCAACACCGGCAGTGTGGCCTCTGAAAACATCGTCGCCCTGTGTGACGTGAACGCCGCGAATCTCAATCGAGCAGCGGCCAAGTACCCCTCGGCCAGGCGGTTTCGGGATTTCCGCAAGCTCTATGAAAAACCGGACCGCTTCGACGCCGTCGTCGTCAGCTGCTGCGAACACACTCACGCATTCGCCACGATGCCCGCCCTGAAGCTGGGCAAGCATGTCTACTGTGAAAAGCCGTTGACCTACAACATCGAGGAATGTCGTGCGATCCGGCTGGCGGCCGCCGAGGCCAAGGTCGCCACTCAGATGGGCACGCAGATCCATGCCGGTGAGAATTACCGCCGGGTGGTCGAGTTGATCCAGGCCGGTGCGATCGGGACCGTCAGCGAAGTGCATGTCTGGGTCGGTCGAGCCTGGGGCTGGCACGCCGACGCCAGGCAGGCGGCCTTGCACCGCGACCGTGCCTTCGTTCCCGACCGCCCCGCACAGACGCAACCGGTCCCCGCCGGCCTCGACTGGGACCTCTGGCTCGGCCCGGCCCCGCGCCGACCGTTCCACTCGGTCTACGTGCCCGGCCCCAAGTGGTACCGCTGGTGGGACTTCGGCAACGGCACGATGTCGGACCTGGGCAGCCACTGGATCGACCTGCCCTTCTGGGCTCTGAAACTCAAGGCCCCCTCGGTCATCAGTGCCCGGG
>Ga0310124_10003690_pt1 | contig 10239 bp, 6 predicted proteins | sample CB11b_AW_Bot5_MG_FD_203507 | JGI IMG/M metagenome (GOLD analysis project Ga0310124, IMG submission 203507) | Marine microbial communities from Western Arctic Ocean, Canada - CB11b_AW_Bot5 | ecosystem: Environmental > Aquatic > Marine > Oceanic | place: Canada: Western Arctic Ocean | collected...
CCGCAGCAACCACCGACAAGGACAGCGAATGAGCACTGTCGATGTACGAGATCGCGACGTTGCGTCGGTTGTGGCGGCGGTCCGCGACACCGACAAGTTCGCCGCCCTGGACGGGATGCTCGAGCAGTCTCATTTCTGGGACACTCTTGAGGCCGAGCGGGCCCGCGCGGGGAAGCCGGCTGCCGAGTTCCTGATCGTGTTGAAGCCGAACTTCATGATGACGATCAAGGTCGAGGATCCTCCGCTGGTTTACACCGACCCCGAGCTGGTCGAACGCTGGATCTCTCGGTTGGCCGAGGCCGGGTACACCAACGTGCGGGTCGTCGAGGCTCAGAACGTCTACGGGCTGTGGTACCGCAACCGCGGCGTGAACCATGTGGCGCGGGTGATCGGGCTGGAGGGCGAGGGCTACTCGATTCACGACCTGACCGAAGAGCAGTATCCGTTCGACTATGGCGGGATCCTGGGTGAGCACTTCGTGGGCGAGTCGTGGCGGGACGCCGACTTCCGCATCTCCTTTGCCAAGAACAAGACTCACGACGTATCTCGCTGCACCCTGGTGATCAAGAACACCTACGGCTGCCTGCCGGCTCGGGACAAGTTCACCGAGTACCACCAGAAGCGTGAGGTCGACGAGGCGACGATCAATGCCTTGCGTCACTTCCCGGTCCACTTTGCCGCGATCGATGCCATCTGGAGCCTGGACGGGCCGCTGGGCTACAAGGAAGGCTTCAATGTCGTCCGCGACGAGGACGGCCGGGTGCTCAACCGAGGCAACATCCACCGCACCGATACGGTGATCGGCGGCCGCGATCTGCTGGCCGTCGAGCGAGTGGGGATGATGAAAATGGGACTCGATCCGGACCAGGACACCAGGTTCTACCACTTGGCGGTCGAGGCGTTCGGCGAGCGGGACTTCGAATGGGTCGGCGACACGTGCACCTACGACGACTGGCTGAACATCGGCGAGGCGACCTGCCTGCAGTTGGACATCGGCGAGGAGATGGGTGTGATCGCTCACTTCTTCGGCGAATCGATGGCTCACGTCGACCCCGTCCTGTTTCCTCCGCTCAGAACCACCTGGGTGCGTAAACTGATGCACTCCGTCGGGCGGTTCTTCTTTGTGCGTAAAGTGCGTGGTCGTAAGGGGATTCGCGTGGTTCCGCGGTGTCACGGTCCGGTCGATTGTCTTGATGGCTGATCCGTCGGGGTCCCAATAACCGACAGATAATGGTAGATTGAAGTGATCTGATACGATCCGGGGCTGAGGCGTCGTGCCTGGTCCTGGAAGCCTTGACGCTGAACACCGAGACGAGGTCGAGCGATGTTGCGGATCGATGCCGGAAGTAGTGGTCGTTATTGCGACGGGATGTCCCGTCGCAGCTTCGTGCAGTTGGGTGTGGCCGGCATGGCTGCGGCCGGCCTGGGCGATGTGGCTCGTGCCAAGCACGCGGCCGGCAAGGGCAACGACAACGCGGCGATCCTGATCTGGCTCGACGGGGGTCCCAGTCACCTGGACACCTACGACCTGAAGCCGAAGGCACCGGCCGAGTACCGCGGCATCTGGATGCCGATCCCGACGAATGTGCCGGGCATGGACGTCACCGAGCTGTTCCCTCTTCAGGCCCAGCACGCCGACAAGTTTTCGATCGTGCGTTCGCTGCACCACGACACCGGCGGCCACTTCCACGGTGGTCACTACATGCTGACGACCAAGTCTCTGGGTCCCAACAACACCGGCACATTCCCTTCGATCGGCTCGATCGTCGCCCGCGAACGCGGCCCGCGTCGTCGCGGCATGCCCTCTTACATCAGCGTCCCGGTGGCCAGCAGCATTGGCTTGCGGCCGGGCTACTTTGGCGGCAACTGGATGGGGATGCAGTACGACCCGTTCCAGACCGGTGGCGATCCCAACAATGCCAACTTCAAGGTGGCCAACCTGAATCTCCCCGGTGGGATGACCGTTGATCGCCTGGCGGACCGTCGTGATCTGAACCAGCAGCTGGACCGGATCAACAAGACGGTCGAGCGGGGCACGTTGTTCGAGGCGATGGACAAGTTCGACCGCGACGCGTTCGAGTTCGTTTCCGGTGCCCGGGCACGCAAGGCGTTCGACATCAACAGCGAGGATCCCAAGCTGCGAGACAGCTACGGCCGCAGCAACTGGGGCCAGAGCACGATGCTGGCCCGTCGGCTGGTCGAAGCCGGTTCGACGTTCGTGACGGTTCACTTTGGTGGTTGGGACCACCACTGGAATCTCGAGTCGGGCTACAAGAGTGTGTTGCCTCGAGTCGACAAGGCCGTCTCGGGCCTCCTGAAGGATCTCTCGGATCGAGGGATGCTCGAATCGACCCTCGTGATTCTCTGCGGCGAGTTCAGCCGGACGCCTCGAATGAACAACGGTGGCAACGGTGGTCCTGCCGGTTCCAAGGGCACACCCGGGCGCGACCATTGGGGCAACTCGCTGTTCTGCCTGCTGGCCGGTGGCGGCATACGTGGTGGCCAGGTGATCGGATCGACCAATGCCAAGGGCGAGCGTCCGCTGTCTCGAGCCGTCAAGCCGTGCAACCTGCACGCGACGATCTACAAGGCCCTGGGCATGGATCCGACTCTGCATCTGATCGACCACCAGGGTCGACCCACGCCGGTGCTCGAGGATCCCACTCCGATCCACGAACTGTTCTAGTCCAGGTTCGCGGAATCGAGTCAGCCGGTGGTCTTCAGCCACTTGGGCAGCGGCAAGCGGTAGGTCCGTTGTTTGCCGAATCCCTGGATCACGAACGCGTCGTCGATCGTGATCGCTGCGAAGCTGGCCTCGTAGTGCGTGGCGGCCATGGTGATGTAGTTCGTGTCGTCGTAGACCGTCCAGCGGCTGCGGTGCTTGTGGCCGTGGAAGCAGGCCAGCACATGTCCGTCCTCGGCGAACATCCGGCGGATCTCCCAGCCGTTGTCGACATAGGAGTGCTGCTTGCCGACCGGCGGGAAGGGCGTGTCGCCGCCGTGACCTGATCCCTTCTCGGGCGTGTGGTGCAGTTCTTCGTGGCAGAAGACCAGCTTGGGCATCTTGCGGTGTTTCTTGAGATCGGCGGCCAGCCACTTCTTCTGTGCCGCATCGATCCAGTATCCACCCACCAGCCCGTCGTGGCCGGGCTGGGGTGAGGACTCGTCCTTGGCGTTGTTGCCGTCGAGGATGATCAGGTGGAAGCCGTTGATGTCGGCGGAGAAGAACCGTCCGGGCATGCCGGTTGTCTTGAGAAACTCCTCCTTGGTGATGTCTTCACCGGGATGGCTGCGGCCGAAGAGGTCCTCGGGCGAGATCTTCTCATCACCCCCCTTCAACCAGCCGACGTCGTGGTTGCCCATCACGTTGAAGCGAGGGCATTTCAGCTGGGCGAACACGCCGAGGTGGTGCTTGAGTCCTTCGAGTTGTCCGTCGTGCGTGGCCCGGGTGGTCTGTCCTTCGGAGACCTGGATGCCGAAGTCACCGAGGTCGACAGCGAGTTCGGGCTGAAACTTCTTCATCTGGCTGACGAACCGCAGAAACTTCCTCGCCCGGCCCGACTGGCGTGCACCCTGCAGGTGGGGATCGGCGTTGAGTCCGAACCGCAGCATCGGCCGCCGGGGTGCTGCCTCGGCAGCCGACGTCGAACCCAGCACCGCCAATCCTGCGGCGGATTGACCGAGAAACATGCGACGATCGAGGTGGGATTCAGCGGCTGTGTGCTGGGTCATGCCGTCGGGTTCCGTTGTGTTGCGGGACGAACGAGGCTCACTTGCTAGGATCGATGGTCACCCGGATCTGGCCCAGTGCGGGGATGTCGACGCGTGTCACGAGCACCACGAATCGACCGTCGTCGCTGGAGGTTCTCGATTCCACTCTCGCGTTCTTCACCATGTATTCTCCGGCAGGCATCACAAAAGTCACGCGTCCATTGGGGAACGGGTCCTTGAGCCGGTTGGTGACGGTGGCGGTGTTGTGGGCGTGGGTCCCGTCGTTGGGAGCCAGGAAGCGGGCCTCCACCGGCGGCGTTTCGATCCTCGAGAACGGCACCGGCGCAGTCTCGTGACCGTCGTAGGTACAACTGGCCACGCGGTTCTCCTTGAACCGGACCACCCGAAAGCTGATCGAGTTCGACTTGCCGATCCGTCGTGTGGGCGTGGCACCGACATCCATGACCTTGGCCCCGGTTCCGTGTCCATCGTGGATCATGCAGACCCGATGCCGATCGAAGAACTCGACGGGTGCGTTCGCTTCGAAACCGTTGATGATCTTGATCCCCGCCTCCGGTCTCTTGCCCAGCAACCGGTCGGCTCGCTCGGTTCCCACGTGCCAGGGGTGACCGAAGTTGAGCACGCTGATCCGGGGGCCGAAGTCGATCCGCCCCACAGGGTCGCCGTACCACGCCTCGTGGCCGGCGAACTGGTGATTGCCGAAGTTGACGACGTAGGGAACCTGCAGGCGGGCGAGAGAACCCGAGACGTAGGCGGGGTTGCAGGCGTTGCTGCTCAGCACCATGTCGGCTCCAACCAGGTTGCAGATATCGGCCAGCCGTTCGAGGTATTCGGCCTGGAACTGGGCCGAGGTGTCTAGGTGCCCGAAGGTGACCAGCACCGGGTCGTCGGGGAACCGGGCGACCACATGCACGCTGCGAGGTGAACGGCAGGTGCCGGTGCGGCGGCCACCGGTGATATTGACACTGAGGTCGTAGAGTCCCGCGGGCATGTCATCGGGAAGCGTCACGGTGACCTCGCGGTCGTAGTAGTACCTGGCCGCGACGTCTTCCTGGAACTTGACCTCCCGAGAAATCACGGCCGGTCCTTCGCGCCGGGTGAGTCGGACCGAGTCGATCGTGGTGTCGAAGCCCAGGAACCTCGCCCGAAACGTCTCGCCCGGTTGCCGGATGGCCTGCTGGTTGAGCCGTGGGAACCGGACTCGGTGGATCACCGTTTCGGGTCCGCGTCGCAGGTAGACCGGAGGTCTCCAGCTGGTCTTGCCCGCGATGATGCTGATCGGTTCGATCGTCTCGGTACTCCAGCCATTGGCGTGGAGTTTCAGCGAGTAGTCTTCTCCGGGTGGCAGTCCGGCCAGCCCGCATTGGCCTGTCAACCAGTTGCGGACCAGAATGTCGCGGACCACCACTTTGCCACGGCTCAGCACGGCTCGCGCATCGACCAGGAACGCGTTGTGTTCTCCTGAGAGTCGGAAGTTGAGGTGACCGTGCGGCTTGGTCCAGGTGCGGAATCCTTCGATCCGGCACCCGGACTTCTCGCCGTCGACCCGGTGAGTGATCCTCACCCGGTGCCGTCCCGTTTCGAGTCCCTCGGCCAGCACCAGTTCTCGCGGTGTGCCCAGCGGCCTGATGGCGCGGGCGAATTTCCCGTCGATGGCGACGACGAGTCGTCCGAGGTTGGGCGGCCCGTAGGCAGGGACATTGTGACCTCCCAACCGGATCGACAGCCCTGTGCCTTCGAAGGAGAGCACCAGGTGGGCGCGGTCTTCGAGGGACTGCAACGATTCGGTTTCGGCGAACCGGAATCGGCTTGAGCTCCACTCGCCGTTGCGTGTGACACGCTGTTCGTCGGCCGCCGAGACCCACTCGGACCCCACCGCCGTGCTCGGGACAGCCAGTGCCGCTGCCATCAGCCAGGCGATCACCGGGTTGGGCAGGCAAGGTGACTGGGGACCGTTGAAGCGTGCCATGATCGTGCTCCGTGAGACGGGTTGGCCTGGCTGGCTGGCCGGGTGCTAGTCGATCGGGTCGTGCTGGCCCCAGGGGATTGGCATCGTGGGGGCGGGGTCCTGGTGGCGGGTGCGTGAGACTCGAGGGCGGTTGCGGAAGAACTCGACCACCCCGGTCAGCTGCTTGACCGCCTCGTGATAGACCTCCTCGCCCTTCTCGGCGGTCGCCAGTTCCGGCTCCCCCATCACGCCTCGGGGTGAATACGTACTGGTCCATGAGGTCAGCGAGGCCGGACCCTTGCTGAGCAGGTCGCCCCAGATGTAGGGGTTGCCGTCGTTGAGCGTGCTGATGTGGTTGTGGACCCGGTCGGTGCGGACGTGATCGCCTTCGAGGTACAGGTACAGCGATGTCTCGAGTTCGCAGGCGTGGGACATGCCGCCGGGAAAGGTGCTCTCACGCCAGCCGGGCAGGAAGTCGGGATCGACTGCCAGCAGGTGCCACCACGCCACCAGGATGCACTCGGCATCGGTCTCGAGATTGGTCCTCCGTGCGGCCAGATCGAGGTTGGGCATGTTCGAGCCGTGGCCGTTGAGCAGGATGATCTTCTTGAAGCCGTGGTAGGCCAGCGAGCGGGTGACGTCCAGGACCTGCTCGATGAAGGTCTGGTAGTGCGTGTTGATGGTGCCGGGAAAGTCCATCACGTGCCCGGTGTACCCGTAGGAGATGGTGGGCAGCACCAGCAACTGGTCGGGGTGAGCCTCACCGACTCCGCGAGCGATCCCACCGGGGCAGACCAGGTCGACATCCAGCGGCAGGTGGTCCCCGTGCTGCTCGACCGCTCCACAGGGGATCACGCAGACCTGCTTGGCCCCGATCGCCTCGTTGATCTCCGGCCAGGTCAGCTTCTCGTAACGGTACTCGGTATCAAAGCGGCTGGTCATCGGGAACTCCTTGGCGGGTGGAGGCTGCTGGAAGCTGCTGGAAGCTGGTGGAGGCGGGTGAAGGTGCTTGGCAGTGGTTCGAGCAATGTGAGAAGATAGTGTCTCGCATGAACCGCTCGACTGCACGCTCGACGAGAAACATGGTGTCACGTCATTTGCCAGGCCTGTTGACGGCATGGGTCTGCGGCCAGTTGCTGAGCGTGCCCGTGGCATCGGCTGCCGAGCCGATCGACTACGCAAAGCAGGTCAAGCCGATTCTCTCGGCTCACTGCTACGCCTGCCACGGAGGGTTTAAGCAGGAGAGTGGTCTGCGGTTGGACACCGGTGCGTTGGCGCGGAAGGGAGGCGAGAGTGGCCCGGCGGTGGTGCCGGGTCAGCCGGACAAGAGCCTGATGCTGGAGCGGTTGCAGGCCACGGACAAGTCGGTTCGGATGCCGCCCGACGGCCAGGGCGATCCATTGAAGCCGGCGGAATTGCGGGTGCTCATCGAGTGGATTCGCCAGGGAGCGGCGTCTCCGAAGACCGAGGCCCCCCAGGCCGACCCTCGCGCCCACTGGGCCTTCCAGGCTCCCAGGCGACAGCCGGTCGCCGGTTCTCCCGCGAGCAGGAACCCGATTGATGACTACGTCGCCGCACTGTTGAAGCAGCGCCGGTTGACTCGATTGCCCGAAGCGACGGGGCCGGTGTTGCTGCGGCGGGTCTACCTGGACCTGGTCGGAGTTCCGCCGACGACGTCCCAGCAGGATGCATTCGCCGCGGACTTGCGGCCGGGAGCCTACGAGCGGGTCGTGGATCGGTTGCTCGACAGCCCGCGCTACGGCGAACGCTGGGGTCGGCACTGGATGGACGTCTGGAGGTACAGCGACTGGTACGGCCGACGTAAGGTGCCCGATTCACTCAACAGCTACGGCCAGATCTGGCGCTGGCGCGACTGGATCATCAATTCGATCAACGGCGACCGGGGCTACGACCGGATGATCGTCGAGATGCTGGCGGCCGACGAGGTGGCGGGTGACGACGACGAGAACCTGGTGGCCACCGGGTTCATCATCCGCAACTTCTATCGCTGGAACTACAACACCTGGCTGAAGGACAACATCGAGCACACCGGCAAGGCGTTCTTGGGTCTGACGTTCAACTGCTGCCATTGCCACGATCACAAGTACGACCCGCTGACGCAGGTGGATTACTTCCGCATGCGAGCGGCGTTCGAACCGATCGAGGTACGGCACGACCGGGTGCCCGGCGATCCCGACCCGGGCGTCTATCCCAAGTACAGCTACGGCAAGCCCTACAAGCCGCTGACGGTCGGCATGGTGAGGATTTGCGACGAGAAGCTCGACGCCAAGACATTCGTCTACAGCAAGGGCGAGTCACGAAACATCATCCCTGATCGACCGCCGGTGGCTCCGGGCGGCCCCGGGTTCCTGGGTGCTGCGGACTGGAAGGTCGAACCGATCCAGCTGCCCGCTCGGGCCTGGTACCCCGGCCTGAAGGACTTTGTGCGAGACGAGGCACGTCGGGCGGCGGGGAAGGACCTGGCGGGTAAGCAGAGCATTCTGTCGTCGGCCCGGGGGCTGGTCGCCGAGGCCCAGGCCGAGTTGATCGAGAAGAACGCGTCGGAGCCGGCTCGCCGAAAGCTCGAACAGATCCGCCTGACGCTGGTGGTCGACGAGGCAAACGTCCAGGCGGCGGTGCTGAAGGTGGCGGCGGTCGAGGCGAGGATCCATGCCGATGACGTGCGGTACCTGGGCCTGGCCGGTGACGCCGACTCCGCAGCACGGCAGGCGGTGCGGACCGAACGCGAGGCAGCTGTTGCAGCGGCGCGGGTCGAGGCGGCTCGGGCCCGCAGGGGCGTGGTTGCCGCCGGCCATGCCCAGGCTGCCAAGCCGTCGGACAAGAAGCTGGCCACGGCGTTGGCGACGGCTCAAAAGGCCGTGACCTCCACGAGTGCCGCGGTGGCGAAGGCCGTGGCGGCGTTGCAGAAGGCCGTCGGCAGCGGTGCGACCAACTACACCCTGTTCTCGCACCAGTACGCCAGGACGAGCACCGGCCGCCGCACGGTGTTGGCCCGCTGGATCGCCAGGCGTGAGAATCCTCTGACCGCCCGCGTTGCGGTCAATCACATCTGGGGTCGTCATTTCGGCCGGGCGATCGTGGCCTCGACCGAAAACCTCGGTATCAACGGCGACCGGCCGACTCATCCCGCGCTGCTCGACTGGCTGGCCGTCGAGTTGATGGACCGGGACTGGCGGATGAAGCCGATCCATCGGCTGATCGTGACCAGTCGCACCTACCGCACGGCGTCTGGGACCGGGGCGACCGACCACCCGAACTTCGCGATTGATCCGGACAACGTGGCGTTGTGGCGTTTTTCGCCGTCGCGGATGGAGGCCGAGGTGGTCCGCGACAGCGTGCTGTGGGTCGCCGGCAGCCTGGACGCCCGGATCGGTGGCCGCGAGATTGCTCAGTCGATGGGCCTGACCAGTCCGCGGCGGAGCGTCTACTTCGATCATCACGGCGAGGGCCGCATGCCGTTCCTGGATCTCTTCGACGCGGCCGATCCCTGCGATTGTTATCGCCGGACCCGCAGCGTGAGGCCTCAGCAGGCCCTGGCGTTGGTCAACAGCGAACTGGCACTCAGGCAGGGACGATTATTGGCCCGGCGGCTGACGTCCACGCCGATCGACGACACGGCATTCGTGGTGGCGGCCTTCCGCCAGGTCCTGGCAAGAACGCCGACGTCGGCCGAGCGGGCTGCGAGCCTCGAGTTCCTGGCCCAGCAGGCGGAGGTCTATGCCCGAGCCAAGCCGGCCGAGTTGGCCGTCGATCCCAAGCAGGTGCCGGTGGCACCCTCGAGCGACCATGGCCAGCGGTCGCGAGAGAGCCTGGTGCAGGCTCTGTTCAGTCATACCGATTTCCTGACGATCCGCTGAACCGACGATGAGAGTGAACCCATGAGTGATTCCTGGACCGCCGCTACCGAGAGTGCCCGGTGCTGTGGGCCTCGCCGCGAGTTCCTCGCGGACGTGGGCCTGGGCTTCACCGGCCTGGCGCTGGGCGCGATGCTTTATCGCGATGGAGTGGCCGCGGGCGGGGACCCTCATGCCGGCCAGCACGTCGTCCCCGACGGTCGACCTCATCACCTGCCCCGTGCCAAGAACGTCATCTGGATCTTCCTCTCGGGCGGCTACAGCCAGATGGAGACATGGGATCCCAAACCGGCTCTCAACAAGTACGCCGGCAAGACCTACGAGCAGACCCCTCTGCCCAACCCTCTGAAGAACCCCTTGTTCGAGTTGCGATCGCGGGACGTGATCGGCGGTCCTCGGCCGCATGCCCAGATCTTTCCGATGCAGGTCGGGTACAAGCGGCACGGTCACCTGGGAATCGGCATCACCGACTGGTGGCCGGAACTGGCCACCTGCGTGGATGACATGTCGTTCGTGCGGTCGATGTACACGACCGACAACGATCACAACGCCGAGTTCCAGATGCACCACGGACGTCACAAGCTGGATCCCGCCGAGCCGGTGCTGGGATCATGGATCCACTATGGCCTGGGGACCGGCAACGAGAACCTGCCGTCGTTCGTGTTCCTGGGCAAGTACAAGGAC
>Ga0310124_10003691_pt1 | contig 10237 bp, 9 predicted proteins | sample CB11b_AW_Bot5_MG_FD_203507 | JGI IMG/M metagenome (GOLD analysis project Ga0310124, IMG submission 203507) | Marine microbial communities from Western Arctic Ocean, Canada - CB11b_AW_Bot5 | ecosystem: Environmental > Aquatic > Marine > Oceanic | place: Canada: Western Arctic Ocean | collected...
GCCGTTCGAATCGGCGTAGCGCGCGATGTCGAGCCAATGACGTCCCCAGCGCTCGCCGTAGTGAGGAGAATCGAGGAGCCGGGTTACGAGGCGTTCGTACGCGTCGGGCTCGGTGTCGGCGAAGAAAGCGGCGATTTCATCGGTAGTGGGAGGCAGGCCCGTTAGGTCGAGGCTCACGCGGCGGATGAGAATGCGGCGCGCGGCTTCGGGTGACGGGCGAATCTGCTTTGCCTCGATCATGGCGAGGATAAATTGGTCGATCGGGTTCCGTACCCAATCCTGGTCTTGGACTACGGGAGGCTCAGGCCGGGCGACGGGCTGAAACGACCAGTGAGATGGGCCGGCGCGTCTTCTCTTCGCATCGGAGGCGGCTCCCCAGGGGGCGCCGGCGCGGACCCATTTGGTCAGCGTGGAGATCTCCTCGGGCTGAAGCGGACCGGTGGGCGGCATCTTCAGGGCGCCCGTTTGGTTGACGGCCTGGATGACGAGACTTTCATCGGGTTGTCCGGGGATGACGGCTGAACCACGATTTCCACCCAGCATGGCGCTCTCACGAGACGCCAGCGATAGCCCGCCCATTTTGACTTGGCCGCCATGGCACGTAAAGCACTTGGCGGCGAGCAAGGGCCGGACCTTCTCTTCGAAGAAGCGGGTTGCGTCGGGGTTAGGTTGGGCAGATGCGGCGGCAATCAAGATGCCACCGGATAGGATCAGGCGGACGAGTGTATGCAGAGCAGCCACTGAAGACTATTCTAGATGGCCTTGTCTGACGTTGGGTGTTGCTTTGGGCGCTGCCATACGCCGCGGACCGGGTAGGGCGGGCTTCGCCCTCGGGCGCGCAGGTTGACACCCGCGCCTCTTTTCCTTCTGGCGTGGGTCTTTCCGCGGGCTCGTGCATTGACATGCACGGCTCTGTTGCTTCTGGAGTGGGCTGGCTGAAAAAATATTGAACTTTTTGGGGGCGTCTTCGTTTAGTCTGTAGGAGGCAGTGCAGCGAGACTCAATGGCATCTGAAGCATCAGTCGGCCCCTTGGTCGGGGTCACGACAGGAGAGCGGGTATAGCGAGCAGATCGCCCGCGAGGCGGCTGAGCGCGATGCAACGCTGGTCAAACGGTGCCTGCACGGTGATGGCGGCTCTTGGGAAACCCTGGTTCGGACGCATACACTGGTAGTGTATGCCACTTGTTATCGATTCACGGGGCACCCGGAAGACGCGCGCGACCTCACGCAAGACGTCTTTCTGCGAGTTTATCGAGGGCTCGGAAGCTACCAGCCCGGTGCGGCAGCTTTTCGGACATGGCTGCTGCGGCTGACGCGGAACTTGCTGATCGATCACTACCGCAAAACCCGCAAAGACCGCGTGCTGTAACCAATCGAAGACCAAGTTGCCGGCCTGCGCGAAAAGTCGATCATCGGGGGCCGCGCGGACCACGCGTTGGCGAAGCGAGAGATATCGGAGCAACTACATGCGGCACTCGACCGCATGTCGCCGGAATTGCGCGAGGCTGTGATTCTGCGCGACCTGCAGCAGATGGAATACCAAGAGATCGCCGGAGTGCTGGGCATCCCCCAGGGAACGGTGAAATCGCGTATCAACCGCGGACGCCGTGACTTAGCGAAACACCTTCGATCGATGGGGGTGCGGCCATGAACTGCCGGAGAGTCGAAAGCCTGTTGGGCGACTACCTGGATGGCGCTCTGCCTATCGAAGAGCGCAGGGTGGTCGAGGACCACTTCGCCGATTGTGCCCGTTGCGCTACGGCGAAGGAAGACATGGACTTGGCGCTGGAGTTCCTGGATGGGGCCCCGCGTGTCGAGTTGCCCGAGGGTTTGGTAGCGAACATCCTGGATGCAACGGTCCACGCAGGACCACCGGCGGGAGGGATGGCCGTCGCCGGCGGCGGCGTAATGAGCTGGGTGCGCCCATTCCTGCAGCCGCTGTTTGAACCGCGTTTCGCGATGAGCGTGGCGCTCGCGGTCGTATCGTTTTCGGTTCTGACATGGTCGGGCGAGAAAACCCTGGATCGCTGGCAAAATACGGACCTGATCGCTCAGGTACGGACAGCGACAACGGGATTGGATCGGGCGTGGGAACGGGGTGTGGCCGTTTGTCACCAGACGTTCTCCACGTCGGCACAAGACACGCAGGCCTCGGACAAAGGCGAAAGCGCCTCACCAGACGCCGGCACTTCGACGACACCTTGACGAGCCCGACGGTAGCAACGATGCGGTGTGCAACCCACTCGGAAGCGGAAGCGACGGCCTTTTGCCGGTCGTGCGGCAAGGCGGTTTGCGCGGAGTGTATCCGGGACGAGCAGGGCGTTGCTTACTGCTCGGACTGTACGGCGGAGCCGGCCACGGGGCGGCCAGAGATATTGGTTGCCGCCGAGGAGTCTCCCTACCTTCCTCCCGCGGCGAGCGGCCCCGCTAGGGAGCCCGGTATTGAGCCCCGTATCGAGTCACGGGCTGCGTTGCCGGCCCCGGAGTTGCGAGCGGACACCTCGTCGCCGTTCCTGGCATTCGTGCTGGGACTGATCCCTGGCGTTGGCGCTGTGTACAACGGCCACTACGCGAAGGTCGTTTTCCATGTGTTTGTGTTCGGCGGCAGGGTGACATTGATCGGGTCGAGGGCACTGCGCGGTCTTGAGCCTCTCTTGGTGTTATTCGCTCTGATGTTCTTCATCTACATGCCGATCGAAGCGTGTCGAACGGCGAAGGCTCTACAGCGAAGCGAACCGGTTGACGAATTCTCGGGGTTGCTGTCGCTGGTGCATGAAGGTTCGCGCTCGCCGGTGGTTGGAATCACGCTGATCGCGTTCGGGGTCGTTTTCCTGCTGCATTCGCTTGGGTACTGGCGGATCCCGAGCCTCATACCGTACTGGCCGGTCAGCCTCATCGCGCTGGGAGCCTATATGCTCTACCGGCGCTTCAGTGAACCTTCGTGGCAGTCCCCGGCGGACTACCCGCGTCGGTTCGAGCAGACACCGCCGGACGAATCGTAGGGCGGCGCATTCTCATGCCTCGAACCCGGGACACGGTGCGCTCAATGACGGGCTCGCTGCTGCTGATCCTGACGGGACTATTGTTTCTGTTGGAGTACGCAGGCTCGTTCCGGTTCGCACAGACTTGGCCTTCGTTGCTGATCGTGCTGGGCGTAGGCCGTGTGGCGGACCACCTGATGGGACGGGCCGCGGCCCAGAAGCGGGAGACCTGGCTTGAGTGCTAGATCGGCATTTGGTCCGCTGCTGCTGATCTTTGGTGGCGGGCTACTGCTTTATTACAACTTCCACCCGGAGTTACCTCTTCGGATACTATTCGCGCAGCATTGGCCCTGGATTCTGGTGACTTGGGGCGGCGTGCGGGTTGTAGAGATAATCCTGGCGCATTTTCAGTGGCGGCCGGTTCCCCCGCCGCTCGGGATCGGGTCACTCCTGGTGGTGGCGTTGCTGTGCGCGGCGGGCACGGCGGCCCGTCGTCTCTACGAAGAGAACGGTTTCGATTTTCTGTAAGAGCCCTTATGTGCGTAAGGGGCGGGCTATCCGTGCCGGATCACCAGCACGTCACCTTCTTGCACAACGTACTCTTTCCCCTCAAGACGCAACTCCCCATGTTCGCGCGCACCAGGATAGCCGTTTCGCTCGACGAGCACCTCCCACGGGATAACTTCGGCGCGAATGAACCGCTTCTCGAAATCAGTGTGGATCGCGCCCGCCGCTTTCGCCGCCGGCGTGTTCTTGGGGATCGTCCAGGCGCGGACCTCGGTCTCGCCCGCCGTCAGGAACGACATCAGACCCAGTAGGGAGTACGTCGCTTGAATCAACCGGTCGAGACCCGGCTGTTTGAGCCCATACCCCGCCATGTACTCCTGAGCCTCATCTTCCGGTAGCTCAGCAATCTCGGCCTCGATGCTGCCGCACACGGCAGCGACCGCGATATTCTTCTGGGAACCAAGCCACTGTTCGGTGTACTGTTTCTCGATCTCTTCGATTTGGTCCGCCTGATGCTCACCTAGGTTCAAGACCAGCAACATCGGTTTCGCTGAGAGGAACTGGAAGCCGCGCAGTCGTTTCACTTCGTCCTTGGTGAGTTCGAGTTCGCGCAAGGGACGATCGGCTTCGAGCGCTTCCTTGCATTTGAGAAGCAGGTCTCGTTCGAGCGGCAGATCGGGATTCTTGACCCGGCCCATGTCTTTCTCGACCCGTTCCAGCCGCTTTTCGACGACCACGAGATCGTTGAGCAGCAACTCCAACTCAAGATTCTGCCAGTCGCGTTTGGCGTCCAGCGTCCCCTCGATGTGCATCACGGTGTCTTCTTCAAACAGCCGTAGAACATGCAGAAAGGCGTCGGCGACCCGCAACGCGCCGACGTAGCTCGCGTCGGCCAAACTCTCTTTCGAGAGCGCGGGCATATCGACGTACTCAACCGTTGCATGAGTAATCTTTGGCGGCTCGAAAATTTCCGCCAGCCGGTTGAGGCGCGCGTCGGGGACCTGCGCCATCCCAATCTGGACGGCAGCCACTCCCATGCGGCTCGAATGTACCTGTCCCGTCAGGATGGTAAACAGGGATGTCTTACCGACCTGAGGCAGGCCGATGATTGCAGTTCTCAAATGAACTCCTTAAATCGGTACCGGAACGGAGTGAAGAATCTCATCCAAGATCTGTGAGCACCGTTCCGCGGGATGAGAGCTCGGCCCTTGCCGAACGGAAGGCATGAGACGATGAGCGAACACCGGCTGGGCCAAGCGTTTGATATGGTCCGGAGTCGCGTAGGTAAGCCCTTCCGTCAACGCCATCGCCTGAGCGGCGCGATACAACGCCATCGAGCCGCGCGGGCTTACTCCCAGCGCCAAGTGCTCATGGGAACGGGTCTGCTCAACAATCGCCATCAAGTAGTCGACGACCGTTTCATCCATCCGAACGTCTTCGACCTGCCGCTGCATGTCGAGAATATCCTCACCGCTGGCGACGGGCGTCACTTCAACGCCTTTCGCCGAGCCGTGGCTTTGCGAGCGAAGAATCTCGCGCTCACTCGCCCCGTCCGGATAGCCCATCTCGACCCGCAGCAGAAACCGATCGAGCTGCGATTCCGGCAGCGGATACGTCCCGTGATACTCGGCCGGATTCTGCGTTGCGATCACCATGAAGGGGTCGGGCAGCGGATATGAGGTACCCTCAATCGTCACCTGCCGCTCATTCATCGCTTCGAGTAAGGCGGACTGCGTCTTGGGCGTTGTCCGATTGATCTCATCGGCCAACAGGAAGTTCGTGAAGATCGGCCCGGGCTTGAACTCAAAATCCTGGCGAGTACTATTGAAAACCGTCACGCCCACAACGTCGGCCGGCAGCATGTCGCTCGTAAACTGGATGCGCTGGAATCCGCTGTCGAGACTACGCGCGAGCGTGTGGGCCAGAGTCGTCTTACCGACGCCGGGGACATCTTCAATCAGCAGGTGTCCGCGCGCCAGCAGACAAGCGACCGCGAGGCGGACGGCCTCCGGCTTACCTCGAATGACCTGGGTCACCGACGCTTCCAACACCCCTACTCGTTCGACGAGATCCGTCGTTACAGTACGTCCGGCGGACATAATCTACATGATAGTCGAATCCTTGTTTTCTCCCGACCAGACGGGACCGGTTCAAATCACCCATACCGGGGACCTGCTGCCATACTGTAGAAATCCTTATGGTGCTCGATCCTTTTGACTTCGTCCCGCTTCCCGAGGAGCGTTCACGCGCAAAGCCTCGCCGGCGCGGCTTCACAATGATCATTGACTGGGGACTCGGACTCGGCCGGCAGAAGGACATCCTCGAGATCGCCGGCCCGTTCGTCGACCTGGCTAAGATTGCGACCGGCACGTCGCGGCTCTATCCAGAGAAACAGATCCGGGCCAAGCTCGAACTTTACAAGACGAACGGCGTGCGGCCCTTCCTCGGCGGGCAATTTCAGGAGTACGTCTTCGCCACCCAGGGCGCGGACGCATTGCCAACGTTCTTCGACGAAGCAAAGCGCCTGGGGTTCGAGGTCGTCGAGGTGTCGGACAACTGTATTCCGTTGTCGCCGACCGAGCGGCGGGATCAGATCCGACTGGCCATCGATAAGGGGCTCACCGTGTTCGGCGAAGTGGGCTCCAAAACGGAAAAGAATGCGGCTGATAAATTACTTCTACAAGCGCAGGATTGCTTCGAAGCCGGCGCGGAGTTGCTGCTGGTCGAAGGCGCGGAGCTAATCGAGAACGGGGCCGTCAACATGGACCTACTGAAGGCATGCCGGAACCTGGAACTGGACAAGGTCCTGTTTGAATTGCCGGGGCCGTGGATCAGCGGCGTTGCCATGTCCGAGATCCATGACGTGAAGAAGTTGCTGGTGAAAGAGTTCGGCCCGGATGTAAATATCGCCAACGTCATGCCGGACGACTTGATCGAAACGGAAGCGTTGCGTGTGGGATTGGGTGTCGTGGGTCCTTCGCGGAGGGCGAACTAGATGAGCGGTAGCGACGCTTGGAGCGTGCAAGGCCGAGCGGATCGGCCCACGGGTATCCACCTGTGGCTCTGTTTGTTGACGGCGACCCTGCTTGGGCTGGGTTGCGGGGCCGGTGCGCGGACTACGGATACTCACTTGGTTACTCTGGCGGGGGCGGGACCACAGGGCAGGTATTTCAAGGAAGTCGCGATCCTGTCGAAGACCTTGACCGAGAAGATGCCGGGCGTCATCGCGAACGGCGTGATCGGCAAGGGCATGTCTGTCGGAAACGTCAAGCGCGTCGCGGCGGGGCGGATCGACGGCGGACGCTGTTTCCGCTTTGATCTGGAGAATGCCTATCGGCGAGAAGCGCACTTCGCTCAGGAAGAACTCATCCCGGTTGACTACGACAACGCCAAGGTCTGGATGAAACTGGGAACCCATCTGTTCCGGGTCGTGGCTGTGAGCGAGATCAAGAGCTACTCGGATTTAATCGGACGGAGCGTCGTGATCGGCGGACGCGGCACCGGCGAGGAAGTAATCGCGGAGCGCATCTTCAAATACTTTGGCGTCACCCGCGACAACACCGAGTTCCTCTACATCGAGCGAACGGACGGGCAAGACGCGCTGGCGAACCGCCAGATTGACGCCATCGCCTTCGCCTATTCACGTAACAACCGAGGGCATCTATCACCGATCTTCGCGGCACTGGAGATCGGCAAAGAGATTGATTTCGTCGAGCCGGAACAAGAGGGTGTGGAGAAGCTCTTGGCGTCCGAGTCTTCGTTCGTACTCGATGAGCTAGGCGAGCCGGTCTTCGGGCGGCCGAAACTGCGGGGCATCGGTTTTCACCAATGCCTTCTCATCCGAGGCGACCTCTCCGAGGATCTGGTATACGGAATGACGAAGACGTTGCTCGACAACTGGAACGAAGTGGAGGAATCCCTTCCTTGGTGGAAGGAAGAAGGCGAGGCGGATTTGGAATCCATGGCGGAAATGAAGCCGTTGCCTTATCATCCTGGAGCGGAGCGTTACTATCGCGAGCGCGGCGTCTGGGATCAGTGGTAAGCAAATTTCGCCTCTACAATTACGCGAACACGACGTACTGCACACCTGCCTACTTTGTCCTCGACTTCTGAAAATATAACGCGGCGCATCGCGACCGGACTCGTGTGGTCCGGCAGCGCGTTTGCCGTCTACACCGGCGCGACCGGTCCGTTTCACGCTCCGATTCAGCGCGGATTATTCCTACTTGTGCTGCTGCCATTGGTCTTCTTGCAAACACGTTCTGGCTGGGCGCGCAGCAAAGCGACAGAGGCGGCCATCGGGCTCGGGTTGAGCCTGCTGAGCCTGCTCACCATGGCGTGGACACTGTTCGACTACGAGCGCCTCTACTCGGAGCCCTTCATCAGCGGGTTCGACACGATCGTCGGCGCGGTCGGGCTACTACTCATCATCGAATCGGTCCGCCGGACGGTCGGTTGGGCCGTGTCGGCTGTCCTGCTGCTCTTTCTGGCATATGGGCTACTGGGACCGTGGGTGCCGAGTGAAATGCTGCGACACGCGGGACTCAACCCCTCGGACTTGGTGAGCATCATTTTCTACGGAACCTTCGGCGTCTTCGGGACGCCGCTGGGCGTATGCGCGACGTTCATCGTCGTCATCATCCTGCTCGGCTCGTTTTTGACGGCGACGGGCGGCGCGGAAATGTTCATGAACATCGGCAAGGTGATCGCGGGACGCTTCGTCGGGGGACCGGCGAAGATCGCGGTTATCAGTTCGTCGCTGATGGGGATGATTACCGGCGCGACGGTGGCAAATGTAGCGACAACGGGGGCGGTCACGATTCCGATGATGAAGCGCTCCGGCTACGATCCGCGCTTTGCCGCGGCGGTCGAGGCGTTGGCGTCGTCGGGAGGTCAATTGATGCCGCCGATCATGGGCGCGGCGGCGTTCGTGATGATCGACTACCTCAACATGTCGTACACCGATCTGATGATCCACGCCATCGTCCCCGCGCTGCTCTACTTCTTCGCGGTGCTGATGATCGTACACTTCCGGTCGGTGAAGGACGGCGTACGGCCGATTACCGGCGATGAGATCCCCAGCCTGAAAGGCGAATTAGCGCAACGCGGAAATATGCTGCTACCAATTCTGGTGCTGGTCGTACTGCTGGCCTTGCAGTTCAGCGTGATGTACGCGGCCTTCCTAGCGGTGGCGTGCGCAATGGTGGTGAGCTTCTTGCGCCCTGCGACGCGCCTGACCGGCAGCGGATTCGACCGGGCCTTTCGCGGCGCCATGCAGGGCATGATTACGCTCACACCGATTTGTGCCGGTGCGGGCATCATCATCGGTGTGATGACGGCAACCGGGCTCAATCTGAAGATCACCTACCTGATCGAAGGCGTCGCCCAGGGTAATTTGTTCGTGACCTTGCTGATGACCATGGTCGCGTGCATCGTGTTGGGTATGGGCCTGCCGACGGTCGCGGCCTACGTCGTGCTGGCAACACTGATACCGACTACGTTGACAAACCTCGGCGTACCGGCCATCGCCGCGCATCTATTCCTGTTCTACTTCGCGATTCTCTCGGCGATCACGCCTCCGGTAGCGACGGGCGCTTATGTCGCGGCCGGAATCGCGGGTACGGACCCGATAAAGACAGGTTTCAAGGCGATCGAGTTGGGATTGATTAGCTTCCTGCTACCGTTTGCCTTTGTGTACGAGCCTGCGCTGTTGCTCATCGGCGCTTGGCAGGACATCCTGCTGCATGTTGGGACGTGCGCATTGGGAATCTATTTCTGGGCGATCGCATTGGAAGGCTACTTTCGAACTCCGGTACCGACACCAGCGCGCGCTGTACTCTTCACGGCCGGAGTCATGTTGATTTGGCCGGATGTTTGGGCGTCTCTTGCAGGCGGAATATTCGGGGCCGCGACCCTGCTTACCCTGCCGCGCCGCACCGCAGTCAAGGTGTGATATTCATCTACTCAAGAAGACACGAGAATCGCCGATCCAAACGCATCTTGGCTAGTTCAGGTTGAAGGACCGTTAGAATGTACGCTTTGCCGACACCCGTCGGATACTTTCCTATTCGGATCTCATGCCGCATTCAAACTATCTGCCCGAAGAAATGGGCCACGCCGTAATTTCACCCACCGGTTTCTTCGAAGCGGGCTCCTATCAATCGTTCACCCTTACCTACACAGCGGGCCGCTTCGGTATGGATGACACGGCCAGTCTGAAGATCGTGTTCCGCTTCGCCGCCGATATGGGCCGATTGCAGTTCAACAACCCCCAGGCGGCCAACTACGTCACGGTCGAGGCGAGCAATAACGCCGTTCTCGAAACACGTTACGACCCGAAGGGGAATATCCGCCCCTGGGACAAAACGCTCTACATCAAGGTCGTCAACGGGTTCATGAAAGAAGGAGACCGCATCGTCATTCGCTTCGGCGACCGGCGTGAAGGATCGCCCGGCATACGGTTGCAAACTTTCTGTGAATCAACGTTTGAGTTCAAAGTTCTCGTCGACGCCATCGCGACCTACAACTACGTGCCGCTACCTGAGTCACCGACGATCGCCATCGTACCCGGGCCGCCGGTTGTCTGGAAAGCGGTGCTCCCCACGATGCGCCGGGCCGGTCAGGCTTTTCGGCTCGGGCTGAAGGCGGAAGACCGCTGGGGCAATCCGTCGGACCAGGTCGATGCGAGGGTCTGTTTCAGATCTACGATCACCGTCGCCAACCTGCCTTCTGAAATTACGTTCAAGCG
>Ga0310124_10003692_pt1 | contig 10236 bp, 7 predicted proteins | sample CB11b_AW_Bot5_MG_FD_203507 | JGI IMG/M metagenome (GOLD analysis project Ga0310124, IMG submission 203507) | Marine microbial communities from Western Arctic Ocean, Canada - CB11b_AW_Bot5 | ecosystem: Environmental > Aquatic > Marine > Oceanic | place: Canada: Western Arctic Ocean | collected...
TAAATCTCCGTCAACATATGCCAATTCCCATAACATCTCAAGTAATCTAATTCTTTTTTCTAGCTCCCAAGATTCTTTTATTACTCTTGTAAAACCATATAATTGTGTGGCATTTTCTGCTAAATTTTTACCTTCAGTTAAAATCTTATTTGCCTGTTCCATATCAACATTAAATTGTTTTTGAATTAAAACTAATATTAGAGATTTTTCATTATCATCAAAGACTCCATCCATTGAAGCTGCCTCACATAATATTGCCACACACGCAAGTTTATAATCATCATTAGAATCTTTAGTTTCAACATCTGTATTTTGAAAAATATTTTTAAAAGAAGCAAACATTATATATACTCCAACATATAATTTAGGATAATTAGAATTGTCAATAAAAAATTACAATTATAAAAAAATCTTGTTCAATAATGCTTTTATTAACATAATAATTAAAATTTATCTAGATAGCATTTTAATTAATTGTTAATTTTTCTAATACTGAAAATGGAGAATTAATATTCTTATTATTTTTGACTAAGAATTCTCTAGAAGTTTCCTTATTATTCTTGAGTATATACTTTACTGGATTATTTTTATCTCTTTCACAACCTAATGTATCTAAAATTGTTTTTAACTGATTATACGTCAGATTAAAATTTTTATTAAAAAAATTTATATTTTTCTTATTTAAAAAAAATATATTTGTAGATTTCATAATAGATTTAAACTTTAGTATTATCTTTTCTATAAGTTCAACATTATAAAAACTATCTCCTATTAAAATAAACTCTCTTGCATAAAGAAATTCCTTAGGAATGCTTTTTAAACTAATTGCATAATTAATATCAGGGTATAACACTCTATTCTTAACAGCAAAATATATCTGTCTTAAACACCAAAAACGCTCAGCGTGTTTATTCTCAAATAATTTGGGGACCCATATACATAATTCTCCTATTTTTACTCCATAATTTGTTAGTATTTGTTTATCCCTTTTTGAAAGATTTTTAGTTAATTCTTTTACCTTTGAAATTTTAATCACACCTAAAGACTCATTCAGTTGATATATTAAGCCACTTGCGGCACCTTCTTTAAATTTTGCATTTAATACTGTAAGAGGATTCATAATATTGTTTATTGTCTTTTTCAAAAACAATAATAATCTTTTCTTAATTTTTTTCTTATCAATATCGTCTAACAGAGTAAAATTACGTAGAAAAATTCTAGGTTTAATAACCGAAGGCCCCTTAACTAATTTAGCTAGCAAATGATTCTTCCAATACATATTCATTTGTTCATCAAAACTTATTTCATTGTCATCACATGTCTGCAGAAGTTCTACTCTATTTTTTAATTCTTTAGCTAAAGTCCTTCTTACAACTTTTAAAACTTCTTTTTTATCATGTGGATTTTTTGACACGTCATTAATAAAGCTAAAACCTTCTATTCTACCTATAAAATGACCCTCGACTAAAACTGAATTATCTTGTGTAATGCTGGCCACCAAATTACTTTCCACACCCAAATGTTTTGAAAATTTTGCCATCTTATAGTCAACAAATCTTTCTACCAAACCCTCATGTAATGCATCCGATAATCTATTTTCTATATATCTTGCTCTAGTTGCTAGCTCACTTTTATTATTAATCCAAGCTTTGTGATTAGAAATGTAGTTCCAAGTTCTAACGCTAGCTAATCTGGCTCCTAATAGATCTAACTCACCCTTAATATTATTTAATTCGTCAAGATTTTTATTGGCCCAATTTTCAGGAATTGAGTCTTTATCTATTATAAACAGAAAAAGTTTTACTAAAAGTTTGGCATGTGAATCATCAAAATTTTTACTATAATCTGGAACTGAACATATTTCCCATAATAATTTTACTTCTTCTTTTCCATTAAGCCTATATACAATATCTGGGTTTTGGGATAAAATTTTTAATAATTTTTCATCTTCCGCTTCTGGGCATAGCATTAAATATGGTTTGCTTGGCATAATACTTAAACTTCTTAACAAAGATTTTAATGAAGAAAAGTCTAAAAAACTATTTCTCCAAATCATGGTATTAATATGAGGAAAAACGTGATTCTCTATAGAATCAATCATATATTGTGAAAAATCTAAACAACCTGCAGTAGTACCAAAAGAACCATCCCTTTTGTACCTTCCGGCTCTTCCTGCTATTTGTGCTAATTCAGAAGTAGTCAATGGTCGTGTTACTTTCCCATCAAATTTATTTAATTTTGCAAAAGATACATGATTAATATCCATATTTAATCCCATACCAATAGCATCTGTTGCAACTAAGTAGTCAACTTCACCTGATTCATATAATTCTACTTGTGCATTTCTTGTCTTAGGACTTAGAGCTCCTAAAACAACAGCCGTGCCACCATGTTTTCGCTTAACTAATTCAGCAATTTCGTAGACATCATTAATAGAAAAAGTAACAATAGCAGACCTTCTAGGCATTCTATTTAATTTGGTTTTACCTATGTATTTTAAATTTGATAAACGTTCCATTTTTTTTATTATTATACTCGGATATAAAAATTTTAATAAAATTTCTAAACTATCCGAACCTAAAAACATTGTCTCCTGCTCTCCCTTAACATTTAATATTTTATCTGTGAATATATGTCCTCTATCGTTATGACTACAAAGTTGAATTTCATCTATCGCTACAAAATCTACTCTTAAATCCTTAGGCATAGCCTCAACAGTACAAATAAAATATCTTGCTGTGTCTGGAACTATTCTTTCTTCACCTGTGATTAATGCAATATTTAACAATCCTTTTTTATTAACTAATTTATCATATATCTCCCTTGCTAAAAGTCTCAAAGGACAACCAATTATTCCTGAAGAAAATTTAAGCATTCTCTCTATCGCATAATACGTTTTTCCAGTATTAGTCGGCCCTAATACCGCAATTAAATCACCTAAATTATTTTCAGATTTTAAAAATTTGTTTGTACGTAAACTATAATTAAGCATTTTATTATACCTATTATCAAAGAATATATAAACATTATCTAGTCAAAATATAACAAATAAACTAAATTATTTTTACATAAATATTATATATTATTTAATTAGGATAATAATGCTAGATCTTTTTCCTCACATTGAACCATATGAATATGGGTTATTAGATGTGGATAATATTCATAAAATTTACTGGGAAAAACTTGGGAACAAAAAAGGAGTTCCTGTTTTAGTTCTGCATGGTGGTCCTGGTGCAGGAGGAAACATAGAACTAAGACGTTTTTTTGATCCAGAATATTATAATATTATTATTTTTGATCAGAGAGGCGCTGGCAGATCTTTGCCTGCTGCATGCATAGATAATAATACAACTCAAGATATTATAAAAGACATTGAAAAATTAAGAATGTTTTTTAACATTGACAGATGGATAGTTTTTGGTGGAAGTTGGGGTTCTTCATTATCCTTAGCCTATTCTCAAGAATATCCAGATAATGTTTTAAGTATTGTATTAAGAGGTATATTTCTTTGTAGAAAAAAAGAAATTACATGGTTTTTACATGGAATTAAAAATATTTTTCCTGAATATTGGGATAGATTTAATTCATTTTTACCTAAAAGTGAAAGAAAAGAATTATTATCATCCTATTACAATAGATTAATAAGTACTGACCCTAAAATAAATGGAGAAGCCGCAGTTTCATGGGCACGATATGAAGCAAACTGCTCAACTTTACTTCCAAATGCCTCTGTATCTGAAAAATTTTTAAATGTACAAATGGCATTAAATTTAGCAAGAATAGAGGCTCATTACTTTTTAAACAATTTATTCTTAGAAGAAGGACAACTTCTTAAAAATATTCCAAAAATTAAAAATATTAGAGGGCATATTATTCAAGGAAGATATGATGCAATTTGTCCTCCTGAAAGCGCTTATGATCTTTCTAGTGCATGGCCTAATGCAACTTTGAAAATTATTGAACAGGCTGGACATAGTGCTTTAGAAACTCCTATACAACAGGCTCTTTTAGAAACAATGGAAGAAATTAAAAAAACATCTTAATAAATATAATATGAAGAAATTATATTTATAATCACAGGGACAAAAATAATGAATACTAAATTTTTTAAAGATCATTTTCAAACATTAAATCTGAAATTAAAAAATGAAAATATTAAAAATTTTATTCCTATAATATCCCAAGATTTTGAAAAAGATAAAATTAATTTTTCAAGCTTTTGGAAAGAATGTGACAATGAAAATATAAAGATAAAAAATAATAAAGAAAAAAGAAAAATAAGAAATCTTGTCGAAGTCACAAAAAAAATCTTTTTAAATAATTATTCAAAAAAAATTTATAATCAAATTACTGCTAACAGAAATAAATTTATCAAAATTGATGAACTCGTATTTTCAGCAAATAATGTAGTTCCTTACTTAACTCCGTCTAAAGAACAACTTGAAATTGAAAACAAGAAAATACTTAAAGATAAAGAAGGTATCGAAACTGACCAAGGATTATTTTTATCCTCAGTTCTTTCTAACCAACTAGAAGGGAATCATCTATGTCATTCAATGTTGCTTCCAAGTGATCTAGCATTAGAAAAGCAAGAAGAGTTTAATAAAATAAAAAAAGTACAATTTAATGGAGCAAGTATTAAAAAATTTGAAAAACATGTAGTAGTTACACTTGAGAATAGGGAATATTTAAATGCTGAAGATGAAAGAACATTACTTCCTTTAGAAGCTGCAATAGATCTAGCAATATTAGATAAAGATACTGACATTGCTGTTTTACGAGGTGAAGTAGTTGAGCATCCTAAATATGCCGGCAAAAGAACTTTTGGGGCAGGAATAAATTTAACACATCTTTATCAAGGTCAAATATCTTTTCTTTGGTATATCAAAAGAGATATGGGTGCAGTTAATAAAGTCTTTAGAGGTTTGGCAACAAAACATTACGGGCCAGAAAATTCTTTATTTCCTCTTCAAGAAAAACCATGGATTGCTACTTTAGATACATTTGCGATAGGAGGAGGATGTCAATATTTACTAGTAATGGATCATATAATGGCAGAGAATGGGAGTTATATGACTCTTCCAGCAAGAAAAGAAGGTATAATCCCTGGAATGGCTAACCTTAGACTATGGAGATTTACCGGGGATAGAATAGCCCGACAGGCCATTCAAAATGGTTTAACTATTCACTCAAATTCATCAGATGGAAAATTAATTTGTGATGAAATAGTTGAAAAAGGGGCTATGGACAAGAGTCTTATAAAAACTATAGATGCTTATACTAATTCTGGTGTAGTTGGCTCGGCTAGTAACAGGAGAGCTTTTAGAATAGGACAAGAGCCGCTTGATACTTTCAGAAAATATATGAGCGCATACTGTCATGATCAAGCTTACTGTCATTTTAGTGATGCACTTATTAAAAACCTAGAATATTATTGGGATGCAGCATCCAGGGAAAAAAAATAGATTATTATGAATAAATTAAAATCATGGGTTAAAGAATTTAATAATATAGTGATTTTTACAGGCGCTGGGATCAGTACAGAATCCGGAATTCCAGATTTTAGGAGTCCTGGCGGCATTTGGACTAAAATGGCTCCTATAATGTTTCAAGATTTTATGTCTTCTGAAGATTCTCAATTAGAATCATGGAAACGTAAATTTGTGATTGACCAAGATATGAAAATTGCCAAACCCAATATAGGTCATGAGGTAATTGCTAAATTATTTTCATTAAATAAAATAAGTTATGTATTGACTCAAAATATAGATAATTTGCACCATGATTCAGGTATTCCCAGTAATAGAATTATTGAACTTCACGGAAATAGTACATATGCAAAATGTTTGGATTGTCAAAAACGTTATGAATTAGACTATATTAAAAAATTTTTAGAAAAAAAAAATAATAATTATTCTCATCCCCCGAAATGCCTAGACTGTAATGGAATTATTAAATCTGCAACCATTTCCTTTGGACAACCTATGCCTGAAAGGGAAATGAAAATAGCAGAGAAAGCCTCAATAGATTGTGATCTTTTTATAGCTATAGGCTCATCATTAAAGGTATACCCTGCGGCAGGTTTACCAATACTAGCCAGAAAGAATGGTGCAAAATTAGTTATATTAAATAGAGAACCTACAGAATTAGACTCTATAGCTAATAAAGTGATTAATAAAGAAATTGGAGATACCTTAGTTAAATTATTATTATAATTTCACCAGTTATAGAAAATAAAAATTAAATATAGTAATATGAATTGGTATTTTTATTAAAAACTGAAAGATAAAAATAATTGGTTAGTATTCTAACTTGTTAGGGAGAAAAACTTAGTGAAAAATTTATTAGTCTCAGCAGCATTAGTTTTAGGATCACTAGTTTTAGCAAGTGTACATGCTTACGCCGAGAATTGTGAATTTAAGATGTCCGATATGAACTGGCCGTCAGCAACCTTAATGGCAAATGTTGACAAATTTATTTTGGAAGAAGGTTATGGATGTAAAGTCGAGTTGGTTTTGGGTGCAACGACCGCCACTTTTGTTACAATGAATGAAAAAAGTGAACCTCATGTAGCCCCAGAGCTTTGGACAAATTCTGTGGCTGAGCCTCTTGAGAAGGCAATGGAAGAAGGCCGTCTGTTCTCGGCTAACATCGGCCCGATAACAGAACTAGGAGAGGGTTGGTGGGTAACACCTGAGACATTAAAACGCCATCCTGAGTTTAAAACAGTTCTGGATATCCTAGAGCGTCCAGACCTTTTCCCTGCAAAAGAAGATCCTTCAAAGGGTGAGTTCATTGGTTGTCCAGCTGGATGGGGATGTCAGTTGTCAAATCAGAGCCTTTTCATTGCATTTGAAATGGAGAAAAAGGGCTGGGTACTAATTGATCCTGGCTCAAAGGCTGGTCTAGATGGCTCAATGTCAAAGGCTGCACAACGAGGTGATAACTGGTTAGGTTATTATTGGGCTCCAACATCACTGATAGGAAAATATAACATGAAATTGATGGACTTTGGTGTTCCTTTTGCCGGTTCTGAAAATTGGGATAGCTGCGTAGCTAAAGGACCAGAGTCATGTACAGATCCAAAGCCGTCTGCATGGACCAAGTCTATTGTTCAAACTGTTGTCACATCAGAGATTATAACTATGCCAAATGTAATGGAATATTTTGGTAAGCGTATATTTCCAGGGCCAATCATGAACAGTATGCTTGTTTATATGGAAGATAATCAGTCTCAAGGCTTAGATGGAGCTATTGAGTTTCTAGAAAAGCATCCTGAAATCTGGACAAATTGGGTTTCTGTAGAAGCTGCTAAGAAAGTTAAAAAAGCACTTTAAGTAACCCCAGCTATTGCTGGGATTATTCTATTTATTAGGGAGTTTGTAATGCTCGAGTTTTTTAAAGAATTTCCAGAAATGTCACGTGTTGATTTACGAGATTTTAAGAATTCAATAGATTTTGCATTTAGATCTTTTTCTCGTAATTATGGTGAGGGAATAGAAAGCTTTTTTGACCCAGTTTTATGGTTTTTGATTTGGTTGGAAAAACTATTGCTTGCCACTCCATGGCCAATCATCATGTTAGTTGTAGCTGGACTATGTTATTTAGGTGCACGAAGTTGGAAGTTGTCTTTCGGGTCGATATTAACTTTTGCATTAATTGGATATCTCGGCATGTGGGAAGACACAATGTCGACCATTGCATTAATTTCCGTAGCTACTCTTCTATGCATTTCTATTGGAATGCCTTTGGGGATTTGGATGGCGCGTTCTGACCGTGTACAAGCGTTAATTACACCAGTCCTTGACGTGATGCAGACGATTCCAATTTTTGTGTATCTCTTACCAGTTTTGATGCTGCTTGGCATCGGTAAGGTGCCGGGGCTAATCGCAGTGTGTGTGTATGCCATGCCACCGATGGTGCGTTTGACTAATCTTGGCATCAGGCTGGTTGATAAGGATATTCTTGAAGCGGCAGATGCCTTTGGGGCTGACAAAAAACAACGACTTTTTGGTGTTCAAATCCCATTGGCATTACCGAACATTTTTGCTGGTGTTAACCAAACCATCATGATGGCTTTGGCTATGGTTGTTATTGCATCAATGATCGGTGTTCGTGGCTTGGGTATCCCAGTGCTACAAGCAATTCAGAATCAGTATCTTGCTCTTGGTTTGATGAATGGTCTGGCGATCGTTGCTCTTGCAATTATTTTTGACCGAGTTTTACAACGTTACGGTAAGCGTTTGCAAAAGCACCGTATAGGAAGCAAAAATGACTAATATTAAGGTAAGTATTAAAGGTCTGTATAAAATTTTTGGTAATCGTCCGAATTATGCTATGCAGCATGTGCTAAATGGTATTACCAAGCAACAACTACTCGATGAACATGACCATGTACTAGGGTTAAAGAACATCAATATTGATATACCAGCTAAACGGTTACATGTGATCATGGGTCTATCAGGTTCAGGTAAATCAACATTGGTCCGGCATATTAATAGGTTAATTGAGCCAACCTCAGGGAAAGTCATCATTGATGGTGAAAATGTGATGGAAATGTCGCAGGATGAACTTCGAGAATTCCGTCGTTACAAAGCTTCAATGGTATTTCAAAAATTTGGCTTACTGCCACACCGCACAGTTGTTCAGAACATTGCCTATGGATTAATAATTCAAGGAATTAGCGAAGGTGAAGCCAGTGAACGCAGTCTGCGATGGATTGATCAAGTTGGTTTAACAGGTTTTGAAAAGCACTACCCTGCTCAATTATCTGGTGGTATGCAGCAACGTGTTGGATTAGCGCGCGCGTTGGCTACAGATGCAGAAATCCTGCTTATGGATGAAGCGTTTTCAGCCCTTGATCCACTTATCCGAACTAATATGCAGGATATTCTACTCGATTTGCAGGAAGAATTACATAAAACTATTATTTTTATTACCCACGACCTTGATGAAGCATTGCGGATTGGTGACGAAATATCTATTTTGCGAGATGGTGAAGTGATACAAAAGGGCGATCCGCAAGACATCATCCTGAAGCCTGCTGATTCCTATATTACTGATTTTATTAAAGATATAAATCGCAGCAGAGTAATAAAAATAGGCTCAATAATGGAAAAAGCAACTAGAGCGTCTGGACCAAAGCTTGTATCCAACACATCTGTTGAAGAAGCTTTACAGATCATGACCTCGGCTGATAAAAGTGTGGCAGCAGTTGTCGATACAAAAGGAAAAACGATTGGCAAAATATCTCTAGAAGTTGCTATCACTACCATTGCGCGTCCTGTCCATGACAATAAAGAGCCACGTTACAAGTGAGTATGGTTATAAATTAAATGTGTTTTATAGGCTTATATATGTAACCAAGATTAACAGCAGTTGCTTTAGAGTATCAAGAAGTATAATTATTTTTAAATTAAACTCTGGAAATGTGCTAGGTATTTTTAGTAGAAATTAACCTTTGGTGCTTTGGGCAGGACTCGAACCTGCTACCCCAAGTTCATTTTTCAATAAAGATTACAGGACATACTATAAAAGTGTGTAATAAAATGTTATATATTTTGTGTTAAAATATTATTCACTAATAAATAAAAATTAAATATAGTAATATGAAGCCCTATTTTTATTGAAAACTGAAGGATAATAATAATTGAAAAAAACTGAAAAACTCTTATCAATAGAGGATGCTGCAAAATTAGTTTCCAATGGAAGTAGAATTGCACTAGGAGGTTTTGGAATTTACCAAAGGCCTATGGCTTTTGTCAGAGAGCTTATAAAACAAAAAGTAAAAAGTTTAACTATCGTTGGAGTAGTCAGCAGTATTGAAGCTGATATATTAATAGCTTCAAACTGTATAGATACTATTGAAACGAGCTATGTAGGCTTTGAAAAATATGGAATTGCTCCCCATTTTAGAAAACATAGTGAAAAAGGTAACTTAAAAGTTATAGACTATCCGGAATTATTAAGCGTAGACAGGTTTAGAGCAAGCCAAGAAAATTTAGATTTTTGGCCTGCCACAGGTTTAGGTGGAACTGATATTGTTAAATTAAATAAGGATATTAAAAGTTTTAAATCACCAATATCCAAAAAATTACTACATGCTATTCCAGCAGCAAAACCTGATGTTGTAGTTATACACGCTTTAGCAGGAGATCCATACGGTAATATTATTGTTCCTAGTTATAAGAATATGGCTCAAAGCTTAGATATAATATTATCACGATCTTGTGA
>Ga0310124_10003694_pt1 | contig 10235 bp, 9 predicted proteins | sample CB11b_AW_Bot5_MG_FD_203507 | JGI IMG/M metagenome (GOLD analysis project Ga0310124, IMG submission 203507) | Marine microbial communities from Western Arctic Ocean, Canada - CB11b_AW_Bot5 | ecosystem: Environmental > Aquatic > Marine > Oceanic | place: Canada: Western Arctic Ocean | collected...
ATATCCGATCCTCCCCGCGTTCCTGCTTCGAAGTGCAACCCAATCTAGCAGCCCGACCAGCAAAGCCCGACGCCGGAATCACCTCACCCTGAATTCTCCGCCACTCCGATCACTTCGTGTCGCCGGTTTCCCGTTTCAACGACCAGAGGACCGCGTTGCGCAGCAGGCGGCGGAAAGCCGGCAGCTGGAAGTCGCTGGGGTGCCCCAGCGACGTGTAGAAGATGCGGCCACCGCGATAGCTGTGTGTCCAGGCGACCGGCTCGAGAGGTGCTCCCTTGACGCGACCGCTCATCAGCGGCACGCACGCCTTCTTCAGAGGATTGACCCGGTACAGGGATCCCCCCACATCAAACGGCTTGGTCGACACGCCGGCGAGGATGGGGTGCTTGACCGCCGCTGGCAGTGTCCGGACGGTGGTCACCAGCTTGTTGCCATGGTGACCCACGTAGTGGCCACCCAGGACCTCGGGGTCAAACTCCTGCCACTCGGCATGTCCGCGGGGGTGCTTGCCCTTGGTGTGAAACGCATGACTGGCCGTGCGGACCCCGACCAGCGGACGCCCCGCGGCCAGGTACTTTCTGACCCGCGCCAGGTCGGCCACCTTCAGAGCGCGTCGGCGGACACTCAGAATCAGCAGGTCGGCCGTCTCGATCGCCTCGATCCCCGGGAACGAGTTCCCGTCCTTCGGATCGGCGTGCACGAACGTACAACGGAATTTCAACTTGCCGATCAACTCATCGCGAGCAAACTTCGGCAGGGTCTCGTGCGTCTTGTACTCCCCCTCGCCAATCAGAAACACAACGTGCGGCGCAGCTGCCGCAGCCGCCTGCTCGCCCCAAACCAGGCCGGTCGCGACGACCATGATCATCGTGATCGCCGTGATTCTCAATCCTAGATGTCGCATCCGGGGCTCCTCGCTTTTCACCTGCACCACGATCCACTAACGGCCGAATTTCCTTCTCGCGGATGTGGACTTTCTCGCAAGAACTGCCAGACTGAAACGAATGGCTGTCTGCTGTCTTAGTGACCCTGCGGCACCGTTGCAGCTACCACCGACTGATCGTACTCCGACCAATTCTCCGACGCGACTCCAAGAGGATCACTCATGTCTCGCCAGCCCTGTTCCCGTTTTCAGCTGATCCTGCTGTCGACAGTTGCCGCATGTCTAATCGCTGCGGCCGCCGAGGCCCAGGTGGTCCTCCGGCCGAAACTCCAGCCGAAAACTCAGCGGACGTTCCATGCCGAAAGCTCCGTCAAGCAAGTGCTCAAGCTCAATGGAATGGACATCGAGACCGAGTCTGTACAGTTCATCATCGGCGAATCATCGGTGGGAGCCCGAGCTGACGACGGTTCGCTACGGGTCAGCGACTCAATCAAGAAGCTGCAGCAGGAACTTACGCTCGCCGGCATCAAGCTCAGCTTCGATTCCAGCAACCCCGACAAGAAAGCCCCGCTCCCGCAACTCGAAGCGGTTCTCGATGTGCTCCGCGTCATCTCCAAGTCCCGCTACACCTTTGTCTACGACAAGTCGGACAAGCTGCAAAAGGTCGAAGGGGCAAACGAGTCACTCAAGGATCTCGAGCCGGCAGTCCGCAAGAGCCTCGAAGCTCAGCTCGGTGCCGAGGCATTGCTCAAGCAGAAAAAGAACGAGTCCGGCCGCATCGTCGCCAAGGCGGTTCGAAAGGGCGAACAGTGGGAACACACATCAATCCAGCAACTCGAAGCCGGACAGACACTCACTGTCAAACACCGGTATACCTACACGGGGACCGTCACCCGGGGTAAGGACACTCTGCACAGGATCACATCCAAGGCACTGGAAGTTACGCTCACCCAGGATGCCCCCGAAGGCAGCCCCTCCAAGATCATCGCCAGCAAGCTCAAGATCGCAAAAGGGACTGGCGAGATCCTGATCGACCTCAAGAATGGTGTCATCGTCCTGGATTCCGTCTCGATGCAGATGACCGGCACAATGAAGCTGGAAATCAACGGGATGACCTTCGACGCAACACTCGATCTGACGATCGCCACCAAGTCCCAACTACAGCAGTAGCCCGAATCGTCAGCGCAAAACGGCACGATCCCGCGAGCTCTCCTGGCGAATCGCCTGATGGACGGGGTCGGAATCTGCCGATGAAGCCGGTGGAGTCGGCTGCGACGGTACCGTGGTGTCGTCGCAACGTACCGCTTGGGGGGTATGAGGTCGGCTGTTGACCCGTCACGTGTGTGATACTGACTGACTGACTGAAGGGGTCCCGCCGTGCTTTCCCGCCAATTCGCGGCGATTCTGTTGCTCCTGTTTGCAACCGGAAACGCCGCTGCACCCAGACATCCCGATTCGCCCGTGGGACGCCTTGCATTCGACAACTGCCTCGCGTCTGCGGAAACCGCTTGGCGAAGCGGTCGGACCGCCGAAGCGCTCCGCTGGTACCACTCGGCCAAGAAAGTGGCTCGAGCGCACAACCTGACGCTCACCGGTCGCGATACCGCACTGGTCGACTTCATTACGCGTCACGAGGCCGGCTTGGCAGGACCGCAACCCGGTCGAAAACCCGGTTGTGAAACCGATGGCACCGCTGGGCAAACTGCCGGCACAACCAATCCGTTGCCCCGGGTTCGCCGGATCGCCGCCGATTCTCAGGCGGCCATCGCCAAGGTCATTCCTCCGCTGGAACCCACTGCCGAGCCGTTTCCCAAGTCCCGCACACGAACGATTCCCGGCGACACAGCTGATCGGCCGCTGGCGTCCCCATCGGAGACCGCACAGCCAGCCACCACTGCTATCCAACCCGACGAGCCTCCCGCCTCGAAACCCGAGACGGCTCCCAGCGATACGCCACAGCCTGCAATCCAGCACACCAGCCCGCCTGTCCCGCCCAGCCCGCCTGGCCCGGTCGTCGGAGACGAACCCAACACACCGCAAGAGCCTGCACCACCGAACTGGCCAGACAGCGAATCGGCCGCTGACCCTGAGGCGCCTGATCTGAATAATACGAATGATGCGAATGAGGGCGACGATCTCGTGCCGCCCGTCACCCCCCTCAGGACCTCCGCGCCTCCAGCACCTCCTCGACCAATTCCAGTCAACGATGAATCGCAGACCTCCGCGGCCGACTCGCCCGGAGCACCCGTCGCCAAAGCGTCGGACACCAACCCACAAGCCGTCGAGCATCCGGTCCGTTTGACCGCAGACGAATCGGCAGTGCCGATCCCGCGACCCAACTCACCGCCGCCACCAACCGATGATGCCACCTCGACTTCACTCTCGCAGCAATTGCTGGGCTCCTTCAATGACCAGGAGCTGATCATGATCCTGTTCGGACCGATTGTGCTCGCGCTGTTCATCCTCGGCCTGTTGACGCGGGAAATGCCCGGACCGATGCGGATACTGGCGTGGATCAGGCGACGCGTTCGCCGATCCGACTCGCCCAGGCATGCCCGAACCGATGAGGTCTCGGCCGAGCTAATTGCCGGGACCGTCGTAAAGGGGCAGATCGGCGAGGTGATGCTCACGGTCCGAATCGGCAAACGCCGCCACAACAAGGTTGACTTCTACACCGCGACGATCGAATTGCCCGGACTCGAACCGACTCGAGTCGTCAAGCGACGCGACGGCAGCCCGCTGTTCCACAGCAAAGGGGCGGCGGCCAATTCGGCTAGACACACGGCACTCCGACTCGGCTTCGATGGGATCGTCGAACCGGCCGCCCGTCAGAAGGCCGCCTGAGCCCGCCTGGCTCTGCCGGCTGAGATCGAACCGGGTGCTCGCATTCATTCGTTGACATCGTCGTCGCTCAGCCAGCCCAGGATCTCGGTGTCGCCGTCGCCATCGCCGGACTCGGGCTGGACTTTCCTGTCCTTAGCGGGGACCGACGGTGGCAACTGCCGGCGACGACGCTCGGCACGCCGACGCTCCCGACGGCGACCCTCCAGACCCGCCTTCTCGAGCAATGAGATCGAAAACGGATCCACTTCGTCGACCACAGGAGGCGGACCATCCGTAGTCGGCTGATACACCACCTCGAATTCGTTCTTGGCGATGGTCAGAGTGTCGCCGGGCATCAGCACCTGGACCTCGACCAGTTGCCCGTTGACCTTGACCCCGTTGGTGCTGTGGAGGTCTCGAACCTGCCAATAGCCGGAGTCGAGTTCGAGTTCACAGTGCTGCGACGAGATGTTGGGGTAGTCGAGGCAGATGTCACAGCGGCTGCGTCGGCCGATCAGGAGCGGGGAGCGCAGCAGCGGTATGGGATCGCCGCCACCGATGGGGACCAATTCGCCCAGCATGCTCTACCCGTCCTCCCCGGCCGCATCCCCGCCGCCGGCCAGCAGGCCCCGCACCGCACCCAAACCGAGATCCCGGGTGTCATGGTGTGTCCAGGGACGACCGAGTTTCATGGATGAGAACTGGTTGAAGTTCGTCGGCGAGGCCGCGCAGTAGACCGCCAGCCCACCACGGTAATCGATGTTGCGGACCAGTCGCACAATGGCACTGGTCATGACCCAGCCCAAGGTCGGGACCTGGGCCAGGTCGATCACCACACCCAGCACCGTCGGGTCGTCCAACATCCTCATCACGCGGTTGGCCTGGTTGTGGATGTCGAAATACCGGAACGACGATTCGTCGCCCAGAGGCGAAACGACGATCACCTCACCGATACGGTCCATCTGAAAGACTGTCGCTCGTTCACTCATTGAACACTCGAGGGTCGCCCGGTTACGCCGGGGACCGCTGGCCCACGTCGCTCCAGCGGTGGCATCAGGAAAGGGACTCAACTCCAGCCCGACTCCCCACAGCCGAAACCGATGACATCAGAGGCAAACGCAGATAGGGGGTCCGGCGACCGTTCAGCTTGTTGATCAGCTTGATCAGCTTGATCAGGATCAGCTTGATCAGCTTGATCAGCTTGATCAGCTTGATCAGATTGATCGGATCATGCAAAGACGAGTTCCACGGGCCCGCGCGCCTCGTCACGTCGACTGCACCCAAACTGATTGATTCCCGAGGATAAGTCAACCTGAACTCGCCCCGCGAGTGCTCTGCTCAGACATCTCTGCTAAAGTGGCCGACTTCCACTTCGGCCCCCGCCTGGGAGTGCATGAGTCGCACATGGGTGAGTTGTTTCACTGGGTCGATCTGAGCGTCTTTTTTGTCGCACTGGTGTCCGTGATGGCCATCGGTCTGCTGGCCGGGCGCGGAGAAAAGGAGTCATCCGAGCAGTACTTCCTGGCCGGTCGGCAGATCCGCTGGTGGGGCGTGGCCGGGTCGATCTACGGATCCAACGTCAGCGCCAATCACCTGGTCGGAATGCTCGGACTGGGGTTCTCGATCGGATTCGCCCAGAGCCATTTCGAACTGGGAGCAATCTTCGGACTGCTGCTGTTGTGCTACGGCTTCCTGCCGGTCTACCGCCGGATGAAGATTTTCACCCTCTCGGAATACCTCGGCCGTCGCTACGACGACCGCAGCCGGCTCTCCTATGCGGTGATCATGGTGCTGATCATGGCCGGAGTGCAGATGGTGCCGGGGCTCTACATCGGGGCCCGCTCGGCGTGTGTGATGGTCGGAGACCAGGCGATCCAGACCCGGCTGGTCCCGGTGGAGACGGTCGGAGATCGGCAGTCGATCGAGTCCGGTGAGATGACCGCCGCGCAACTGACCTCGCAGCCGGTGGTCGAGGTCAACATGACGTGGTATTCGGGCTTCATCATCCTGCTGGCTGTGGTCGCGACCCTCTACACGGTCATCGGAGGACTCCGGGCCGTCGTGCTCACCGATGCCATCCAGTCGTTGCTGCTGTTGGGAGGCGGCATCCTGCTGGCGGTGCTGATCTTCGGGGAACTCAGCGAAGGGGGCGGGGTCCTGGAGGGCTGGAACCGCATGCGCGAACTCGATGACGCCGCCGCGACCCGCAAGATGCAGCTGTACCTGCCCAGCAACCATCGGCAACTGCCCTGGTCCGGAGTCCTCACCGGGCTGATCTTCATGCACTGCTTCTACTGGGGCACCAACCAGTTCATCGTGCAACGTGCCCTGGCGGCACGCTCCGATGCCGAGGCCCGTCTGGGGATCATCGCCGCGGGGTTCCTGAAACTGCTGATCCCCTTCTTCGCCATCGCCGCAGGGATCGCCGGGTACTACCTGATTACCGACCGCGTCGAACACGCCGTGGCCCCCGACGCGGCGTTTGCCGAACTGGTCAAGCTGGTGGTTCCCGCCGGAGTCGGCCTGGTGGGAATCGTGGCCGCAGGACTGATCGGCGCCATCCTCTCCTCGATCGACTCGATGATGAACTCCGCAGCCACCATCTTCACCATCGACGTCTACCAGAAGTACATCCGGCCCGATGCCGACGACCGGCAACTGGTCCGAGTGGGCCGGCTGTCGATCATCGCCTTTGTCGTCATCGCCACCGGACTGACGTTTGTGGTGATCGACCCCAACAGCGAAAGAAACTTCTTCCTCCAGATTGCCAATTACACCAGCCTGCTCACACCCGGACTCCTGGTCGCGTTCCTGGTCGGCATGTCCTGGTCTCGTGCCACCGCAACCGGAGCATTCCTGACCATCATCGCCGGCGTGCTGTTCTCCGTGGCCTATCAATCGGCATACGATTACAGCGTGGGGATGCCACCGGCGGTGTACGACGTCGTGACCAATCAGCAGGACCTCGCTGAGGTCAGGATCAAGGACCTGCCCGGCGACTGGCAGCAGCTCGATTCCGGTGAGATCCGTCGGCGGGTGGAGTCGCAACGAGATCAACTCAATGTCGTCAACCGGACGCTGGGACCCAGCCTCAACTTCTTTCATCGCGTCGTCGCCGTCATCTTCAGTTGCCTCGCCGTACACGTCGTCGTCAGCCTGAAAACGACAGTCGATCCGGAACAGGCCCGCCTGACCTGGACCGACCTCGGAGGTCACGATCCGGGTGAACTGGGACGACTGGTCAAACTGGTGCTTGGGACGATCGGAGTGCTGGGAATCACCGCCGCCGTGATGAAACTCGGGATGCTCTCGTCCTCGGCCGCGGCACTGATCGCAGTAGCAGTCACCCTGGGCGGGTTCGGAATCAACGCCCAACGACAAGCCAGACTTGCGGAACACGACCACGGTGCCACCGGGCGCAGATGGTGGAGCAACGACCGGACCTGGGCGGCGGTTTTATGTGCCGCCGCCGTCTGGATGCACTTCTTCTTTGCCTGACAATCGCCCGCGGGCTCTCACCGAGAGTCTCAGGTCGCAGCCTCTCGCTGAAGAACGCACGGCCAATGCGGCGGACCCCTTGCACCGTCGCGACCTCTGCCCAGACTGGTAGCGAGCCTAGTAACGAACCTCGACGCGGGCCACCAGGCCGTCGAAGACCAGGGTGTCACCAACACCGCCGATGCTGTACAGCGTCCGGTCCTGCACACTGTCGATGAAGCCACCGGTCGTCACCGTGTTGAACCAAGCGCCGACGTAGTAGCCGGCCGAAAAGCGAAACGTGTCGCTCGTGTCGCCCCAGCCCAGTCCCAGCTCCAATTCCGTTATCGGGACCATGCGGCTGTCCTCCAACCCGACCGAGGCCTGCTCGCCACTGAAGACGTTCGACTGCAGATAGCTCGCCTTGAAACTACCAAACATCAACGACGCGCCGCCCCGCATGTACATGTAGCAATCACCATCCATGGCTCGCTCTATCTCGAGGCCGACGCGAGGACCCACACCATCGAAACCGATATCCGAAGAGACATTGGTTGTCCCGGGTTGCGTGTAACTGGCTCGAAAGTCCTCGTCGAGACGCACGTAGCGGGCACCGACGGTCAGGTACATCAGATAATCCTTCTCGGAAACCGTCCGGCGGTAGTGCACGTCGATGATGTCGAAATCGATATCGTAGACAGCCTGGGCCGCCAGGAAATCGGTTGCCACAGATGTCGTGTTCTGATGCACAAGGTCCGCATTCAGGTAACCCGATCCTCCTGGCAGAGTTCTCGAGTCGCGGCTTTGGCTTTGGTAAAGCCAGTAGGTGGCCGAGAGGCTCGAGTCATCCGTCAGGTTCCAGTTCAGCCCGAGCCGAAAACCTGGTTGATACCCCGGCCCAACCATGCTCGAGGGCCCGTTCGGTACCTCCGAGAGACCAATCCCATCCATCGGTGTCGCGTAGGGCACGTCGACATTGCGTGGGTGCAGGTAGATGAATTCGGCAATGATCCCCGAACGATGAGCCTCCAAGATGTCCTCGAAACAACCAGGCTGCACACAGGGACCCGAGCCCGCTCGACCCGCGGACCGCGACCACAAGACCTGTTGCGCCCCCCGATAGAACTCCCTCGTACCCAGCTGGACCGTTCCGGAATTGTCCGACTCGGTCGGAACCGGTTGTGTCGCGTGGTAGATGAGTGATTCGTAGCGAGACGGTACGAGCGGCGCTGTCCCTATCGGTGAGCCGTTCTGTGGCTTCGACGTCCCCTCCGCACTCTCTGGTGATTCCGTGGAAAACAGCCCTTCGATTCGAGAGTCTTTTTGTTTCAGGTTGATCGTTGCAGCCGTGTCACCAACGTTCGCTTCCGTACCGCCCGCCACTCCCTGGGCCTGCAGCTCACAATGCTGAACGGACAGGTAACACAGAAGGGCACACGTCAGCACTACCTTCAGCAGAGTCATGGAATGGCCTCACTTCCTCGGACCGGTTCCAGTGGTAACTGAAATACGGGTCGTACGGATTGTTACGAATCTGGCGCCTGTAGCAGGCTTATCGGTCCAATGCAGAGCAGTTCTTTCGGAGTTGTGCCCTCGGGAAACAAACAAAGAGGTCTTTTTTTTGCGGGAAAGCGCTGATCTCTGTGAGTCAATTGGCCCAACCAGGCACCAGTCCGACCACCGGACCAATCTCTAACCCGGGAAAGCGTACAGATCCTTACGTGGGCTATTTTTTCTTCCTGCCTTGCACATCCGACGTACTCATTGCAGACTACCCATCTTCTCCGTCCTGCCTCGATCCTCGCGGTGAGGCTTCCGTTGCGCCGTCGTACAACTGAAGAACATGTCGCTCGGACCGCGGAGAGACGGCGTTCACTGGCGGGTCTTCAAGGTCGAGGACCCTTGTTCTTCCACGGTGGGTGATTGTTGGTCGCATTCTGCGTTCTCGACCACTGACTTCTCATTGACGACGACCCCACGACCTGATCGAAGACTCCGGCACGCCCAAGGCGGTGAGTTCCGGCGAGATCGGTCTGTGGACCACTGCTGCTCGCTTGAATTCATCATCTCAAAGATCATCTGAACGGTAAGGATCGCCTGATGCTCCTGACACCTTGGTTACGCTCAATCGGCCATCGACTTCGAACTCGGAAACGGAGAGGGGCCAGGCAACTCGAATCGCTACGCAAGCCTCAACCCAGGGCTGCGGTTGTCGAGACACTCGAAGACCGGACGCTGCTGACGATTGACGTCACAGCTTTCGCGGCGACCTCGGCGACGATCACCGGGGGGGTCGACGACAACGACCTGGTTCTAGGGCACAACGCCAGCGGGTTCCTGACGCACAACCTGTCGCTTAATCCGAATGCCACTGGTGACTATGCCGATGGAACGGACTTCGATCCGAGTGCCGGCATCCAGACTATTGCTGTGGCGACGGCTGGAACGATTGCTGTCAACCTTGGCGACGGAGCGGATTCGATCACGATCGATGACTCGCAGGGACTTGGCCTGCAAGCGGCAGCCGCGATTCACATCGACATCAATGGTGAGGGCGGAAGCGACGAGTTGATTGGCCCGGATACGGCCGCGATGCTCTATGCGGTTACCGCCGCGAATGCCGGCAACCTCGGCGGTGCTGACGTGACTGATTTCGCGAACCTCGAAAATCTCACCGGCGGCAGCCAAAACGACACCTTCGACCTCTCCGGGGCTGGGTCGCTGGACGGTGCAATCGACGGCGAAGCCGGGACCGACACGCTGCAGGGCGACAACATCGACGGGGTGCTGATCACGACCCTGGACGCCACCGGGGCAGACGGAACCGAGGCATCGGTCAGCGGCGACTTCAGTAACATCCAGACGCTGACCGGTAACGCGGGAACACTGACCGGCCTGGCTGCGGCCTCGACGTGGGGCCTGGACGGGACACCGACCTACACCAGCGGCGGCTTCTCGGTGGGCTTCAGTGGCTTCGCCACACTCCAGGGCGGTAGCGAGACCGACGCATTCAACGTGACCGATGCCGTTGCCTTCACCCTCAATGGTGGTG
>Ga0310124_10003695_pt1 | contig 10230 bp, 4 predicted proteins | sample CB11b_AW_Bot5_MG_FD_203507 | JGI IMG/M metagenome (GOLD analysis project Ga0310124, IMG submission 203507) | Marine microbial communities from Western Arctic Ocean, Canada - CB11b_AW_Bot5 | ecosystem: Environmental > Aquatic > Marine > Oceanic | place: Canada: Western Arctic Ocean | collected...
AGGGATAGCCCAGGTCAGACGGTTCGAGCGCCACCAGTCGCATCGGCGGACGCCACGTCTGTCCGGCATCATCGCTGAGGCATGCTTCGATACCGTGGTGGCCTTCCCGGCGGTCGCCATAGGTAAGGAGCACCCGACCGTCGGGCAGATTCAACAGATGCGCCGGATGCTGCCCTCCCTCGGATACTGCCTGTTCACGGCTCCACTTCCGCCCGTGGTCGGCCGAGCGGAAGAGTTCGAGGTGCTCGTCGCCCAGCGTGCGTGCGCAGGCCAGTACTTGACCGTCCGGGAGCACCAGCGGGGCCGTCTCATTGATCGCATTCTCCTGGATGCACCCGCGGATCTGCCAGGACCGGCCGTCGTCGGCGCTGGTGTAGAAGCAGCAGTCGTGTTCGCTGTAGACGCAGACGCCCAGAGCGCCGTCTTGCAACTGAACGATGTCGCCGAAGGGAATGACATGATCCGACTCCCCTTCCGGTGGCTGCAACATTGCGGACTGCGTCCACGATTTGCCTCCGTCGCTGGAACGACACACCCACGGCGGCAGCGGGGGAGTCCGAGCCGGCGGTTCGACTGGACGTTCGCTCTTGCGTGGTCGATGGCCCCAGCCGGAAGCGAGTATCACCAGGTCCCCGTTGGCTGCCAGGCCGGCGGCCACGTTCATGCGGTTGGTGCCCGGTTCGTGCGGCGCCGGGGTGCCGCGCCGGTGCCAGGTCCGGCCACCGTCCTCGCTGGCCCAGCATTCCACGTCGCCTTGCCATTTTCCATGGCAGGGCTGGTTGAAGATCGTCGCAACGATCGCGCCGTCCGGCATCTTCGTCAGATTCGGCCAGGCGCAGACGTTGTCGATCGCGATGTAGCGTTCCGTGGCGATTAGTGATCCACGCAGAGCCCGTCGCCAATGGTCAGAACTTCTGCTGATTGCTCAGTCATGTTGGTCGTCCGTTCCGTGATGGTCTCATTTCATTTGTGCCCGGGTTGGTCTCGTCTTGTGAGTCCCCAAGTCGTAACCGGTAACGGCGCACAGTACTACTGTCCAGCAGCTACTTCCATTACTGTTTCGATATCCGCTTCGGTCATTGGATCGAGCTCGGCGGCAGCCGCGTTTTCAACTGCTTCCTGCGGCATGGACATTCCGGTAACCAGCACCGAGACCGCCGGCTCGGAGAGTGCGAAGCGGAGGGCGAGGCGCCTGAGGGACGCCGCGTCGTTGTCCACAAACGCCGTAAGTCTTTCGACCCTGGCCACCAGCTCCCGGGTCTGATAATAGGCGGGATCGGTGGGTTCAAAGAACTCTTCCTTCCGTTTCAGAACAAGTTCCGGATTGCCTGTGAGCAACCCCTGGTAGAAAGCCCCGCCCAGGATGACGCCAACGCCCATCTGACGGGCCAGCGGGAACAGTGTTTCCTTTGCATCCTGGACCAGCAGGTTGAAGGAGTTGTAGGTGAGCACAACATCAAATACCCCCGATTGCACCGCCGGGACCAGCTCCGGCAACTGGCCGCTGGCCCCAATAAGACCGACGAGATTCGCCTGCTGCAGTTCGTGCATTGCGTCCAGCATGCCTTCCGACCGGACCCGGTCCACGGCGTTTTCCCGCTCACCGTACTGGTCGAGGCTGTGAATCAGGACCAGGTCCAGCCGATCTATTTGCAGCCGGGACAGACTGTTGCGGACCTGCTCAAAAATCTCGTCGCGGGTCGGCATCCGGCTGTCGCCCCAACTGCCGCACACCCCGATTTTGCTGCACACCAGCCACTGCTCGCGATGGTTCTTCAAGTATTGCCCGAAGACCAGTTCGCTGTCGCCGTACGAGGGGGCGGTGTCAACGAAATTCATCCCTGCCGAAGAGGCGCAAGCCATCGTTTCTGCAAACGTCGCCGGCACCACTTGAAAGAGTTTAACGGTATTGTAGTCATAGGGCTGAAGCATGTCAGGGCTTGCCCCCGGCGGCACGATAGGCCCGTACTTGCCGGCAGCGCCCATGCCGCCTATGCCGACTTCGCCGACCCTCAGTCCGGACTTTCCCAAGGTCCGATAGCGCATGCCTGTACTCCTTTGTAATTTGTCTCCGTGCCGTGTGCCGAGGGCATGCGGCAGGAAAACGCGTCGGGACTACTATACTGCTGCCCCTGGCAATCGTACCCGCGATCGTCTGCTGCAGCGGTTTCGATTGCCACTTGGTTGCAGTGTCGAGTGGTTCATTTTTCCACCGGCACAACGATGCCGCGGATGATGATGTTCTGACAAAAGACAAATACCAGAAACGTCGGCATTGCCGCAATGACGAGTGAGGCGTAGACGACCGACTGATGCGAGATGCTCTGCAGTTGGAAGATCCACACCATCAGTGTCCACATGTCCTGGTCCGGAATGATTATCAACGCCATCATGAATGCACTGTAGGCGCCGGTGAACGCGCCCAGCGCGATGACTGCGAGGACCGGCTGCGACAGACTCATGGTGATGGTCCAGAATTTCGTCCACTCGCCAGCGCCGTCGATCTCCGCCGCCTCATAAAGCTCGCGGGGTAGACTGTCGAAGAAACCCTTGAGCAGAAAGATGAAAAAACCGTTGGCCATGCCCGGCAGGATCAGTGCCCAAAACGTGTTCAGCAACGTGATGTTCGGCCGCTGCATGATGAGCGGGATACCCCAGGCCCCGACCACGATGCCCAATCCCAGGGCCAGGGTCATGCGCAGCACTTCGGATCGGTTGGGCATGATTCGGCCGAACGCCCAGAGTGCTATCACGAAGGTCGCGGCACCGGCGACAATGGGCCAGAGCGGAAAGCGCTTCAGCAGCAGGAACCCCGGAATCATGGTCACCTCGCCGGGAAAGGCCATTGTTGCCATGCAAAAGAGCAGGATCGCGTAGGTGGCCGGCAATTTGTAGCGGCTGAGGGCGTAGGCCGCCAGGGGATTGACGAGCAATGCGGTGCTGATCGCCAGGAAGCAGTAGATCAGGGTATTGACGATCCCGCGGCCGTGAAGCAGGATGTACGCAAGAACCTGCTTGTAGTTGCGCGTTGTGAATTCCCAGCGCAACGCGGATCGATGGCTCATGACATCGTGATAGTCGACCGCGGCGATGGGCAGTTTCAGCGGCGAGATCGCGGCTGCCGAGACGTCCCGACGCTGAGCCACGTACTCCTCGAAAGCTTGTCGCGGGCCGTAGACCGTGATGCTCTCGACAGGGCATGCCTGCGGGTCGGTGATGAAGTCATTCCAGTCCACTCGCGCAATTGGCGACGTCGGTGCAGTAAGCGGAAAAGGAATCTCTGCGAGTGATCGGTAGGCGGTACCGTAGCTTCTGTTGAACTCGTCGATACTGTCGGCGTATTTAAGGGCTATATGCTGCCCGTAGGGGGCCGCGAGTTCCGGCTGAAGTCGAACGAAGGCGAGATTGAGTTCTGTGCGGACGAACGCCTCCCAATCCTGCCGTATGAGGCCGTCGGCCGGCACCCGGTGGGTGAGAAACACGTCGTGGTAGCTGTCGTGGTTTGTGCTGTGCAAGCGGTTGTATTCATTGATGTCGCTGGTGTACTTGGGCTTTAGGTAGGTGCGCCAAAAGACCGCGTCGATATTGAAGATCATTCGATCGTGGACAGGCCGCGACTCCTTGAATTCGCGATACGGCAGTTCGATGCCCTCGAGCTGGGGATTGTAGCGCCGGGAATAGCCCATGCTGTCCGTGGGCGGCGACACGGCGACCCAGCTACTGTAGGGGATAGCTATAGCGAGCCGGCAGGCGTCGATGTCGCCATCGTACTGCTTGTACATCTTCCGTCGGAACAGGCGCGCGTTGATCGGCAGCATGCCGCCGCCGCCGGCATGGCCGAGGGCGTACCAGTCCGGGGGCAGGTCGACTTCGCGGCGCCAGTCGAGAAAGGCCTCTACGAGTTGCCCGTCTGCCGCCACGATTGGTTCGATCTTGCGCCAACTGCCGACTTCCTCCCACCAGGCCATCTCGAGATGGTCTATGCGGACGTCGTACTTCGACTCCGCGTATTTCTGAAACAGCACCCGGTCGCTGTTCCAGAATCGTGGCAGCGGCGCAATGTGATAGAAGTCCGTCTGGCTCTTCACCGAGCCGGCAAGCATCAACAGCAGGGGGTAGATCATTGTGACGGCGCCCGTAATCAGAATGCCAAAAATGGTGGCGTACACGACGCGGACCTTCCAGTTACGGGCACCGATTTTGCTGATGATGGGCATTATGCGGAAGGGTTAATTGTCGTCATTATTCGTCCGTAGCCGCGGTGCGGAACTCCATGCGGCTGAGCCGCTGGAGTTGCAGGACGGTGAAGCCGATGAGCAGCGTGCCCAATATCCAGGCCATCGCCACCGCCGACCCGAACCGCAGATAGCCGAACGCCTGCCAGAATATGTGCAGGCCGATGACCTCGGTCTCGCCATACGGTGAGTAGGGTCCGCCGCCGGTCATTGCCAGCACAAACTCGCTGCCGCTCTTGACGGCGCCGATCATGGCGCCGATGAAGCTGATCATGATCAAGGCCTTGATGCTGGGAATCGCGACGTGAAACGTTTTTTGCCAGATACCCGCGCCGTCGACATCGGCCGCCTCGTACAGTTCCTCGGGAATCGTCTTAAGCGCCGCAAGATAGATCAGGCAACCGGGGCCCATGCCCGCCCAGATCGTCGGCAGCAGGCAGAAAAAAAGTGCAAATCGGGGCGACTCCAGCCAGCGGATTCGGACTTCCTCGAATTGGATGCCCGGCAAATGGTTCAGGAAACTGACGAAAAAGTTGAGCACCTGGTTGATCATTCCGTATTCCCCGTAGAAGCCTTTCCACAGAAAAATAACCACGACGCCGGTCAGCACTGCCGGCAGGTAGTAGATCGTGCGGAACAGGAGCTTTCCTCGTGGCACTTCGGTGAGCAGGAAAGCCAGCACGATGGGGGCCGCGAATCCGAAGATCATGAACAGAAAGGCGTATTTGATCGAGACCCACAGGGCGTACCAGAACTCGACGTCGAAGAGAATGCTCGCGAAGTTGTCCATGCCGGTCCATTGGCTGAATCCGCGGACATTGTAGTCCTGAAACGCCATCACGCTGCCGCGTATCAGCGGATAATAGTTCCACAAGGCAATCGAGCCGATAGCTGGAACCAGGAGGATATAGGCCATCTTGTAGCGGCTGAATTCCCATCCCCTGGCGGCTTGTTCCGGGCTCTCGAGATTCGCGGACGTAAAGGTTCGAAAGACGCGCCGGAACAGCAGGACAAAGATAATAAAAATCCCCGCGACTACCGCCGCCGCCACCCATGATCGCCGGCGGTGTTCAACGGGATCGTGGATGTCGAGCATTTTTTCATTGCTGCGCCGGACGCGGTCCTTGAGGATCTCGCGGATGCGGGCCTTGGCCCCTTCGTGATCGCCGGCTTTGACGGCTCGTTCTGTCTCGGGGTCGGTCCGGATCTGGTCGATCGCCTGACTGACGTATTTGTAGACCAGCTGGCAGTTCTTGCCATAGGGCTCGGGCACGCCGGATTCCACTGCCGTGGCAAAGGCCGTTTCCCATTGTTTGGGTACCTGCCGGACGTATTCATCATATCCCGCCGCCTTCAACAGCGACGGCTGGACGAAACGGCCGTGACCGTTCTCGACGAATACTCGGGCACGGATCCGGCGTGCCTCGGGGCCGTCGTAGAAGCGGATATATTCCCAGGCCGCCTCACGCTTGGCATCGTCCACGTCGAGCTCGGCAAAGATCCCGGTCATGCGGCTGTTGAATTCGGCGCCGCGCTTGCCGGTGGGCCCCTTCGGAACCGGTCCGAACCCCATGAGATTCGGGTCCACTTGTGAGAAGAAGCGTTGATCGATGGTGCTGAAATACATCGCCTTCTCGATCGTACCGCCGGAGGCATCACCCATCGATACGACACCGTTGAATTTGCCATGCTGATTCTCGTACGGCTCGAAGATCAACCGGGCGACGAAGTGGTAGGCATCGACCGCCTCGTCGCTGTCGAATACACAATACCAGTTGCCGTCCGCATCCTGATCGACCATGCGGCCGCCCATGGAGTAAAGAAAGTTCATCGTGGAATAACTGATCTCGGCGAGCCAAATGCTGAAGCCATACCGGTTTTCAGGCGGGTTGGTCAACACCCGGGCCCACTCCAGCAGCTCGTCCCAATCCTCGGGCACGCGGTCAGGCAATCCGGCTTCCGCGAACATGTCTCGGCGATAAAACAGCGCGCCGACCAATGGCCCCTGGGGAAAGCACCAGACATGCTGATGATCGCGCACCGGTGCCGTGCCCCATTTGTCAAGATGCGGACAGTCCTCTTTGTACGGACAGGCCCGTCGCATCACCATCCAGCACTGTCGCGGCACGCGCTCCGCCATCTCGCTCTGGTAATTTGGGCCTTTGCGCAGACGCGCCAGGTACTCGTCCAGGTCCAGCAGGTGCCCGTCAGGCAGGTCCACGCCCGCGGTCTCCTCGACGTATTTATCCAAAGGATAGAGAAACTTGTTGCTGATGTACGTGTGTGATTGGCGGAAGTTGACGTACATCACGTCGGGCGGAATATCGCCGGCGATCTGCATCAGCGGCACGATGTCCATCGTCCGCCCCGGGATTTGTAGGCCGGTCGTTGAAACGGGCCGTATATAGGGAAAGCGCTTCTGAAAAGCGGCAAGGATAGCCAGCCGGGTCTGGCTGTCGATGTCGGTGCTCAAGCCCGCCGGTACGCCCCACGCCCGCAAGACGATCCGTTCCTGGTCCGGCGTCGCCGCCGCAACGAACCCGGCCACTTGCATCAGGCACACAAGTGAGATGAGCACTCCGGGCAGTTTAGTCTCAGGAATAGTCATCGTCCGGAACCAGGCCAATTTTCGCCGTATCGATTGGTTTGAAGCCGAGTTTCAACGCTGGTGAACTGGGCGCCAGGTCATAGTTGTCATTTGCTGCATCGACGAATAGCGGGTCGGCGACGAGAGACTGTCGATCGAACCCCATCGCGCGCCAGCTCTCGAGCGTATGACCGGCGTCCGTCTGGGTGGTCATTCCAGTCCGCACCACCGCTTCGCCCGGCAAGCCGCAGAAAGTGATCTTCCCGCCTGGCGCGGGGGAAAAGACGTTTTTATCGAATTCGGCGATAGCATCGGGCGGCTCACGGCCGGGATCGATGTTGAGCCTGAGGAAATCCGCGTCGGCGTTCGCATAGCAGAAGATGTTTCTCCTGAACCGGATGTTGCTCGTGTCGCCGGCCAGCATCAGGTATACCTGCGAGTTGTCGCTGTCGACGAAGATATTATTTTCGACCGTGATATTGCGTGCGTAGTGGCTGAGCATGATCCCGCCGAGCACATTGCGGGCGCAGATGTTGCCATAAACCAAAACGTCCATCGGGCCGTTGTCGAAGTAGATCGCCCAGCCGTAATACGGCGACCAAATCCGGCCGTCCGCTTGTTCTCCCTTGCCGGGTTCCATCCGGATACTGCCGGCACCGCAGCCGATTACGTCGTAAATTTTGTTGAAACGGATGATGTTGCCGCGGGCGAGGTCCGGGTCCCTGTCGTAAGTGTACCAACGGTTCATGCAGATGCCGCCGGTGTCGCAGGTTTCCATGCTCAGGTGGTGCAATTCGTTGCGCTCGATGGTGATCGGTCCAAAGCCGCTCATCAGGCCGATACCGAATCGTGGTGTGTGGTGGATCAGGTTGTTCGAGACGACCACGTCCACGGCACTGATCCCAAAGAAGGCGATACCGCAGGCATGTTTCTCGAAGACGCCCACGTGGTGGATGTGGTTGTTGTGGATCAGGTGGCCTGGCGATTTGGGCCAGGCGTTCACGACGACCTCGCGGTCTTCGCGGAAGTTATGCCATGGGGTAGGGCCGGGCACATCGCCTGAAGTCGTGTCGCCCCGGCAGAATCCGCGTTGCACGCTTCCCAGGAAGATGCCGTAACCACCGGCGTCGGTGATCTCGTTGCCCACGATCCGGTTGCGGGCGTTGCTGTTCTGCAGGCGGATGGCATCGCCGCCGATCGCTTCGAAGCGATTGTTTTCGACGGTGCAGTCTGCCGTGTTTTCCATGTAGATGGCCTGCCCGGAGTTGGGGATCTTGTAATGGGTCTCCGGTGTCGGGAACTGCGCCTGGGTCTGTGTCAGGGTGAACCCCGCGACCCTGATGTGGCTGACGGCTGTGCCCGGGGTGCCGATCATCTGGATCAACCGTGCTGTCGTCGGGGCAGTGACCGCGCCGGATCGCATATCGCTCCCGGCGGGCGGCCAGAAATAGAGAGTGCCGGTGTCGCTGTCGAGGCACCACTCACCCGGCTGGTCAAGATCCTCGAGCGCGTTTTCGACATAGAACCGGTTGCCGGTCTCGACCCCCATGCATTTTGACAGGGAACCGGCAGACGGTTGCACCGTCCGGGTCAGATGAATCCTGTTGTGCTCGACGTTGACGTGGCTGATCGGGATGATATCGCTGATCCAGCTCTTGCCTGGAATCATGAAAACCTCAGCCTGGCCGGGCTTTGCCCACCGGTGCGGGAAGACGCCCGGCTCGTATTGAAACGCAACCGCGTCAGGGACGACGCCGGCGAGCAGGTCGGATGGGACGTCGGTATCGGCGCTTACCAGCGAAACGCGTCGCCAGATGCCGCCGGTATGGGCCCGGCTTTCGAGCCGTACAGTGATCGAATGCTCACGGCCCGGCTCGAGCAGCGGTCGCACGTCGAACTTGAAAGGCATGTCCCAGAGCGCATCGGCGATGATCCCCGTCGAGGCGGCGGTGCGTTCGAACACCTTGCGGCCGTCGATGTACACGTATGCTTCCTTGCTGGCGGCGCCGAAGAGCAGCCACAAGTGCTCGCGCCGGTCGAAGTCCGCCGGCATCCTGAACCGCGTGCGGTACCACCCGACGCCGTAGTAATTCTTGAACCCCTGCATGTCCCACAGTTGATCGGTTTGCAACAGGAGCCAGTTGTTGTCGGCTGCGTCCGGGGCGAACCATTCTTCCTCGACACCGGTTTCTTCGGGGTCGGTTTTGAACCGCCACTCCAGGTCGAGGTCGATCTTGTCGACGTTGTCCAGCAGGTTGCCCTCGACTACCGGGCTTTTCACAAAAGCCCAACCACCGTGAACCGGGTTGGCGTGATCGTACTTGGGGCGGCGCGCCCGGATCATACGCTTGCCGTTGAAGAACAATTGCCGAAACCACCAGCGCCTGGCCCTGACCTCCGACAGGTGAGTGCATACAATCTCGCCCTCGTGCGGTTGCCAGTCGGTTACGCATCTGCCGCCGCTGAGGATGGGGCGCTCGCCGGGATAAGCCATGTAGGTGACCGGGAACGCCTCGGTGCCCGAATCGCCGCCGCTCAGGCGCAGTGGTTCGCTCAGGTGGTATGTGCCGCCGCGCACCTGGACCGTAACGGGTTGCTGCAATCCGTCGGCACACTTCAACGCCCGGACGGCGTTGCGGGCGCGGGTCAATGTCGCGAAAGGTCCGTCCGTGCCGTCGGCAGCAGGTGCCGGTTGCCGGCCTGACCACTGGTCATCACCGTCCGTTGCTACAAAAAATACTGCTTCTGCACCGGCCATTTTATGATCACTGATTGAAATGCTGTTTGCTTATGCGCCAGTATACTTCCCGGCGGCAAGAGGTGAAGCAACGCCTGACAAACCATCTGCGGCAGCGGTTTTCCGGCGCTAAATTCAACGGGTGTAACCGCAGTTTTGTATATTTTCCGTTAGCCTCAGGCCCGTCGCCGCAGGGGTGGCCTGCTGCTGGCAAAAACCGTGTTTCGGTTGGGATTTCCAATCTGCGTCCTTGGGCAGACGTTCCCGGCCGACACGACCGGGCACCGGCGAGATCAAATAGCCGCATATCGCACAGGCATTGCGCCACCTTGGCTACGCCGGGCACGTGGGAATGGAAGCCTTTCCGAAGGCGATGATTGCCAGGGCATTGAGCGTTTTCGCACGGCGTTTTCCTGACCGTGAAAAGACGCCTTCTTCCCAGAGGCGAAAAGACGCCAGTCCCAACCGTTGCAGGTGAAGTCTTCTGAAATTGGTCCTCCCCGGCTGAAAAGTTGTTGGGCATTCAACAGTGCTTGAATTCTTCGCTGTGCGAGTGAACCTTGCCAGTGCCTGTATGAAAAGAAACCCCAATTCCTTCGGCAAGGGAGCCGGTGCGATGGCTGATGTGAAGGCCCAACTCGAAGCGTGCGTGGAAAAGCTCCGGCTCGGAG
>Ga0310124_10003696_pt1 | contig 10229 bp, 12 predicted proteins | sample CB11b_AW_Bot5_MG_FD_203507 | JGI IMG/M metagenome (GOLD analysis project Ga0310124, IMG submission 203507) | Marine microbial communities from Western Arctic Ocean, Canada - CB11b_AW_Bot5 | ecosystem: Environmental > Aquatic > Marine > Oceanic | place: Canada: Western Arctic Ocean | collected...
AAGAAGAAATACTTGAAAGATCACTAAACCCTGGTTTTTCATCTAAATTGTCAAAAGTAGATAAATTAATTTCCGGGTTAAATCCATTCTGCGGAGATGAAGTAAAATTTCATTTTAATTTAAATCAAAATAATATCACTAATATTTATTTAGAATTGGAAGGATGTGCCATACATAAAGCCAGCTCTTCATTGCTAGCTGAAATTGTTCTAAATGAAAACATTCAAACAATTCAAACAATTTGTAACGAATTTATTTCTTTTTTCAATACAAAAAATAATTCAAATCCCATATTTCAAAATCAAAAACTACAAATTACAAATCCAATACATAATGTAAAATCTAATCAAATTCGTATTAAATGTGTCTTGCTTAGTTGGAATGCAATATATAATAACTTATTTAAAAATTCATCATGATTAAGATTCCTATAATCGATTCTCACACACATATAAATTCTTATAATTCTAAAGAAATACCATCGATATTAAATAGAGCTAAAGAAAATGGAATAACATCAATAATTGAAGCCTCTGTTGACATTTCCAGTGCAAAATCAATTGATCTAATGACAAGAAAATACCCTAATGTTTTTGGTGGGATAGGCTTTCATCCTCAGAATTTAACTAAAGAACTAAATAAATCCGAAATTGAACAAATGTATAAGCTAATTACAAATAATAAAAAAATTCTTGTCATTAGTGAAATAGGATTAGATTTCCAGGCTGATTCACCTTTAAGGGAAATTCAATACAAAGCATTCAGAAAACAGATAGGTATTGCCAGGGAATTAAACAAACCAATTATTTTTCATTCCAGGTTTTGCGCAGATGAAACAATAAGAATATTAAAAGAAGAGCGAGCCTATGAAGTCGGAGGTGCTATGCATTATTTCCAATCAAATAATAAAATAGCTTCTGAATTAGAGTCTATGGGATTTAAAATATCTGTCGGGAAACCTTTATTAAGGATTAAAAAATTAGAAAATGTAATAAATTCTACTAATATAAAAAATATCATTGTTGAAACAGATTCAGCTCCTCAGCCTTTTAAAAAAAACAGGGATAAATGGACAGAGCCAAAAGATTGTAATTTAATTATTGATAAAATTAGTAAAATAAAAGGTGAAAATATAGAAAATACCGCTGAACATATATTTAATAACACATTTAATATGTTAAAAAATGGATCGAATTGGCTAATGAAAGAACATTTGTCATATGGGTTAATATAATGGCTATTCCTTATTCATTTCCGATTCTATGAGTTTGAAATCTCTTGCAGATAAAATATGCATACTTTCATAAAAAGCCAATTCCCAATGATATGGCAACCATTTTTTTAAATATTCCAAAGAAGGGGCAATATAAGTTGCATCAATTGCATTAGATTCATCTAATTGTTTATCAATATTTAAATTAACACCATAAATATAATTTGTAATATCATCAGACCAGTTTGATTTAATTATTTTTTTAGCAGCGCTAGTTATGGTTGCGCATAAAATCCATTTTTTCATATCTTTGATATAAAAAATCATGCGATCATCAATTTCTATTCTTTTCACTCTTTTTTGATACTTATTAGTAAATTCTATTTGATTATCTTTATTTTTTATAAATATTTCATACTTTGATTGCGGAATTGAAATCATCCAATAATTTGCCACTGCTAAAATTTCCTTAACTATATTTAATTCAACTACTATAATATAAACTAAATAACAAAAAATAAATATTTATAAATGAAAAATTATGCGATTTTACTTGCAGCGGGACATTCTACCAGAATGCAAGGTACAGATAAATTGACATTGGAATTATCTGGAAAAATGGTTGTTGAATATTCTATAGAAACCTTATTCAAACATAAATTAATTGATCATATAACAATAGTAACATCAAAAAAAAATTCAAATAAAATAAAATCAATTATTTCAATGAATAAATATAAAAAACCTTTTAATTTTGTAGATGGAGGTGAATCCAGATTTGCTTCTTTTTTAAATGCATTTAAAACAATTCCTTCATCTGAAATTACAATAATCCATGATGCAGCAAGGCCATATATTAATGAAAAATTAATTTCTAACAGTATAAATATAGCCAATAAATATGGGACTGCAGTACCAGTAATCAAGCATGTTGACTCTACTTATATATCTAGAGATTCTTATACTCTATCTAAGCAAATAGACAGAAGTAAATTGTTTTCATCTCAAACTCCTCAGGCATACAAAACTGAAATCTTGTATGATGCTATTCGATCAGCTGAAAGAAATAAAATCGAATTGGAATATAATGATGTAGCACAGTTCATATTAGAAAGCGGACACAATCCTTATGTTTTTAACGGATCTAAATATAATATAAAATTGACATCAAATGAAGATATACTATTATTAAAATCAATTCATCATACATTAAACACAAATGATTAGTTCATATGGAATTGGCCTAGATGTTCATAAGCTTAAAAAAGGAGGTCATCTTATTTTAGGAGGGATAGTTATAAGCAATAATTACAGCTTAGAAGGTGATAGTGATGCAGATGTATTAATACATGCAATTATAGATTCCATATTAGGTGCAGCTAATTTAGGAGATATGGGACATTTTTTCAATGATTCAACAGAAGCAATGTATTCAAGCTTACAAATGTTAAAAAAAACAGATAACATCATTAAAAAAAATGATTGGATAATAAACAATATTGACTCTACAATTATATGTGAGAAATTCAAAATATTTAATTATTCTACTATGATGAAATCTGAAATATCAAAAACTTTAAAACTTAACCCTAATATAATTAATATAAAAGGAAAATCTACAGATGGGCTTGGTTTTATCGGGAAAAATGAGGGAATATCAGCATTGGCTATTTGTAGTATTTATAAAAAACAATGAATTTATTTGACACCTTAGATAATAAAAGAAAAAATATTAATTTATCTGAAAACAAGAAAATTAAAATCTATGTTTGCGGAATTACCCCCTATTCCGAATCACATATAGGCCATGCTATGTCTGCGGTTATATTTGATACATTAAGAAAATATTTGTTAGCAAACCAACAAAATGTTACATATGTTCAAAATTTTACAGATATAGATGATAAATTAATCAAAGTTGCTGAAGAAAATAACTCTGATATCAAAACAATATCTACAAAATTTATCAACAAACATTTATCTGCTCTTAATAAACTAAATGTCCTGAAACCTGACTTTTCCCCTAAAGCTACTGAAGAAATTAAAGAAATGATAAATATGATTGAAGTACTAATATCAAAAGGAATAGCTTATGAAATCAATGGAAATTGTTTCTTCAGGGTTGAAAAATTTAAAACCTATGGAAAATTAAGTAAGAGAAATTTTGATGAAATGCTAGCTGGAGCCAGAATTGAAATTGATGAACGAAAAGAAAACCCTATGGATTTTGCCTTATGGAAAACCAAAAAAGGAAATGAACCAGGATGGGAAAGTCCTTGGGGAGAAGGAAGACCTGGATGGCATATAGAATGTTCGGCTATGTCTATGAAATATTTAGGGAAAAACATTGATATTCATGGTGGCGGAAGAGATTTGATTTTTCCTCATCACGAAAACGAAATTGCCCAATCTGAAGCTTTCACTAATAGCCCACCATTCTCTGATATTTGGATGCATAATGGATTAATAAATCTCAAGTCTGAAAAAATGAGTAAATCATTAGGAAATATAATTACAATTGATCATTTATTAAATCAATTTTCAGCAGCAGCAATAAGAATGTTCTTTATAAGCGGTAATTATAAAAACCCATTAGAATACAATACTGAATTAATTGCTGCCAATGAAAGAGCAATTATGAGATTAAAAAATACTTCACAACTGAAATCTTCTTCAAATGTTGATCATTTAAATACTTCTATATTTATTAAAAACTTTCATAAAGCTATGCAAAACGATCTGAATACATCAATGGCTCTTGGTGCAATATTTGAATTGTCAAAAGCTATTAACCAAGCAAATACGCAAAATCTAAACATAAAACATGCTCAGGCAGATTTAAGCCATCTTTTAAATATATTAGGCATAAATATAGATGAAGAAAGAATAAATGAAAAAAAAGCTAATTTTGATAAAGTTGATGAAAAGTGGATAAATTCTCAAATTGAATTAAGAAATATATATAGAACATCAAAAAACTTCTCTAAAGCAGATACTGTAAGAAAAGAGCTACTATCAAAAGGCGTCAGTTTACTCGATACAAAAAATGGAACAGAATGGACTATACGGTAATAAATTATGCAAGTGCAGCATTTATCAATCCTAATGAAACAAAAATTACTGAAACTATAATAGTTAATTGAAATATAATTTTTTCAAAACCTCTTCTTGTCCGAAAATTATCTCCGCCACCTCCAAATATATTTACACTTTGTCCTCGTACTTGAATAAGTATAATAACAATCAAAAAAATCGATGTAATTAATTGTGATATTAAAAATATTTTTTCCAAAACCGAACCTTTATAATTAATTGCTAGAATTAATCCATAGATTGTATATCTTTTTTATACAGTTAGACAACTTATTTGAGTCATGCCTTAAAGAATGTTCAGCAGATTTAATATCAAATTGTAATACTTTAGGATTATCTTGATCATTTTGACTAATTTTAATTGATTTTTCATCATGTGAAACTATAGAAATATTATAATTTTCATCAGCAATTATATAATCAAATATATTTTTATATGTATGTTCTTCTATTGCAACTATATGATCATACACACTATAACCATCTGTTTCACCTTTTTGTGTAGCCACATTACATACATAAATTTTCAATGCAGAAGATTCTTTTATTACATTTATTAAATCTTTAACTAGTAAAGGTGGAATGATACTAGTGTACAAGCTTCCTGGTCCAATGATAATAAGCTCTGCTTTTTTTAAAGCATTTATAGCACTAACCGCTCCTTTTGCTGATTCAGGATTTATATGTACAGAAGATATTTTACCTTTTTTCAATGGAATTAATGATTCCCCATTAATTAATGATCCATCAGTTAATTTTGCTTGTAAAACAATATCATCCAATGAAGAGGGTAATACAGTACCTTTTGCACCTAATATTTTTGCAGATTGATAAAGCCCCTCTTCAAAATTACCTGCAATATCTGACATAGCAGCAATTAATAAATTACCCAAGCTATGTCCTTTTAAACTTTTTCCTTGATCAAATCGGTAATCAAATAATTCTTTTATAATACTTTCAGAATCACTTAAAGCTGCAACACAATTTCTAAAATCTCCAGGAGGTAAAACTCCTAATTCTTTTCTCAATATACCTGAACTACCTCCATCATCTGAAACAGTTACAATTGCTGTTAAAAAATCGGCACAATCTTTTAATCCTCTCAACAAAACCGAAGAACCGGTACCGCCTCCTATAGTGCAAATATTTACAGATTTCAGAATATTGTTCATATAATATCTATTTTGATTTAAGAATTTTTAATAAAGTAGATTCAGCCTGAACTGGATCCGCCTTGCCTTTACTCAATTTCATAACCTGCCCTACTAAAAATCTAATTGCGGTTTCTTTGCCTGATTTATAATCATCAACTGCACTTTGATTTTCCATTATTGCTTGTTCACAAATCTTATCTAATTTCTGAGAATCAGAAATTTTAGTCAATCCCATTGATTCTAACAATTCTTCCGGAGAAAATTTAGATTCACATAAAGAGGTTAATATTTCTCTACTTCCGTTTCTATTAACAATTCCTTCATTAGTCATACTTATCAATCTAAGTAGGTATCTCGGGTTTATATAATCATTAATTTGGTTATAAGGAATTTCTTTTGAATCAATAACTTTAATCATTTCTTCTGTAATCCAATTAGATAAATCTTGGATTTCTATATTAATTTTTTCACTTTTATTTATTTTACTAACATTAATAAAAAAATTAAATAAATGAAAATTTGAGCATAGTATTCTAACAGATTGATCATTTAAATTATAATTTGTACTTATATATTTAATTCTATCGCTCCTCAATTCAGGTAACGACAATCTTATTTCATTCAACAAATCATCATTTATATATATATTTGGTAAATCTGGATCAGGAAAATATCTATAGTCATGAGCAGATTCCTTTGATCTTTGAGAAAATGTAGTGCCTTTAACTTCATTCCAACCTCTAGTTTCCTGAACAATTCTATCTCCGGAAATTAAAACATCTTCTTGTCTTTTGATTTCATAATTAATAGCTCTGAAAACTGCCCTAAAACTATTCATATTCTTTACCTCAACTTTTTCGCCAAGTATATCTGAATTTTTTAATTTCAAACTAATATTAGCATCACACCTAAAATGACCTTGTTCTAAGTTGCCTTTAGTTACACCTATTTCAGTAACAATAGAATGTAATTCTAATAAGTAAATTCTAGCTTCTTGGGCATTGGAAATAACTGGTTCTGTAACAACTTCCATCAATGGAGTTCCTGATCGATTTATATCTATTAAAGAAGACGGATTATTTGAATCATTAATATGAGTTAATTTTGCTGTATCTTCTTCTAAATGTATGCGATTTAATAATATTTTCTTTACAGGATTGGTAGGAATCTCAACTTCACCACCCACCACAATAGGATATTTAAATTGAGAAATTTGATACCCTTTCATCAAATCAGGATAATGATAATTCTTTCTATCAAATCTTGTTTTTTGATTTATTTTTCCTCCTATAGCTAATCCGGATTTAATAACCATTTTCATAGCAGTTTCATTGATCAAAGGTAAAGTACCTGGATATCCCATACACACATTACAAACATAAGTATTGGGTTCGCTATCAAATGGTGCTACAGAGCAATTGCAAAACATTTTACTTGATGTGTCTAATTGAACATGAACTTCAAGCCCAATGACTGGTTCATATTTAATATTTAAATCTACCATATTATATTTATTGAAATATTTTAAAAGGATAATACCTTAAAATTACTTTCCCTAAAATATTATCATTGGCAATAGTTCCAAAATGCCTACTATCTATACTGTAGTGTTTATTATATCCTAGGACAAAATTTTCGTTTGTATTTAATACAAATACTTTTTCATAATCATTGTAATCATCAGAATGATTATCAGATTTTGCACTTAAATTATAGAATTTCAGACCTGATTTACCCAATGTATCACCAGGGAGTCCAAATACATATTTAACTATAATCATATCAGATAATTTTTCGTGAAATACTATAATATCATTCCTTTTATATTCTTTGATTTTCATCACTAATACATATTGTCCATGAAATAATACAGGTTCCATACTTTTTTGATTTATTTTACAATTTAAAAAATTAAACACAATAATATATAATATATAATTATTAAATATTTTTTAAACGGAGAATTTAAATGAAATTCCTTAAAAGTATCTTAAACCCTGTTCATATCTACGCTCATTGTGATATTCCTTGTGGGATCTATGATCCTATAGCTGCAAAAATAGCTGCACAAACTGTTCAGAAAATGGTTGTAAGAATGGAAGCTCTAGACCTTAGTGGAGGAGTAACAAAAATTGAACAACCAAATGGTATAGCAAGATTAATACGTGTGAAAGAAGATCATGCAGAAATAGTCAGAAATGAAATAGATATACTTTGGCATGATTATTTCAAACCAGAACATTTAGAAAAATATCCGGATTTACATGAATTGTTCTGGAATACAGCAAAACTGGCATCCACATGTAAGCAAACAGTGTCTTCTGATTCTGCGAAAGATTTGGTAGATAGCGTTGATAAAATAGCTACAATATTTTGGGAAACAAAAGGTGTGTCATATTCAGATCCAAATGCTGAAGTAAGGTTTGGGAGTTAAAATTAATTCTTGATACTATCTATAAATCATATATGTTTCTAATACTGTGCTAATCAGATCATTCATTGGAGTATTAAGATGAAATGTGTTTGCTTTATTACAAACATATGTATTTAAAGCATCAATTTCTATTGAATTAGACTTTTTTAAATCTTCATACATAGAAGAAATAGAATTTTCTCTATTTGTATCAAGCTCATAAAAAACATTATTTATTTCTTCTTTTGGAATTACTGCATTATCTGCTATTGCAACATTATATGTTTCTGTAATTATTTCCAATAATATATCTCTGCCTATGTTATTAGAAAGAATATTTGCTAATGGTTGTCTAAACAAACACATTATTCCACTTAAAGCACAAATATACATAAGTTTTCTCCAAATAACGGACTTTATATCATTTGAAATTTCAATTTTTAATTCTTTAGTATGAAATATATGTTTAAAATCATTCATTAATGATTTGTCATTATTATATAAAGAGCCTATTACAATTTTTGGATCGCCTCCAGTTTCAAACACTTCCCCATTTTCATTTAAAACAGAATCTACATATGCCGCCCCAGTAAGAATTCTATCACCAAAAGAATTGGATAATTTAACAGTAGATTGGAAGCCATTTTGTAAAGTTAATATATAACTTTCAGTATTTTGAAATATTTTTTTCAGGATATTAATTGAATCGTCATTATGATAACTTTTAACACAATAAATAACTAAATCAGGAATAAAAGGAAGATCACTTAATGTTATTAATTTATTTGTATCAAATAAGTCAGGATAAATAGTTTCATGTTTTTTCAGATTAGTTGTTAAAGTTATCCCGGAATTTTTAAATGATTCGAATTTACTACCTCTTGAAAATAAAATACAATTATTGTTTTTTTCATAAAACAAAGTACTTAAAAATGTTCCTACAGCTCCAGTGCCATATATTAATATATTCATAATAAAAAATATTTGATAATCTGTTTATATAATATAAATTTTTAGTTATAAAAGGATTTTACATGATTAACAGAGAAAGATTAACCAAAACATTCTGTGAATTAGTTTCTATTGACAGTCCCTCAGGGGAGGAAGAAGAAGTATCTAAATACATTGAATCAAAATTAACAAAATTAGGATTTGTACTATTAAAAGATGATTATGGTAATTTGATAGCCAAAACAAAGTCAAACAATAATAATCTGATATTATCAGCACACATGGATACTGTTGAACCTGGAAGAGGAATTATACCTGTTGTTGAAAAAGACATAATAAAATCCAAAACTGACACAATTTTAGGTGGTGATTGTAAAGCAGGATTAACTGGTATTTTGGAAGCTTTATATTCTTTAAATGAAGAAAACTATGAATTTAAAAATCTAGTTTTAATATTTACAAGAGAAGAGGAATTGGCATTGCAGGGAGCAAGAAATTTAGATTTCTCTAAATTTGAAGGTTCAAATGCTATAATTTTCGATGGAGAAGGCCCTCCAAGTACAATCACAAGTTCAAGCCCTACATATATAAGCTTTGATATTGAAATAACAGGAAGAGCAGCACATGCAGGAGCAGAACCAGAAAAAGGATTATCAGCAATCATTATTGCAAGTAAACTTATAAATAAATTACCTCAAGGAAGGCTAGATAGGGAAACTACATTTAATATAGGAAAGATAGAAGGAGGGTCAGTAAGAAATGCAGTCCCTGCAAATGTATATGTTCAAGGAGAATTTCGAACTAGTAGCCTTGAAACACTAGATAATTTATCAGAAACTCTAAATATAGCTGTTCGTGAAATCGAGAATGAATTCCCAGAATCCAAAATAAATTTAATGTCTGAATTACTTTTTGAAAATTACAAACTCAAAGATAATGATCCATGTTTAAAAATAGTAACAAATGCCATAGAAAAATTAGGACTTACGCCAAATCTCAAACCTTCCGGTGGAGGTACTGATGGGAATGTATTTATTAAAAAAGATATAAAATCTGTTGTTGTAGGCATGGGTGTGACTGGTATGCATACAATAAATGAAACTGTGTCTATTCCTGACTTGGTGGATTCATCTAATTTATGTCAAGAATTGATATTATCTAATTGTTAACAAAATAAATTTTATTCTGATATCTACAAGATAATTAAGATTTATCTATACTCAGTTAGTTAAAAAGCTTTAATATGATTTTAGCTTAGCTTAATTCTACGGTTGCACCAGCTGCTTCTAAAGCTTCTTTAGCTTTAGCTGCATCATCAGAATTAGCCCCTTCAACAATTGGTTTTGGAGCAGATTCTACTAAATCTTTTGCTTCTTTCAATCCTAATGTTGTTAATTGCCTAACT
>Ga0310124_10003697_pt1 | contig 10229 bp, 11 predicted proteins | sample CB11b_AW_Bot5_MG_FD_203507 | JGI IMG/M metagenome (GOLD analysis project Ga0310124, IMG submission 203507) | Marine microbial communities from Western Arctic Ocean, Canada - CB11b_AW_Bot5 | ecosystem: Environmental > Aquatic > Marine > Oceanic | place: Canada: Western Arctic Ocean | collected...
ACTGGCTTACCTTGTTGGCGAGCAACTGGTACACGGCTCACAGGAACTTCGCCGCAGCGCGGCCCAGTGCCTGCTTGAGTTGGCGCAGTGGACAGGCACCGATCGCCTGCCGCAAGCCCCTACCAACTGCGGTGCTCGGGCTGCCGCCTACCTGTTGACCACCATCCAACGGGCCGTCGAGGTCTACGAAAGCCATTGCCAAACTGATGCCCTAGTGGCAATGGCGGCCATGGCGCCCCGGCCCATGCCGATCGCCTGTGCTTTCCTCTCCACATCCGCAGCAGCCCGAACCAAGGCCCTAGATGACCTTCGGCTGATGTTACACCAGGCTGACAGCCCCGAAATCTGTCGAGCCTTGCCCGCCTTGCTGACGTACCCCACTTTGACTAGCGATGTTCTGGCTGGACTGCGCCGCACCTGCCAGAGCCCTTACCTAACCCACATGCTCGCCACCGTTCACCTGTTGCACAACCGCACCGCCACCTGCCACTTGGCTAACCACAGCGTTGAGGTGAACATGATGCCTTCAGCAGACTATGTCGCCCAACTACCCAACCATCGACAGCGAGCCCTGATCTGGTGGTTGACGGCTTTATCACTGCCCCCTGCTGAGCAACTGCGCCAACTTGAGCAACTGACCAACCTGCCCGATCGCATGGCCAAGCTCATCATCCTGCGCCGCCTTATCTTGCTATCTGCCAGCAAGCAGGCTGATGCCGCCCACGATGCGGCCAGCCGGTTCTGCTTCGATACCGATCCATTGCTGGCGCGTATCGCTTTGCGCCACTTGATCCGCTGCCGCTGGTCACAATTGCCGCAACTGCTGATCCGACTTGTCAACACCGCACCGCCACAGGTTAGACGCTTGGCCGTTGAAAAACTGGCGCCACTGGGTTTTGATCGCCTTTGGGCCGCATGGCCTCAACTCGATCACCATCACCGCATTGCCGCCGGCAAGGCAATGATCAAAATAGACGCCAACTTCCACCGCCACCTAGCTGACCACCTCAATGACTCGGACCGTCATGTGCAATTGCGGGCCCTGTCAATGACAGACGAGCTGAACCAAGGTGATTTTTTTGCACCCCTCCTGATCGCCCTAGCCGCGGGTCAGAACAGTCGAATTGTTGCTTCGGCTGTCCGTGCGCTGGGCACGGTGCACTCGCTGCAGGCCGACCAAGCCCTGCAACGGGCCTTAAAACATCACGATAGCCGTGTCCGCGCCAATGCCGTCGAGGCTATACAACGTACTTCATCAACGCAGCACGTCCATCAGTTAACCCGCATGGCCCAACATGAGGACAATCGGCCACGTGCCAACGCCATCAATGCTTTGCTTGACATGAATACTGCCAACGCCGTCGATGCGATCAATACCATGCTCGACGACGATCGCACCAATCACCGCATCAGCGCCCTGTGGCTGGTTGAAGCCGTAGGCCTGTTGCACGTGGCAACCCATGTCGCTGAAATGTCGATTCGCGATCCTGATACTCAGGTCAGAAAACGCGCTGCACATGTCACCAAGCAACTGATCCAACTGATGCAATCAACACACGCCAACGGTACCCCCGTCCCCGCTTGACTAAGGAGGCCTGCCCATCAACCTGTTTCTGGCCGCGGAAAAAGTGCAATGGAACCTGTCCGACTTGCAGCAACACTGGGCAGGTCGTGGCGGTCACGTCATTTCCATCAAGTGGCTACTGGCCGCGGCAGCGGTCTTAGCCTTGCTGCTGAGCGGACTGTGGCTACACCGCTGGTGGCAGAAGCGTTGCATCGAACCCGGCCCCATGCTCACCTTTCGGCGAGTGGCGCGATCGGTTGGACTGGGCCTGCATGACAGGCGACTTCTGGCCCGTATCAGCGCCCACCAGAAACTGATCTCGCCGCTGACGTTGATGCTTTCCGACGCCACCCTACAATTCCACGGCAAGCAATTCGCTGCTTGCCTCGAGCCACCGCGCAGGGAACAGGCCATGCAGCGCGTCCGCCTCATTTGCCAACTGTTGTTCGAATCGTAACGGTCCGGCCAATGGCAATGGAAATTGAAGTAAAAATGAGGGCGCCCGATATTGAGAAACTCCAGGGGCAACTCGTTGAGTACCTCGCTCGACGCGGACCGGTCATCAAGGAAATCAATCAATTCTTTGATACTGCTGATAACGACCTGCGACGTAGCGACCAAGGGCTACGCATACGCAGTGAAATCCACGACAACAATCAGCCGATGACGATCATCACCCACAAGGGGCCACGCCTTGACGGCAAGGTCAAGTCACGTTCGGAGACTCAGGTCAAGGTTGATAACGCCGAGGACACCATGGCCCTGTTCACCGCCTTGGGATTGGTCGAAACCATACGGTTTGAAAAACACAGGCGTCGCTGGCACCTTGACAACTGCCTAGTCGAGATCGACACGCTACCGGCACTGGGCCATTTCGTTGAAATCGAAGGCCCGTCATCACAGGCTGTTCTGGACTTGCGCAAAAAACTCGGCATGGAACACCATCCGCTTATCCAGCAGAGCTACGCGGCACTGGTTCATGAATACCTACAAGAGCAACACCCCCAGCAGCAGCAACTGCTTTTCAACAATTCATAGCAACGGCCAGAAATCAGTCGTCGAATGCCGCGGCATAGGCGCGTGACCTGTCGTTGAGATTGCCGTAAAAATCGCGCACCTGCGGGTCCTCATGGTCGCGCCAAAGGGAAGTGGGCACGACACATAAATCACAAAGGTATGGTCGCGACTGCAGGCCGTAGTAAGACTGAATTGTTTTTCGTTCTATGTCAGTAGTTCGCCGCGTGGCTGTATGAAGTGTTGAATAATTACATAACACCACAGTGCCTGCTGGACCGTGCAAATTCACGACGCCCCCCCTTGCCAGTTGCGCCTCGTTATCTTCAAGCACCGGCTGGCCAACGGATTCAGGGCTAACGGAAAAGCAGTGGGTACGCTCATCCACATCTGCTAGGTAGATCATCGCATGCACGAATTCCGTGCGTAGCGGATGCCCCATCCAGTGGGAACGGTCTCGGTGCCAACCGTGGTGGAACTCATCCTGTGATCCCTCGACTTTATATGGCCCCATATATCGATAACCGGTCTGGGCAAAACAGACAGGACCACCCAGCAACCGCGTCACCGCATCCAGAATACGTGGCTTACGCATGGCGGGCTCCATGCCTGGCGAGGTGATCAACACATCATTGTTGAGTTGCTGAGTATTCCCACTGCCTCCAACCCAACTATACGACGACTCTACTCGATCCCGGTCATAGAGTTCAAGCAAATGCTTTTTTTCGTTGTCGGCGAACACCTCGTTCAATACGAGGTAGCCATGATGTTTGAAAAACTCGTATTCGCTATCACTTGGCATGGGCATGATATGGCTCCTAGATTGCTTTTTTATAAGCTACGTCCACGACGCGACCAGCCAATTCACGACACCTTATTCTAAAATGCCCGCAGTACAAGCCGCCATTGCAAACCTTTGCTTCTACGTCTAAACTCACGGCTGGATGCGCCATCGCAGACAAACAAGCAAGAGGATACGGCTTTGCGCTTTGATCTGATTGACCGGGTCATAGAAGAAGACGAGCAGCGACTGGTGGCGGTCAAGGCAGTTAGCGTCGCCGAGGAGTATCTGGCTGACCATTTTCCCGGGTTCCCTGTGCTGCCCGGGGTCATGATGCTCGAAGCCATCGTGCAGGCAGGCCGAGCCCTGCTCGCCAAAAGGGCCGGCGGTCAACCGCTGGTACTGACAGAGGCAAAAAACGTACGCTATGGCAACATGGTCCGGCCCGGGCAACACTTGATCGTCGAGGTTAATATTCGCAAGCAGACGCAGCACGGCTGGCAGTTCAACGGCAAGGGTACCGTGGGTGACCAGACGGCTGTGCAAGCCCAGTTTGTTTTGGAACCACTTGCCCGGCAACTTGACATTACCGGCAACTAGGTAAGGATAACTCCTCCCGCTACCGCAACCCCCAAAACGGAGCCGATGCGACATGGCACTGACCCAGGATGATGTCTTCAGCAAGGTTCAACAGGTGCTCGTCGACGCCCTAGGCGCTGACGACGATGAAGTTACCACAGACGCCAAGCTCGTGGCCGACCTTGGCGCCGAGTCGATTGACTTTCTCGACATTGTCTTCCGGCTCGAGAAAGCGTTCAATATAAAGATCGAACAGGGCGAAATGATTCCCGACAACGTTCTCAACGACCCCCAATACGTCACAGACGGCAAGGTTACCGACAATGGCATGGCAGTACTCCGCCAACGCCTGCCCCATGCCAATGTCGACGAATTCGACGCCAGTCGTCGCGTCGATGATTTTGTTGATATCTTCACCGTGAACACCATCGTACAGTTCGTGCAATCGAAACTGGACAAGGGATAAACGATCGGCTGTACACCGGCCAGTCGCCACCACGCGTCACCACTGATTACTGCCTTGCACCTTCATGCGCTGGATCTGGATTGATCGCATTCTGGAGTTGGAACGCGGCAAGCGATGCTTAGCGATCAAGAATGTGACGCTGGCCGAGGACGTGCTGCACGACCATTTTCGCGCCACTGCCAATCACCCGCCCCAGCCGGTGATGCCCAACACGCTGATCATCGAGGCCATGGCCCAGACGGCAGGTATCCTCGTCGGACACGCCAATGATTTTACAGAGAAGGTGATCCTGGCCAAGATCACCACAGCTCGATTCTGCGCCGTCGCACCGCCGGGCTACTGCCTGAAATTCACCGCACAGATCGAACGTATCGACGCTGCCGGCGCCGCGACTACCGGTACTGTCGAACGCATCGATGTCGCCACCGGCAAATCCCAGCACTTGGCCGATATAGACCTGATATTCAGTCACATCGATAAAAACATGTCCGGCCTCGAGTTTCCCGATCACAATTTCGTCTTTACTGACCAATTTTTTGATATCTTGCGGCAAAGCGGATTTACACCGCCTGGTGGTTAACCCCAAGCCCCACCAGTTTTGCGAAATTGGTCAAAACAACAGCCATTGGCCTACAATTGCCTGCCAGATGCCATGTCTCTGAAAATACTGCAACCCAGTCGTACCACGATCATGATCAAGCCCGTTGGGGCATTGTGCAATCTTGATTGCACCTATTGCTATTACTTGCCTACCAAGACCGTCTATGACGGCCACGAACATAAAATGACCATGCGTACCCTCGAGGACGTGTTCGCTGGGTTTCTTCCTCAATTCGGCGACGAAGTGACCATCTCCTGGCAAGGTGGCGAGCCGACGTTGGCTGGCCTGGAATTCTTCGAAAAGGCCGTCGAACTGCAAAAACGCCATGGCCGGCCGGGCCAGACCGTCAAGCACGCCATCCAGACCAACGGGACCCTGCTGGACGAAAAATGGTGCCGGTTTTTGAACGAACACCGCTTCCTCGTTGGCCTGTCCATCGACGGGCCGCCCAAGTTCCACGACCACTATCGTGTTAATAATCACCACCAGCCATCGAGCAAAGATGTGTTCAAGGGCTTGAAGCATTTGCAGCGCAGCCACGTTGAGTTCAACCTCCTGTGCGTACTCAATAACCTCAACGTCCATCACCCCGACGAGATATTTCAATACCTGCTGACACTTGGCACACGCTGGCTGCAGTTCATCCCCGCCATCGAATGGGAAAAAGAAACGGACAACCCAGCCCAAAACGTGCTGGCCCCCTACTGCCCCGAGCCCCGAGCCTACGGTCAATTCCTCTGTCGCGTATTCGATCTCTGGTTCGAACGCTACCGCCAACGCGTCAGCGTCCGCATCTTTGACGCCGTGCTCATGAAACTCGTCTCCGGCACAATGCCATTTTGCATTCTCGATGGATCCTGTCATACCCAACTTACCGTCGAGCACGACGGCGCCGTATTTCTGTGCGATCATTTCATAGAGCGCCGCTGGCAAGTCGCCCAGGTCGGCGACCTCAAATGGCAGAACCCGGTTAATCCCGACGCTTCGCAAAGCGTCGGGCTAACCGTACACGGCACTGGTTTTACGAAGGATGAATCTCACGTCGGCCGCGACATCGACGTTGTCGATGATGTGCCGCTCGGAGACGAGAGGCAACTTCATGGCAGCGATGACGGATGGTTTGGCCGCGCCGACGGTGCCCGCTTGGCAACCTTCGCGCAACGCAAACAACACCTTCCAGAAAAATGTCGCCAATGCCAATGGAAGCCCTACTGCCACGGTGGTTGCCCCAAACACCGGCCCCACGGCGGCGAAGTGCCCGAACCGTCGATCCTTTGCGAGGCCTACATCATGTTTTATGAACACGCCATGCCCCGCCTGCAATGGCTGGCCGACTTCCTGCGCCGAAACGAACAGCCACCACTTCCGCAACCGCAGAAGCGATCAGGCCGGACTCGCAAGAACAAGGGCGCCCAACCGGCTCGCACCACACGTTAGATCATCTGGCGATGATCTTGCATGGTAGCGGGCAACAGATCGGCCAAGTCCCGCGCTGTCAGGCCACTGGCCCCGCAACGGGCCGACCAATGATCTGCGGCCCGACCGTGCAGGTAAACGCCCAACACGCTTGCGTCAAACGGTGACATGTGCTGAGCGATCAAGGCGGCGACAAGGCCGGTCAGCACATCGCCGGTCCCGGCGGTGGAAAGCGAGGGATTACCCGTGGTATTGATATAGGTGCGTTGACCGTTACTGACGACACTGTGATGGCCCTTGAGTACCACGACGACTTGGTAAGCGAGGGCCAATTTTGCCGCCGCCAAGGGACGTGTATTGGTATCAGTCGGGTCATCGGTAATGCCAACCTCTGCGGCCAGTCGGCGAAACTCGCCCGGATGCGGCGTCATCACCGCCGGCCCGACGCCGGGTGTCCCGGTTACACCACCTGCAGCAAGCATATTCAACCCATCGGCGTCTACCACTTTCGCCCGTTTGTCTGCCCACAATGATGCGACCAGACTCCCCGCCGCCGCGTCGCGCCCCATGCCTGGCCCTACTGCCAGCACTGCGCGACCATCAGAATCCAACTCATCTAACAGCGATGAAATCTTGTCCGGATCCTGCGGCAGCATAATACCCGTGGCGCCCGGCTCAATGGTGATCGCCAAGGGCACCACCTCCGGCGTCGATGCGATTTTCACCAATCCCGCACCACCACGTAGTGCCGCCGACGCCGCCAACGCCGGCGCACCGATCATCGTCTGGCAACCACCGAACACGATCACCGTGCCGAATGTTCCCTTGTGAGCATTTGCCGGTCGCGGCGGCGCGGCCGGAACAGCCGTTTCGATCTTCGCATCCAATCTGTCATCGGCCATAGGAGGCACTCGCCCTGCCTACCGTCATTCAAGCCAGAAGCGCAAGTAGTTTCCACATATGCTTTGCTTGCCCTCTGCCCTTGTTGTTTTGCATATACGAAGTGTAAGTCACGACAACACCTCAGCCAACTTGCGTAACTGCCCGGAAGGGTACAAGCCAAAGCACCAGTCCCGTTTCACGGCAAACTGGCGGTTGCTCACCCCTATACGCGTCCGCCATAGCTCCCGCTGAGCCTGCTCCAAGATGTCACGATGCTCCGTCGCCAACTCGCCGTTGATCCGATGAATCGCCTCGAATGCCTGGTAACGACGAGTCGCATCATGATCGTCACCCATGTGTACGATTAAATCCCGCTTGCGACGCACGGTCGGCCCGGACAACCCCAACTCACGGTCCAGATTGTGCGGTAGATGGTGACACCTCCACAACGCCCGCTCCAAATCCATCCGCTGGGCCATCGGTACATCGAACGACAACAATACATCTGCGCTGACCGTAGCCCGCGGGGACAGTTCACGGTCCAACCAGTCGCGGCACCACCGTTCAGTCACCTGGTCGTAAACGGCACCACCCTGCCCGTGAATGAAAAAATCACAAACAAGAGCACGCATCACTGTCGTCAGCAGCAACGCCTTGGGCGCAAGTATCGCCTGCCGGTCAATCGACCGGCCGTCCCCGCTGACCAGTGCAGGCTTGGAACCGGTCAAATCCGCAAACACCCGCCGTCGCGGTCTTTGCCATTCAAGCAGCCAAAGCGGCAGTTCCACACGCTGCCGTTCGACCAGTAACGGCGCCACGCCCGCACCGGGATGTTCATTCACGGCCCGGTTGTAGCTTTCCACACATGAATCTGCTTCGGACACCATGCGTTCAATCAACTGGTTGTACCGGGCAAATTGTCCAAGCGAACTGGAAAACATCCATGCCATCGGGCCCGTATACGGTAACGAGAGATGCTCTACCACCGCTGCCGTCTGCTCAGCCAGCGTTCGATGTTGGCCCAATTGTTCATAGGCGTCAATGATCGGCTGTAGATCAACTGCCAGCGTTGGGCCCAACTGCCGAATCGCTTCATGAAGCACACCCACCACTCGCTGCACATCAGCCGGCGGCCGACAGCCCGTCGGCACCTGCAGGTCATCGTCACCCAGACTCACTTCATGTACTAACAGACGATCACCTTGCACTACCGGCAAGGCCAGTCTCGTCGCTTCATGTGCATCATGATCGACAACGATATGTACAGCCACGGCATCAAACCGCCGCGCCGCAGCCGATACGGCCAGGTTCTTGGCCAATATCCCCGGATGCCACAGCCACGCCTGATGACCGGCCGCCACCACGCGATCCAGCGTCTTATCGCCACCGCCGTGCAGCAACGCCGCAAGCCCACGTCGATCGACGTTCCGACCAAAAGCCGGTTGCCAACTGCAAATTGGTGTATCGCACGTCACCCGCATTGCGTTTAAAGCATAGCGGCCCAGACAAACGGCTCAGTCCCGGGTGACAAGATGAGCTGCGCCGGACGTTTCAGTCCGCTGCGACCAATCCTCGTCTTTGGCGACACACTTCTCGCAATAGACGTGGCCGAACTTATCCTCAAATTTAGCCAGTTCGCGGGCCAGCACCGTGTTGTAGTACGTCATGCGTCGGTCCGGATCATCCAGCGGGCCGCCAAAGCTACGCTCGGTATCGTTGTAAATCAATCGAATGGGCACCTCGATCACATGCAGATCGTGGGCCACTGCCTGCACCCAAAATTGCAGAGGAAAAGCGTACCCCTCCTCGTCCAACTTCAACTTCTTGATAGCGCTAACGCGATAGGCCTTGTAACCGCAAAAGGTATCGGTGATCTTCAAGCCCAGATATTTGTTCATCCGCCCGGTCAGTGACGCGTTGATCGTTTGCCGATCAGCCGGCGGGGGGGCGCCGCACACTTCGCTGCCTAGGTACCGGCTACCGCTAATCACGTCCGCAACGTCGTGGTTAATCGCTGCGTAAAAGTCCGGCAAACTCGCAGGCTCATGCTGCTGATCACAGTCCATGGTGATCAGCCAGTCAAAACTGTAACACTGTGCCCAGCGAAACGCATCGATCAACGATCGCCCATAACCGCGATTGCGGGAATGGCGAATCACCTCCACCGGTTGGCGGGCCAACATCAACGGCGTATTGTCCGTCGATCCATCGTCGATCACCAGAATGTTCTGGGTAAAACGGCGTACTTCATCGAGTACTCCCTGAACATACCGCTGCTCGTTGTACACCGGAATAGCCAACAGCGTTTTCATGGAACTTTCCTCTCAGGGCCAACCTTCCGAGGCTGATCTTAGGCCCGTCATCGCGCTGTATCAACCGGCCTCATCGCCACCTCCCATAAAACCTAAAAGCCGTACCAGTTGAGCCACTGACAACTGATCGGGCCTGGCGCTGGGGCTGATATCCGCAGGCAGGGTGGTGGTGCGTCCGAGAATCGTACCTAACTGCTTGCGCCGCTTGGTGAACAACCGGTGGATCAGTGCCGCCAACGCATCTGGATCATCGGTCAGCGGCGGGTTACGCCGGTTCAAGCGTATCACCATGGACTCCACATTCGGCTCAGGCCAAAAGCAACCTGAGGATACCGACGCTACCCGCTGCACATGGCACATCGCTTCCATAATCACACCAAACGGCCCGTATTCCTTACTGCCCGGCGACGCCATCAGGCGGGCGGCCACCTCACGCTGAATGGTCACTACTGCCATGCTCATCCCCAACCTCTTCGTCGCCAAGTTGGCCAATAGCGGAGACGCGATGTTGTACGGAAGGTTTGATATCAACTTGAAATCTCGGGTGCCCATCGCCTGGCGCACAGTTGGATTGATCGTGTGCTTGCCCGACAACACGTCGTCAAATATCAGCG
>Ga0310124_10003698_pt1 | contig 10227 bp, 7 predicted proteins | sample CB11b_AW_Bot5_MG_FD_203507 | JGI IMG/M metagenome (GOLD analysis project Ga0310124, IMG submission 203507) | Marine microbial communities from Western Arctic Ocean, Canada - CB11b_AW_Bot5 | ecosystem: Environmental > Aquatic > Marine > Oceanic | place: Canada: Western Arctic Ocean | collected...
GTGCCCGGCAATCATCCCGGTCAGTTTTGCCTGCTCCTTCAAGTGCCGGGCCCTCTCGGCCTCGCGGTCGACAACGCCCTCGAGGTCGATGTAGCCGTCGGCCTCGCCCAGAGCAAAACTCGCGGCCCCATCCGGCTGGCTGACATCGGATCCGACTGCGATCAACTCGGTGTTGGACAGGTTGAGAAACTGGCCGGCAACGGCCTGGAGATCTTCGGCCACCGCCGGGCTGCATCGGACCGAGAGTGACAGCTGCGTGCTGCGGGGAATCGTGTAGGTCGAGCGGACATTGCGGACCGCCACGATGATCTCCTGCAACCGCTCGAATCGATCCTCCAGCGGCTGGTCCTGCCACTCCAGGGGCAATGCAACCCAATCGGCAAGCATCACGCTCTCGGCAGCCTCCGTCGGATCGGTCAATCCTCGAACCGGAGCCCACTCGGACAACCGTTCCCAGAGTTCTTCGGTGATGAACGGAGTGGTCGGCGCCAGCAGTCTCAGCAGCGCATCGAGCACTCCGACCAGCACCCGCTGGGCGACCCCTCGCGCCTGGTCATCCGATTCACCAGCCTGCAACCTCGGCTTGGCCATCTCGAGGTACCAGTCGCAGAACTCGTTCCAGGTGAAGTCTCTGAGCGTGCGGGTGGCCTGGTCGAACTGGTAGCGATCCAGGTAGGCGGTGACCTGGCTGGCGGTTCGGGAGAGTCGGCTGAGAATCCAGCGGTCCTCAATCGCCAACCCACCGGCCTCGCCTGCGACCTGAAGCGGACCCGGCTGGTAGCCTTCGAGATTGAGCATTGCGAAGCGGGCGGCGTTCCAGAACTTGTTGCAGAAGTTCCGTCCCGTCTCGAACCGTTCGGCCACAACCCGTGCCACCTGCTCGCCTTCGTCCGGTTCGTACCACGGGCTGCTGTACTGCCAGGCCTTTCCGCAACCGCCGCAGTCGACCCGCGGCTTCTCGCCGCCGCCCGGGGTCGCCTGCTGGTGCTTGATTTCCTGGGGCGTCACATGGCCGCATTCGGGACACTCGTACCCCACCGGCAGGCGGATGTCCTGGGTCTCGCCGGCGAACGACGCGATCGTGAACCGCACCGCATCGGCACCATAGCGGTCGATCAGGTCCATCGGATCGACCCCGTTCCCCTTCGACTTCGACATCGTCTGGCCGAAGCCATCGAGAATCTTGGGGTGTACGCAGACGTGCGAGAAGGGGATGTCGCCCATGTTGTACAGACCGGTGAGCACCATCCTGGCCACCCACAACGTGATGATGTCCCGGCTGGTGACCAGCACACTGCCGGGATAGAAGTAGTCGAGACTCTCGGTGGCTTCAGGCCAGCCCAAAGTCGAATGCGGCCACAGTGCCGAACTGAACCACGTGTCGAGCACGTCCTCGTCCTGGACCAGCTCGTGCCCCTCACCCAGTTCATCTCCGACCAGGTCCATCTCGGCACAAACCAGCCACCCGCCGTTCTCCAGGTCCTCGTGCCAGCACACATCGTCGCGCTCGGCAAAGGCCGCCTCGAGATCCTCGGCCTGGCAGCTGCGGCAGTACCAGATCGGGATCCGGTGGCCCCACCACAATTGGCGAGACACGCACCAGTCGCGTTTTTCTCCCAGCCAGTCGAGGTAGGTCTTGCTGTAGCGTGAGGGGAAGAAGGTGACGCGTCCGTCGTTGACCGCGTCGATGGCCGACTGCGCCAGGTTGTCCATCCTCACGAACCACTGGTCCGAGAGGTAGGGCTCGATCGGGGTCTTGGACCGATCGCTGTGGGCCAGGTCGATCGCCCGCTCCTCGACCCCGTCAAAGAGGCCCAACTCGTCCATCGCCGCCACGACCCGGGTGCGGGCCTCGTAGCGATCCAGCCCCGCATACGTCCCGCCGTTGCCGTTGATCGTGCCGTCGGAGTTGAGGATGTTGATCATCGGCAGGTCGTTCCGCTGGCCGCAGGCGTAGTCGTTGGGATCGTGGGCCGGGGTGACCTTGACCGCCCCGGTGCCCAGCTCCGGATTGGCCAACAACGCATCGGCGATGATCGGGATCTCGCGGTCGACCAGCGGAATGTGCACCGAGCGGCCGATCAGGTGAGCGTACCGCTCGTCGCTGGGATGCACGCAGACGGCCGTGTCACCGAGCATCGTCTCGGGCCGAGTCGTCGAGAACCCAATCGTCTCCTCGGAATCGACCACCGGGTAGCGGAACGTCCAGAAACCTCCCTCGACCTCCTCGTAAAACACCTCGTCGTTGGCCACGGCGGTCTGGAGAAACGAGTCCCAGTTGACCAGCCGTTTGCCCCGGTAAATCAACCCGTCGCCGAATAGCTTGAAGAAGGTGCGGCGGACCGCGGTTGAGCACATCTCGTCCAGAGTGAAGCGGGTTCGACGCCAGTCGCAACTGGCCCCGATCAGCTTCAGTTGCGACAGAATCCGCTGTTCGTAGGCGTCCTTCCACTTCCAGATCCGCTCGACCAATGCCTCGCGACCCACATCGTGCCGCGTCAGACCCTCCTCCTCGAGCATCCTGCGTTCGACCACCGCCTGGGTGGCGATCCCGGCATGATCGGTCCCGGGCATCCACAACGCCTCGAAACCCTGCATCCTCTTCCAGCGGGTGATCAGGTCCTGCAGCGTCCCGTTGAGCGCGTGCCCCATGTGCAGGGCTCCGGTCACGTTGGGCAGCGGGATCACGATCGTGTGCTGAGGCCGATCGGGGTTCGGCTCGGCGTCGAAATAACCTCGCTCGGACCACTCGGCGTACCACCGCTGCTGAGCGGCAGCGGGTTCGTATTGCTTGGGAATCTCCGCGGGCATCAGGTTTCGTCCCGGGCCGAGGCGGAATCGAGGCTCGACGCTTCCGCTTCGCCGGCCTCAGCATCCGCGTCCTTGTACAACTTGTACTCGACACTGTCGACCAGCGCCAGCCAACTGGCTTCGATGATGTTCTCGCTGACCCCCACCGTGCTCCAGACCTCCTGGGAATCACGACTCTCGATCAAGACCCGCACCCGCGCGGCGGTACCCTGGGTCGAGTTGATCACCCGTACCCTGTAATCGACCAGTTGCATGTCCTTGAGGCCGGGAAAGGTCTGGCTGAGTGCCTTTCTCAGCGCGGTGTCCAGGGCATTGACCGGACCATCGCCCTCGGCCACCTCGTGCACCTCACGCTCGTTGACCGTCAACTTCACCGTCGCTTCGGTCTCCGGATCCGCCATCGCACCGGTCTCGACATTCACCCGGTAATGGACCCGTTCGAAGAAGGGCCGATAGGTCCCGGCCACCTTCTTGACCAGCAAGTCAAACGACGCTTCGGCCGCTTCGAACTGATACCCCTCGTTTTCCAGGTCCTGGACCTGGGCCAGCACCGCGGCCATCAGTTCATCGTCCTGCTGCAGCCTGAGCCGGGTGGTGGCGGCGACGATGTTGGATCGGCCCGAGAGTTCGCTGACCAGTACGCGACGGACATTGCCGACCGATTCGGGTGGCACATGCTCGTAGCTGGCGGCCACGCGGTTGACCGCGTGCACGTGCATGCCTCCCTTGTGAGCGAATGCGCTCTGGCCGACAAAGGCTTGCCCCGGCCGGAAATTCATGTTCGACAATTCATAGACGTATCGAGACAACTCGGCCAGGTGCTCGACGCCGTCGTCTCTGAGCACATCGTAGCCGGTCTTTTTCAGCGCGAGGTTGGCGACCACGCTGATCAGGTCGGCATTCCCGCAGCGTTCTCCGATGCCGTTGATGGTGCCCTGCACATGCCCGACTCCCAGGTCGATGGCGGCCAGAGAATTAGCGACACCGACGTCTGAATCGTTGTGGCAGTGAATCCCCAGCGGGACATCCAGTTCGCCCATGGCCGCCTCAACCCCCGCCGCGATCTCCTCGGGCAACCGGCCACCGTTGGTGTCGCAGAGCACGATCGTACCCGCACCCGCCTCGGCCGCGGCCGCGAGCGTCTGCAAGGCGTAGTCGGGGTTGGCGGCCCAGCCGTCGAAGTAGTGCTCGGCGTCGTAGATCACCTCGCGGCCCTCGCCCGCCAGGAAGGCGACCGAGTCGCTGAGCATGGCGAGGTTTTCGGCCAGATCCACCCGCAACACCTCGTCGACGTGCAGGTCCCAGGTCTTGCCAACCACGGTGCAGACCGGAGCCAGAGAATCTCGAAGCGCCTGCATTCCCGTGTCGTCCTCGGCCGCAACACCGCGACGACGAGTCATGCCGAACGCGGCCACCCGCACGTGCTCGAGGTCGAGATCACGGACCGCGTGGAAGTACTCCTCGTCCTTGGGGTTTGACAGAGGGTACCCACCCTCGACGTAGTCGAACCCGAGCGAGTCCAGCCGTGAGGTGATTTGCAGCTTGTCCTGGAGCGAGAAGTTGACCCCCTCACCCTGGCTGCCGTCCCGCAGCGTCGTGTCGTAGATCTCGATCCGTGGCATCGGGACGCACCGTGCACTCGGAAACAACGAAAACGCCCCAGGCGAGCGATAGCCTGAGGCGAATGCCATGAGGGGTCATGATAGGTCAGCGGCCAGAAACCGTCAAACCCCGCCCGAACCGACCCCATGTGCACTCTCGTGAAGTGATTCCTCACCTCCACGGAATGCCTCCCACTCCTCAGAGGTGTACATCACTTCACGGGCCTGCGAGCCGTTGTAATCGCCCACGACACCATCCTCGGCCATGTAATCGATCAAGCGAGCCGCTCGGCCGTAGCCAATTCCCAGGCAGCGCTGCAGCAAGGACACGCTGCCACGACCCTCGCGGATCACAACCTCGATCGCCTGCTCGTACAGGTCGTCCCGGTCCTTGAGATTATCGAGACCCGATTCAGCGGATCCCCCCGACGAGCTGATCCGGGTCAGTTCATCGGAATACCGCGGCTCGACCTCGCTGAAGAAATCGATCACCGCATTGATCTCCTCGTCGCTGACAAACGTGCCCTGGGCCCGGACCAGGTGGCTGGTGCCCGGTGTCAGGTACAGCATATCGCCGTGTCCCAGCAACTTGTCGGCACCGATTTCATCGAGCACCACACGGCTGTCGGTCCGGCTGGCGACCTGGAACGAGACGCGTGCCGGCAGGTTCGACTTGATCAGGCCGGTGATCACGTCGACGGTCGGCTTCTGTGTGGCCAGCACCAGGTGGATGCCCACCGCTCGAGACTTCTGGGCCAACCGGATGATGTGCCGCTCGACATCCTTGCCGGCCGACATCATCAAGTCGGCGATCTCGTCGGCGACAATCACGATGTAGGGCATCCGCTCGGGAATCTCCTCGGCCTCGATGTCGTCCTCCTCGAGCCCCAACCGATCGAGCACGTCGCTGTGGCTCAGGGCGTTGAAGCTGTCCAGGTGCCGGACTCCACAGCGTGCCAACAAGTCGTATCGATCCTCCATCTTGTCGACCGCCCAGGCCAGCACAGCCTCGGCCTTCTTCATGTCGGTAATCACCGGATGCATCAGGTGAGGAATCCGGCGGTAGGGACTCAGTTCGACCATCTTGGGGTCGATCATCAGCATCCGCACTTCGTCGGGCCGACGGGTCATCAGCAGCGAGAGGATCAGCGAGTTCAAACAGACACTCTTGCCCGTCCCGGTCCGCCCGGCGATCAGCAGGTGAGGCATCTGGGCAAGGTCGATGGCCAGCGGGCGGCCGCTGACGTCCTTGCCCAGGAAGACCGGCAGTCGCTTGTCCTGGACCTCCCGCGCACTCGTCTCGATCAGCTCCTTCAGCCGCACCATCACCCGTTGCTCGTTGGGCACCTCGATCCCCACCGTGTTCTTGCCGGGGATCGGGGCCACGACACGGACCGTGGGGACCCGCAACGCGATGGCCAGGTCGTCGGCCAGGCGGCTGACCTTCGAGAGTCTCAGGCCGGCTTCGAGTTCCAGTTCAAACTGGGTGATCACCGGCCCGGTATCGATCGCCACCACCCGTACAGAGAGCCCGAATTCCCGGAATGACTGTTCGAGTGTGATGGCGGCGACCTGGGCCTTCCTGGTCAACAGCGCGTAGGGCACATCCTCGGATTCCTCGAGCAGATCGAGCTCGGGCAGATCGTGCTTATCGTCGTCCTCGTGAGCGACCGCCTCGAGCCGCTCGAAAATCTCCTCACGCTCGCTGGGCCGCTCCGACGGCGAATTGACCCGCACCGGCTGGCGGGGCGAAGTGTCGATTTCGGCGTCGATGCGATGCACCGCCGGGAAATCGATATCGACCTCCTCGTCCCCCTCGGGGTCCTCACCGTCAACCTCCAGACCGCCCACTCGCACCGCGGGAGCCTCGCTCGCCAGGGCCGCCTCCACATCGGTCGCCAACGACTGAGACACCCACGATCGTACGGCACTTCGGCTGTCACCATCCTCGAATTCACGACTGCTCACAACGACCCGAATCAACAGCCGTCCGATCCCAACCGCAGGTGCCATGACCTTCCGCAACAGCCACCACGCGTAGGGCGATTCTCCGCTGAGCAACAGTCCCGAGACTGCCATCGAACCGATCAGCAACTGGCAGCCAGGCACCGTCAGCTGTTCGGCGAGCCAGATCATCGACCAGGCCCCCACGTAGCCACCGCTGCCGACAACCAGTCCGCCGGCCAGGCCGGGCACCACTCCATGCAACGCAGCACACGCCGAGACCAGCAGCAGGCTCCAACCACAGACCCACTGCCAGGCCGGGACCCGGTCCCTGTTTCGAGCCAGCCCGATTCCCAAAGACAATACGGCCGCGGCGACCAGCCAGGCGGCTGCTCCCAGTGCCGTCATCAGTCCATGAGCAATCAGGGCGCCGGGGGCGCCGGCGAGGTTGCGGACCGGGTCGTTGGGAGGATGCACACTGACGCCAGGCGGGTCGGCCGGATCGGCCGAACCCAGGCTGGCGACCAGCAACACGGCCAGTCCCAGCACCAGCATCGCCGTCATGCGAGTCTTCCAGGCTGGTCTGTCCACCTCTCACTCTCCCGTTGTTCGTCCAGGCCCCACCACACATCCGGCGAGCCGTTCCAGCGGAAGATTAGCACCCGGGGCCGCTGGAAAAAGTGACTTCAGGCAGGTGGCCGTCGCCTTTTGTCAACGCGGCCGCACGACCCGGGGGATTGTGGCGATTGAATCGACTCTGATGGCCAGCACCGGGCCAGGCAGCTCAACGGCCCGACCACCGCTGGTCGATCCACTCGATCAGGCGTCGGGCGAGTTCGCTCTTGGGGCCATCCCAACTGGCCACCACCGACCCGCTGATGTCGATCAACTCGATCGAGTTCACCTCCGACCCGATCGCCTCGGGCCCGTTCAGCACGATCGCGTCACAGTTCTTGGCCCTCAGTTTCTGCAAGGCCCCTTCCCGGGCATTGCTGGCCTCCAGTGCAAACCCGACCACGAACCGGCCCTCCTTGCCCGCTCCCAGAGTCGCCAGCACGTCGTCGGTCTCGATCATCTCGATCGAGACCGGCTCACCCGTCTTGGTCAACTTGCCCTCGTGGCGACACAGTGGCCGGTAATCACACACCGCCGCCGCCGCGACCACGCCATCGCAGTCGCCAAACGCCTCCACGCAGGCACGACCCATCTCCTCGGTCGTCTCGACATCCACCACGTGGCAGCCCTGCGGAGGCTTCAGAGCCACCGGGCCAGCGACCAGGACCACCTCGTGACCGGCAGCCACCGCGGCCGCCGCCACCGTGAAACCCATCCTGCCGCTGCTGGCGTTGGAGAGGTACCTGACATCATCGAGGTATTCGCGGGTGGGTCCCGCGGTGATCAGGATCCGCATCACCGGGCCTCGTCGAGTGACCCCGAGGGTGCCTCGAGCACCTGGCACATGGCGGCGACCCGTTCGAGGATGGCCTCGGGCTCGGCCATCCGGCCGGCACCCACCTGGCCACAACTGAGCCAACCCTCGCCGGGGTCAATCAACTCGAATCCGTCGGAGGCCAGCGTGGCGACGTTCCGCTGCAGCGAGGCCTTGGCCCACATCTCGCAGTTCATCGCCGGTGCCAGCAGCACCGGACCGGTGAAGCACAAGAGCGTCGTCGCCAGCAGGTCGTCGGCCAGTCCATGAGCCAGCCGGGCGAGTGTCTGGGCGGTGGCGGGAGCGACGATCGCCAGCTCGGCCCTGCGCGCCAAACCGATGTGCTCGCCCTGGTGGTGCTCGCGAGGCGAGAACAGGTCCGAGTAGACGGGTCGACCGGTGAGTGCTTCGAAGGTGGTCGCTCCGATGAACCGCTTCGCCGAAGGCGTCATGATCACCGAGACCGCGGCACCGGCCTGGACCAGGCCGCTGGCCAGTGCGGCGGCCTTGTAGGCCGCCACGCCGCCACTGACACCCAGCAGAATCTCGCGGCCCCGCATCCCGTCACTCTCCGGCAGCTGGCCCTCTCGGACTACAACTCGCTGAACTCCGGACCCGAATCCTGCAGGATCTGGTCGAGGTCCGGCGCCCCGTCGGCCAACGCGACGTTGCCGGCGCTGTCGAGGTAGATCTTGTCGTTGAGGATCTCCTCGACCACGATCACCATCGGGTTGTTCGTCACCACGTCGACCAACGGACGGGCTCCCCGATTGAGTGCCACCATCCGCTTCTGGATCAGTGACGAGAGTCTAAATCGGCCGCCGACTTTCTGAACAATTGCTTCTTCTCTGAACGCATCAAGCATAGCCTTGGGCCTCCCACGCTGACAGGATTGTTGTGATTTCCCCTACCGCCTTGTCCAGATCATCGTTGACGACCTGGTACCGATACCTCTGAGCTTGCTCGACCTCAACGCTGGCTGTGGCGATCCGACGTGAGATCGCCTCGGGCGACTCGGTCCCCCGCGACTCCAACCGACTGCGGTATTCCTCCATTGACGGGGCTAGCAGGAAGATCGTCAAGGCATCGGGGTACCGATCCATCACCGCCAGGGCCCCTTCGACGTCGATTTCGAGCAGGGCCCAGGCCGATTCGAGGTGGGCTCGCTTGAGTTCCGAGGCCAGAGTCCCGTACCAGTCGCCCACTCCGTGCACCTCCGCACACTCGACAAACTCGCCCCGCTCACGCTTCTCAGTGAATTCCTCGTGGCTGAGAAAAAAATAGTCCTTCCCGTCAACCTCGCTCAGACGAGGACGTCGCGTCGTCGCCGATACCGTCTCGAGGACTCGCACCGGACTCTCGCCGACCAGGCGGTCCACGATGGTCGACTTGCCGCTGCCACTGGGGCCCGAAAGGACCAGCACGCGACTGATAGTGTCGGGGACCTCGTTCGCCACCTCGGCTCACTCCACGTTCTGCAGGTTCTCGCGAATCCGGTCAATCGCCAACTTGATCTCGACCACCCTGCGAGTGATCTCGATGTCGTTGGCCTTGGATCCGATCGTGTTGGTTTCGCGGAACATCTCCTGGCCGAGAAACTCGAGCTTGCGGCCCTGGGAGGTATCCGCGTCGAGGATCTGCTGGAATTGTTCCAGGTGAGCATCCATCCGCGAGACTTCCTCGTTGATGTCGCAACGGTCGGCAAACAGGCTCACCTCGCGGATCACGTCCGGCTCGCTGACCACCGCCCCAGCCCCGTCCAACGCCTTGCTCACCCGCTCGAGTAACTTCTGGCGATACGATTCGGCAACCTTCGGAGCCAACGACTTGACCGCCTCGAGCTCGGTTGTCACGACACGGCACTGGTGCCGCAGATCGGCCTCGATCGCCACACCCTCCTGCTGACGAAATCCGGCCAACTGCTCCAGGGCACCCTGCAAGGACGTCTCCAGGCCCGGCCACAACTGGTCCGGACCACCCGAGCTTCCACGGTTGTCGCGGATCACGCCGGGCAAACCCAACAGGGTCTCCAGGGTGACCTCGCCCGGCAGGTCCAGACGCTCGGACAACTCGCGGAACTGGACCGCGTACTCACCCAGCAACTGCTCGTCGGCCAGGGTCCTGGAAACACCGGAGGGAGAATTGATGCGGGCGAACACGCTGACCGTGCCGCGGCCCACCCGGTCCCGTACCGCTCGCTCGACCCGACCCTCCAGAGCCGCACACGCGTCGGGCAGTTTCGACACGATCTTCAGGTAACGGTTGTTGACGGTCCGCACCTCAACGGTGAACAGAACATCATCCGCCTGGTGCGTCGCAGCACCAAATCCCGTCATGCTCAACAGCACAATCGTCTCGCCTGCTGATCCACTCGTGCCGTCAGTCGCCCGGCTTCTTCGCAGCCGGCTTCTTCTCGGCGGGTTTCTTCGCAGCTGGTTTCTT
>Ga0310124_10003699_pt1 | contig 10227 bp, 10 predicted proteins | sample CB11b_AW_Bot5_MG_FD_203507 | JGI IMG/M metagenome (GOLD analysis project Ga0310124, IMG submission 203507) | Marine microbial communities from Western Arctic Ocean, Canada - CB11b_AW_Bot5 | ecosystem: Environmental > Aquatic > Marine > Oceanic | place: Canada: Western Arctic Ocean | collected...
CATCGGAGGCAGCAGGTTGTTCTTCAGGTTGGGGAAGGCGTTGCCGTGAGTGTCCCAGGTCTCGTTGCGACCCATGTTCACCTGCACCAGCCCCACACCGCACTCGATCAGCCGACGCGCCAGCAGGCAGGATGAGCCGTAGAGGTTTCGGCCGTACAGCGATCGGACCGGATCGGGTTCGGTCGAGAGATCAAACGCCTTGCGGACGCCACTGGAAGAAAGCAGCGAAATGGCACTCTCGCGGTATCGGCCCAGGTCGCTGACCGAGGCGAGGCGATCGAGGTGACTCTGTTGACGCTCGACGATACTCAACAACCGCGTGCGGTCTTCGAGACGCTGCTGGGTCACTCCCTCGGCCAACGCCAGGTTCGGCGGCTGGAACTCGATGCTGCCCACGTGCTGCATCGGACGCCGCTGGTGGTCGAAGCAGTTGGGACAGGCCCCGTACATCTGGCACTGGGGAGCCGCGTTGATCACCCACGGGTCGTGACGCTCGCCCATCACCCCGCCGAACTGGCCGGGAATGATCCGGCCACTGTGGTGAGTCAGCATGTCGGGGATCACGGCGGCAGCGGGCAACCGGCTGCGGTCCCGCAACAGGTAGCCGACCTGCGAGACGATCGAGGGGTGGTCGGTGGCCTGGGGCATGTTGCCCGAGAAGCCTCGAGGAGTGTCGCTGCGGCCGGTCAGCATGATGTGATGACCCAGCGAATGGCCGTTGGTCGAGTGCGACAGCGAACGGACCACGGCCCACTTGTCGCTGCAGGCGGCCAGGTGCGGCAGGTGCTCGCAAATCTGCAGACCCGGTGTCTTGGTCGAAATCGGCTCGAACTCGCCCCGGATGTTCGCCGGAGCGTCGGGCTTCATGTCGAAACTGTCGTGCTGGCCGAGTCCACCCGAGAGAAACAGGTAGATCACCGACTTTTGGGGCGCGGTGCGGTTCGCTTCTCGAGCCGCCTCGACGTCCGAGAGACTCAGGCCCATCAGGCCGATCGAGCCGGCCTGCAACCACTCGCGACGCGACAGCCGCGGATGAACGATCGGTGAATGTCTCGTGACTCGCATGACTGGGATCCTACCAGAGTGTTGTAGCCTGTGACAAATCGAGTTGCCCGCCCGCGGAATCCCTCGCTCAGGCCTTGACCGATGTCGGAGCATTTCAAGAATGGAACACACTACAGGACCGCACTACGGATCCCTGTTTTTCTTGTTCGGCATTCTCCGCGAAAAGGGCGGCAGCAAAATTATGACGGGATACACGGTCCACACCGGATCCAATGACAATTTCCGTGACGGCTGGGACGAGATCTTCAGCGACGGCAAGAAGAAACCGGCCCCGAAGCAAAAAACTCGCGGCAAGTCCCAGGCCCGCGCGAAGAAGTCCCCCGGCCAGCAGTCGGGCAAGTCGGGCAGGAAGAAACGCTAGTCGCCGGTAACCCGCTCCAGGGACCTCCAGGGACCAGGACCCGTGCAGTCGTTGTTGGCGCGGTTGGAACAGGCGGTCGCCGACGGCCGGATCGATCGCGATTCGGCCGATCGGGCCGGCCGCTGGCTGAACGACCCGGCACTGGCCGAATTCTCCGATGACGTCAGAGCACTCATCGACGCCGAGGACTTCGACCGGCTGGTCGAGTTGTTCTGGGAAGAGATCCCGTTTGGGACCGGAGGCCGTCGCGGAGTGATGGGACCGCTGGGGACCGCCACGATCAATGCCCGCACCATCGCAGAAAGCGCCCACGGCCTCGCCTGCCACCTCAAGGAATCCGGACACCCTGACGGCCGCATCGCCGTCGCCCACGACACGCGACACCGTTCGAGCGAATTCGCACGGCTGACGGCCACCACCCTGGCCGCTCATGGTTTTGATGTCCTCGAATTCGACGGATACCGGGCCACACCCACCCTGTCGTTCACCGTCAGGCACCTCGACTGCGTCGCCGGAGTCGTCATTTCCGCCTCGCACAACCCGCCCACCGACAACGGCTTCAAGGCCTACTGGTCCCACGGCGGACAGGTGCTGCCTCCGCACGATCAAGGCATCATCGACTGCGTCGCAAAGAGCGCGATCATCCCCAGGCTCGATTACGAACAGGCCGTACAACAGGGCCGGATTCGCCGGCTCGGTCCCGAGATCGACCGGGCCCACCAGCAGGCAGTCCTCGACGTGCGGACCACCTCCATCGACCACCTGGACCTCGACCCCGCCCGACTCAAGGCACTCTACACGCCGCTGTGTGGGGTCGGAGCCGTCTCGGTCGTGCCGGTACTGCGGCAAGCCGGTTTTGCCAGGGTCGAAGTCTTTGCGGCTCAGGCCGAGCCCGACGCCGACTTTGCGGGAGTTCCCGACCGGCTGCCCAACCCCGAACGACACGAGGTGTTCGGGCCGGCGATCGAGGCGGCTCGAGAATCCGGAGCGGTGCTGGTGATGGCCACCGACCCCGACGCCGATCGACTCGCCGTCGCAGCACCCCGACCCGGTGGCCAATGGGAGGTGATGACCGGGAACCAGTTGGCCGCCATCCTGCTCGATCACCTGCTCCGCAACCGTACGTGGCCCACAGACGCCTACGTGCTGAGTACCCTGGTCACCACGCCGCTGCTGCGAGTCCTCTGCCAGGCACACGGAGTCGAAGCCGTCGATGACCTGCTGGTGGGCTTCAAACACATTGCCGGGGAAATCGAGAGCCGCGGGCCTGAGGGGTTTATTTTTGGATGCGAGGAGTCGATCGGGTACCAGGCGGGAACCTACTGCCGCGACAAGGACGCCGCGGTCGCCGCACTGCTGACCGCAGACATCGCACTGGAACTCCACCACGACGGCCAGACACTCTGGCACCGACTCGACCAGATTCACTCGGACCACGGATCCGTCGACGAATTCCAGCACTCGGTCTACGCACAGGGACCAGGCGGCCGGCAACAGATCGATGAGGCGATGCAATCACTGCGGCACAACCCGCCTGCGGAAGTCGGCCAGCACCGCTGGCGAGGAGTCCGGGACTATCACGCACATGAAATCCGCAGCCTGCCCGAGAACATCACCGGTAGCCCGCTGCCGAATCCCTCGAGTGACCTGCTGATCTTCGAGGCGGTTGCCGAGGACGCCGTCGAGGTCACTCTCGCAGTTCGACCCTCCGGGACCGAGCCCAAGATCAAGTTCTACGGCTTCGCCCGACAGACCACCCCCGGAACGGGCGATACCCGAGCCGCCATCCTGCAACTCCGCGATGGACTCAACACTCTCCTCGAACAGCTCATCACCTGACACCCAGCCACCCAGCCACCCAGCCACCCAGCCACCCAGCCACCCAGCCATGCCCGAGTCCTCAACAAGCCAGCCGTCGACCTCCCGCCTGCTGCCGGTGCTGCAGCTGATCCGCCTGCCGGCGGTCTTCACCGCGTTGGCCGACATCCTGCTGGGCAGACTGCTGGTCCCTTTTCCCACCGATGCCTCCAACACGCTGCCCGTCCTGATCCTGCTCCTGATCGCCTCCGCGGGACTCTACCTCTCGGGCATGGTCTTCAACGATGTCTTCGACCGGCATCTGGACGCACAGCAGCGGCCGGGACGTCCGTTGCCGTCGGGGCGAGTGAGCCTGAGGGTGGCGGTGTGCCTGGGCGTGTTGCTGATGGCCGGTGGATTGGCGGCGGCGGCGGTCGTCTCGATCCTGGCCAAGTCGCCGGCCAGCCTGGTCGTCGCCCTGGCCCTGGCCGGGTGCGTGCTGGCCTACGACGGGCTGCTGAAAACCACCCCGCTGGGCCCGCTGGCGATGGGGGCCTGCCGCAGCCTGAATCTGCTGCTGGGTGCCACCGCCGCGGGATCATTCGATGCACTGGCCCAGGGGCCGCCACTGTTCGTCGCCCTCGGCATGGGACTCTACATCACCGGCGTCACCTGGTTCGCACGCAACGAATCGGGTACCAGCGATCGCCGACAACTGACCGCCGCCGTGATGCTGATCAACGTCGGCCTGGCGACGCTGGTCACCTTCGCCGGCCTGGCCACCTCCGACCTCAAGCAAAACGCCTCCACGTCGGTGCTGCTGCTGATGGCCCTGATCATCGTCTCGATCAACCGACGCCTGATCGCGGCCATCCGAGATCCTCGACCCGAACGGGTCCAATCGGGAGTCGGCATCCTGCTGCTCTCGCTCGTCATGATCGACGCCACGCTGGCGCTGGCCGTGAAAGAAAACACCATCGCCGCACTGCTGATCGCCTCGTTGCTGATCCCCGCCATTCTCCTCAAACGCTGGATCCCCGTGACCTGATCGTCAGCACGACGCCGGGCGAGAATCGCAAGCAGCCCCCAGCCGGCCGTCGGTGGGCCGGATGAGAGCTGCTTGTTGTCCGAAGTGACCCCGAGGGGATTTGAACCCCTGTTGCCGGATCGAAAGTCCGGAGTCCTGAACCTGACTAGACGACGGGGCCAAGCCGGTTTCGGGCCACACTCTAGGCACATCGCCCCGAATGTCAAGCCGTCGCACCAGCAGCGAATCACTCGATCGATCACACTACGATCACGCCACGCTCACACAGGGGACCCCGGCCTCAAACGCCGGTCTCAGACCTCAGGCGTCGTGACCGTCGCTGCGTCCGCGTCCGACCCCTCAGCCTGCTGCTGCTCGAGGCGAATCGCCTCGTACACTTCGCTGCGGTGAATCGGTACCTCCCGCGGAGCCTCGATCCCAAGACGCACCTTGTCACCGCGGACTTCCACCACGGTGATCACGATGTTCTCGTCAATCACGATGCTCTCGTTCCGCTTACGCGACAGAACCAGCATCTGCAGGTCTCTCGTGAGGATTCGATCGGCCGACTGATGACCGCCCCGTCGGCGACCACCTAGGCCTTCTCTGACCCCTGTTTCGAGGCCCACCCCACCACCAGACCCGTTGCGACCCCCCCAAACGGGGCCACAGGACCGATCCGACCGCAGAATGAACCTCCAACTCGAGGCGCAACTTATTCTACGGAGCGGGGATGCGCCGGTCAACTACCTAGCAACCCCGCTATCGATCAGCGCGCAGCAACAAAAACAGTGACATCACCGGACCGTTCGCGAACCGACCAGTCATCGGATCGCCAAAAACTCCGGAAACAATCTGTCAACAACGACTTACGTCGACGGCACACCGGCGGCTGGCCCACACGAGGCCGACCCGACGCACCGGTCGCCGACCTGGCAAAAAATCCGCCAAAATCGCCCGGGGCGACTTCTAGAACGAAGATGCCTCGCCGGCAGGCTCACTCGGAGCCGCAGGCGCAGCAGACGGTGAGGTCACCGAGTCCTTGAGACCCTTCAGGGGTCGGACCTTGACGATTGTCTGGGCGGGCTTGGCTTCGCCCATCTTCGTCTCGCCGGTGAACGGATTCGTCCGCGGTCCGGCCGGAACAGCAGCCTTGATCCGCGTCGTGACCTTCATCAGGCCCGGCACGTTGAAGGGATTCCCTGCATTGAGTTCACTGCCGATCAGCCCCCCCATTGCTTCGATCACGTCACCAACCTGGCCCTTGGACAGGCCCGTTGATTCGGCCAAGCTCGCCAGAACCTGGGTCTTGGTCATCGCCTTACCAGCCATACGTGAGCTCCTCTCTCGTTGTCTCGACATCCTCGTAGGCTGCCAACGCAGCCCACATGGTGGCGTAGTAAACTCACGAAGCCCGAAATTGTCAACGAATTCTCGCTATTTTTCCGTGAGTTTTGCAGGGTTGGCCTCGGACGACTGCTGGTCGAGCCCGCTCAAAACGACAGCAATTCGTCCTTGAGCCCGGTCCCACGGCCTCCGAATCTCGCCGCTGGGACTTGCTGCTGCGGCTTTCTGCCGTCAACTTGGAGCGAAACTCGGTACGTCAGCAGGAGAAACAGAGTTGAGGATCGTGGCCGGACAGTATCGACGCCGGAAACTGCTCTCTCCGCCCGGGAATACCACCCGCCCGATCCCCAACCTGCTCAAGGAGATCCTCTTCCAGAGACTCGAGGACCTCGACCTGCTCGAGAATCGTAAGGTGGCCGACCTGTTTGCCGGAGCCGGGACGATCGGCCTGGAAGCGCTCAGCCGAGGAGCCCGCTCGGTCGTGTTCGTCGAAGCCGACCGCCGCGCATTCGAGTTCCTCAAGAAGAACGTCGAGCGGATCGGAGTGGCCGAGGACTGTCTGTGCTGGAAGACCGACATGCTCCGCTGCTCGTTCCGCCCCAAGAACGTCGACCACCTGCTCCCGTTTGACCTCATCTTCTGCGACCCCCCCTTCGCGATGATCCCCCGGCTGCGCGACCGTTCACCGCTGTTCCGTTCCCTGCAACGGCTCGCCCGTGAAGACACTTCCAGTGACGAAGCCGTGCTGCTGCTGAGAACTCCCGCTCACTCGACCTTCGACTTGCCCGGCGACTGGACCCCTCGGGACCAGTGGACGATCCAGAACATGGACGTGCACCTCCTCGCTAAACACACCTCGACCGACCCGACCGACCCGACCGACCCGACCGACCCGACCGACCCCACCGACCCCACCGACCCCACACCGGCAGCACCCCAACAGCCTCACACCCCCGAAGGGGACCCGGCATGAGCGTCCTGGACCGATTTCGACTCGACGACAAGCAGCTGTTCATCACCGGAGGCAGCCGGGGCCTGGGCCGCGAGATGGCGTTGGCGTGTGCCGAGGCGGGTGCCGACGTGATCCTGGTGGGCCGCGACGAGGCGAGCCTGGAGACGACTGCCGGTGAGATACGTCAACGAGGCCAACAGGCCGTGACTCTCACCGCCGACGTCAGCCAGCTGGACCAGTGCGAAGCCGTCTGCCAGAAGGCTCTCGATGAACACGGCCCGATCGACATCCTGATCAACAACGTCGGCGGACGCCGGATCGACATCCCGACCACCGAGATGCCACTGGAACAGTGGCTCAACATCCTCGACCTCAACCTCAACAGCACCTTCCTGTGCACCAAGCTGATCGGCGGAGCGATGGTGGCTCGAGGTAGCGGGGGCCGAGTGATCAACATCGCCTCGATCTCCGGCATGGTCGTCAACCGCGACATTGGCGGCCGCAGCTACGAAACTTCCAAGGCCGCCGTGATCCACTTCACTCGTGCCACCGCCGCCGACTGGGCCCCGCACCAGGTCACCGTCAACGCGATCTGCCCCGGTGGCTTCATGACCGAACCCAACGTCAAGTGGGCCGCGGAAAACCCCGCCGTCATCTCGACCTTCAAGGACCAGGTCCCCGCCGGAGACTTCGGGCAACCCGAGGACCTCGGACCGCTGGCCGTCTACCTCGCCAGCGACGCCTCCCGATACATCACCGGCGCCTCGATCGTCATCGATGGTGGCTACACGCTCTGGTAGGTCAACATCCGAGAATCGACCTTGGAAGCACCGACTGCCTTGGACTAGGCTCTCGGCCCCCCGCCCCCCCCGTCTCCCCACCGCTGTTGCCGAGCCGTTTCGGACTCCGACGACCCATGCCCGGAAACCGCCGCCAGACCCACACCCCGGCACCGCGGGCGGTCACCTGCTCGACCCTGTTCCTGGCAACTCTGCTCACCGGACTCTCGGGCAGCTGCGGCTGCGATCACCCCGTCGCAAAGGCCCTGCATCCGGCCAATGTGGCTCACGAACTGAGGCGTCATCGGCTCTGGCGCATGAACCAGAACCGGCCATTGAGCGAAAACGTGTACTTTTCCGTGCCGCCCCGCAGCCACCCCTCAACCGCCCCCTCAACCGCCCCCTCAACCGCCCCCTCAACCGGCGATCAACTCGGCGGCTCCCCCGGCCAGCAACTCGTCGGCCGTCGCCACGCCGAGTGATTCGGCCGAGGTGATCGACTCCGCGGCGGCCTCCGGTTTGGCCTCGACCCGCGCCTCGACACGGCGGGTACCTTGCTCGTCGAGCACCACGCCGTGCAGCCAGAGGCGGCCCTCGTGCTCGCCACTGCGGACTCCGACCGGAGCGTGGCAGCCGGCTCGCAGTCGAGACAACATCGCCCGCTCGGCCGCCGTGGCCAAGTGAGACGACCGATCGTCGATCGCCTGTAGCCGTCGGAGTGTCGCCGCGTCGGCCTCGCGGCACTCAAGGCCGAGAGCCCCCTGCCCGACCGCCGGCAGGATGATTTCAGGATCCAGTACCGCCGTGATTCTGTCGGAGAGCTCCAGCCGCACCAGCCCGGCAACGGCCAGCACCACCACGTCGAATTCGCCCTCGTCGAGTTTCCTCAGGCGAGTCTCGACATTCCCACGGATCCCGACCACCTGCAGATCCCCTCGACAGTGCCGGATCTGTGCAGCCCTTCGCGGGCTGCCGGTCCCGACCCGGGACCCTTCGGCAATCACTTCCAGCCCGCTGCCGCTGTCCCCGGAGTGCTCCAGGGGTCGTGCAACCACTACCGCGTCGCCGGACTCTGCTCGCCGGGGCACGCACCCCAGCAGCAGCCCCTCGACAGGCTCGGTCGGCAGATCCTTCAGGCTGTGCACCGCCAGGTCGGCTCGGCCGTCGAGAACGGCCTGCTGAACCTCTCGAGTGAAAACGCCCACTCCGCCCATTGCGTCGAGCCGCTGAACCCGGTCGCGGTCCCCCTCGGTCCGCACCTCCACCAGCTCCACCACCACGCCCGGCTCCGCAAGCGACAACAGCCCGGCGACGTGGTGAGCCTGCCAGAGTGCCAGGCGACTGGCCCTGGTGGCAATCCGCACCATCGCAGTCCCGGCACCGCTCACCCCGGCTCCCCTCCGGAACGCTCCGATTCGGACCCCGGCGGATCATCACTCGAGCCAGGCGTACCCTCCGTACCCTCCTTGTCATCCTCGGACTCCGCTACCGATTCCGCAGGCCGGGTCACCACCGGCTGCTCGGTCTCTCCGGAGAGACGACGGGTGAGGGCTTGCTGGAGCGATTCGGGGGTCACCTTCTGGCTCTCGGGCACCAGCACGCCGCAGGAGATGCAGAACTGGAAGGCCTGGTCGATGGTGATGTTCAGATCGATGATCTCGGTCTTGGGCACGTTGAGCGTATAGCCGGTCACGGGCATCGGCGAGGTGGGCACCAGGATGGTGACCAGCGGCTCGCCCGCCGCGGTCGTCATCTCCAGCATGCTGTCACCGGTCACAAACCCCAGCGACCAGATGCCGCGTCGAGGGTACTCGATCGCCACGATCCGGTTGTACTCGATCGTCCGCTCGGTAAACAGAAAATCGGTGACCTGCTTGACCGACGAGTAGACATTGCTGACCAGCGGGACCCGACCGACCAACGCCGACTCGAACTTCCTCACGCCCCAGGCACCCAGTCGATTGGTAACCAGCTGGCCCAGGAAATAGAGCACGATGACCAGGATCGAAACCGCAAACGCACTCAGCAGCAGCTGGCCGCCAAAGTGCCTGTAGCGGGCGATGACCATGTAGATCCCCACCGCGGAGCGAGGCATCTCACCGGCGGTCGTGTTCTTCACCGCGAACTGGTAATCGTCATAGGGGATCGCCTCGTCGCTGTTGATGACCACAAAGACCCTGACCCTGTGCTGTTCGCTGTAGAGCCATTCAGCGGGAATCTCGCTGACCCCCTCGTTCCGCTGCCGCAGCTCGATCTCTTCGAGGAGATCTGATTCGACCCGATACCCCGTCCCACACCCCTGCAACGACGGAGCCCCGTCGAGCTCCTTCAGCTCCTCAAGCTCCCTGGACTCGTCGATCACCTTGGCCATCGCCCACTCCACACCCACGCTCGTGGGATGGATGATGTACGTGTTGACCCCCTCGGCCAGCCACAGCACGATCACCACCGTCAGGATCGGCGGCAGGCTGATCGCGAGTCCGCGCAGAAAGAACCTTGTGGCGGCCGACCGCTTTCTCGATGGGGGCCTCTCCGCAGCGTCGGCGGCGGGAAGATCTTCGGTGGGGTTCTGGGACATCGCCGGGTTACCGGGATTCGAGTCAATCATCGGACGAAGCGGAGGGCCGATCGGCGGTCGCCGGCACCACGGCCAGGACAGCCACACTGACCCCCCCGGCGCCTCCCCGCCTCAATGCCCGGGCCGCCTGATGGGCCGTTGTGCCGGTTGTCAGGATGTCGTCAACCAGCAGCACGTGAAGCCCATCCAGCCCGCTGCGTCGCCGGACGCAAAACGCATCTCTGAGATTCGCTCGGCGGCTGACGGCCGGCAGGCTCGACTGGTCGGGCGTCCGACGCACCTTGCGGAGTATATGCCTGCCCATCGGCACACGCAAGCAGC
>Ga0310124_10003701_pt1 | contig 10224 bp, 9 predicted proteins | sample CB11b_AW_Bot5_MG_FD_203507 | JGI IMG/M metagenome (GOLD analysis project Ga0310124, IMG submission 203507) | Marine microbial communities from Western Arctic Ocean, Canada - CB11b_AW_Bot5 | ecosystem: Environmental > Aquatic > Marine > Oceanic | place: Canada: Western Arctic Ocean | collected...
TCCGATGCTTTCCGTCCCGGCGCGAGTAGTCTATCGCCCGACCACACAGCTCGATAATCTCCGCGTCGTTTAACCCGCTCCCGCTGTAGTGGAACGAGTAAATTCCATCTACCAAATCCAACCCGCCCCCTTTGAGCCAAGGTTCCACAAAACGGGCCTTGTTAGCACAAGGGCCCACAATGAATGATCCGGGGTCGGCCCGCTTTGCCGCTTCCCGCGCCACTTTCAGTAAGTGCAATCCACGCGTAGGGTCACACTTGTCCGGTTCGTTCAGTATTTCCCAGTACTTGACCTCCTTCTTGTAGTGACCGACCATCGCTTCAATGTACTTTGCAACGTCTGCATCTCTCACAGGGAACATGTGGTCCGGCATGTCGGTCCGCGCCCAGTCGGGGATCGAATCGTACCGCAGCCGAATGCAGGGAAGTATCTCGATACCGTGTTCCTTGATCCTCCGGACGCGGTCGTCATACCAGACCCAGGTGTCCTTTTCTGGCTGGACGTCGCACCAGTCAAAAGGATCCTGGGCCAAAACTCTCACCCACCGGATCCCAATCCGCCGGAACATACGTAGCATCCACACATCCACAGCCCCTCCCGGAACGTACATTCGGCTCCCCAGGCTCGCCTCCTCCGCGGCTAGATCGTTCCGCATCGGCCTCAGTACCGAGAACACGAGTTCCTCCAGTAGGTCTTCCTTCCCCTTGTAACGGACTTCGGCCCGAAAAACTCCCGTGCGCCGAAAGTCCGGCTCCAGCACTTCTCTATGAACCCCGCCCCCGGCCAGGGACATCACAATCGTTTTCTTCCATACTCGCTGCTCGTTGATGTCCACGATACGTATGTCAAACTCCTCGGCGCGCGCTGTCACCGAGGAGTTGTACGCGATCAGATCGATCTTCACAGGCTCTCCCCTGAGAAAGATGTTCGCGTACCTTGCATCCGGTTCATCAATGAGAAGCCCCACCTCAACGGCATCTCTTGTGGAAAACGGGGATACTTTCTCACCTGCTTCCAACTGCACCGCATCCACCCATACACTGCTGGGCCCGTTTGAGTAGAAGCGGATACGAATGGAGTAGTGGTCGGGTGAGGTCCGGCCCTGGGTACGAACAAGAAACCCTCCGGGCTGGAGGGGAAGGTCCCCAGGATCCCAACCATCGTTCCCCGGCGGGGTGAAGCGAAGCTGCAATCGTTTCCATTGGTTGGCGAGTTCAAACTCCCGCACAAATAGTGGTTTGCCTCCTCTGGACCTTGACCCGTCCCCTATCTCAATCTTGGCGGAGACATCGCTTACATCACTCTTTGCATACATGCTCAGAACGTGCGGCACTCCTGCTTTCAATTTAACCAGTGAATGCTTCAGCTGCCCGCGATAGCCGTTGCCGTAAAGGCGCAATTTCATAGATGACTTCCCGTCCAGCGACTGTGTCGAATCAACGGGAATCTCATACATCAGGAGCTGTCCCACGCCCCCTTCACCTTCGACGCGGTACTTGCCGTCGGTGCACCACCCGTGGCGCAAACCGAGTTCAAAACTGGCGTTTAGAATCAGGTTCTCACCGGCTGCCGGGGTACAGAAAACGAATCCTGCGACGCAACAAAATAACCACTCCGGATAACCTCTCACCGATATCTCCTTGTAACACGTCCGGTCGGACTTTCCGACGCAACACTATTTGACCTGGAAGGCCCAGATACATGTATCATTGAAGATCAACCGCAGGCGTATAGCCTTGCCTTTGAAATGACCGATCGAACGATCGTTCCACCGCACTCGATGTGCAAGACTGTTGCCGGTAACAGCATTGCAGTCGCCGCGGCGGAAACCATCGTATTCCTGTTCCCTGGTGGCAATGTAATGGCCCATATGGGCCTTCCCGCCCGTATCTACCTGTCTTGCCGTCGTGCCGATAACTTCAACACGCAACTCGCCGTTCACTTCAGCATTGAGGTACAGATCGTCGCCTTCCACCACGAACGGCCGCGTCAGCAGGGCTCCCTTGCCGTCCATCCGCTTCCGCGTCTGAAGTCCCATCAACCTGTCCAGCGGCACCCAGCCCATACCGATTTTGATTTGGCGCTTATCGAGCGGCTCGCCATTCACGTTATGTCGATATCTTGCGCCACCATAATAGAATAGCATCTTGTTGTTGTGGACGATCATGCACGGAAACCATACTACATTGTCGTCCCACTGTCCGTCTTCGCCCTTGGGGATGAATGCTTCGTCCGGAAACGGGTAATCCCAGCGATACCCGTCTCGGCTGATAATCAGATGTTGCTCAACGTCTCCATGAACGAGGTTGTCAAGCATCGAAGGTATACCCAGGTAGAAACCTTCGTAGAGATAGACCCGCATGCTTTCAACTTCGGGACGTCTTTCGTCCATCATCGGGTTAAAGACCGTCTGACGGGGCGACCAGACAATCAATTCCTCACTCTCCTGACGGACAACGTACCGTTCGCTGTCGATCGTCTCGCGATCTGCCTGTTCGGTCAGTTGCCGGTGGAACAACACATACTTCTGCAGGCTTTGGTCCCACACAATGCTGGCATTGCCCCCCCCCTGCGCCGGCGCGAAGACCGCCCGGCATGGAGTGCCAGGTCAGTCCGTCCGAGCTGTATCCCATTCCAGCCCAACCGCCAAACTTGGTGCCGTCGTCATGATAGACGGGAATACCAGTAGAGAGATACTTCCGCTGTTGCGGACGTTCTCGAGAATCCACGATCAGATAGATACTTCCCACAAGCGGCCGTTTACCCAAACGGTCGACGTGGCGCAGAACGTTGTTGCTCATCGTCCCTGCGTATTCAACCAGCCCCAGGTGGGGCTTCACCCACTTAACTCCATCCTTGCTGTAGGCATACGCCGCTACGTTGCTGCTGGTGTGCTGCTCGATCTGATACCACATCTTGAAGATGTTTGACCTCTTCGTCGTAGACCGCCGTACCAAGTTGTATCCCCCAGCTCTTCCTTGCTGTTTCCTCCCAGGGAGCGTCGGGCTTCAGAAGTGGATTCTTCGGATGCTTTTGCAGCTTGCCCTGGACGCGCTTGACATTTCTCCACGCACACAACACGTGGTTATCAACAAACAACTGCTTCTTGTTGCCGAATCGCAAGGGTGGCTCGGACTCCAGCGGTTTCAACTCCACATACGGCGAACCGGAATACTCTTTGGCAAAAACGATCGAACCAAACAGGACTCCCAACGTTGCCAAAAGAAGCGCCAAGCTACCGAGTCTGCCGACCGGTGAACCTCGCATATCCCTACCTTCTTTCTTTGAGTTGTGATGTGTTTGATAGGCTGCTAACTGACGCTCATACCCAGCGCAGTTGTCTGCCGTTGCTTGTGCGGATAGATCACGTTGTGATACACGGTTCAGTATCTGTATTTGCCGTCAGGATCGCAACCATACGCTGAAGCCGACAATTTGCTGATATAGCAGCGATTGTGTGCCGACACCTTGTATCAAATCGTTCTACACAGTTTTTCCGTTCTGACGAGGAATAACGACCTGATTGGTATCCATGAGAAAATATTCCAAGCATTGTTGGGCCCACGGGGCTGTTCGGCTGCAGGCAATTTCGGGAGCCCCAGGATGGTAAGATCGCTTCCAAACTTTTACATTAGAACTCATGAAACAACATCGAAGACATCACAGTCTAATTATCGCCGCCCTGCTGTTCAACGTGACGTTGTCTTTTGCGGTCGAGCCGGAAGTAAAATCTACCGAGGAATGGCCGGCCGCACTCAAGAAAAAGGGTTACGCACCTTTCCTCGCCAACACGATGCAACGTCTTAATGAAACGAAGGCGATCGCCCCGGGAGACGTGATCGATACGGTCGTGGTGTCCATAGCGAAAGGCGAGTAAGTATCCGTGCAACTCGGGGTTTATGGCATCGCAGGTGAGACCAAGCAGGTTCGCGTACTGGTCTGGGATAGCGATCTTGACATCAAGATTTGCGAGGTTGTGAGAGCTGCGCGTTATCCTCGGCAATTCAAGGAAAAGTGGAAACAGCCCGGCTACTGGACACCGACGTCAACACTACGGTTATCGAACGAATTGGACTGGGTTGGTGAACAAGAGAAACGTGCCTTTTGGGTCACACTTCACGCCGACCGCAATGTCAAAAGCGGACTTCACGAAAGTACGATTTGGCTGATGCCCGAGAACCGGCCGCCGACGGAGTTGAATACTCAAGGTCAATGTCCGTCCGTTCGAGCTGCCCGTGGCCCGCGCAGCGTTCGGTGTCTATTTCCCCCACTGCTGGTTACCTGCCCCCGCCAGCAATGATCCGCGCTGGCTCGAAGCCATTTACCGGGACATGGTTGAGCACTCACAGAACTCCGTCACGTTCTACGATCCGGGGAACCTCACGGTGGTACCGGCCAAGGGCAATCTGTACACCGAATCCCTGCCACTGGCGAAAAAAGTTGGGCTGATTCACCAAAATGTCCCCTGCATTACAATGGGCGGGGTCCATAACGCAGCGGAGGAATCAGTGAAGGCCGTCCTCCAGTGGCGTCATGAGCAGCGGGTGATGCATGGCTGGCCTGAGCTGATCGAATACGGCCACGACGAACCTGCCTACCCAAATCCAGAACTGAGGAAGAACTACACTGCCTTTCGTAATGTGCCGATACGGCTCGTCACAGCGATGGGAATCGATCCAGGCTACGGGTTGGGTGATCTACACGATGTCTGGATCGTTTATGCTGGACAGATCACGCCGGAATCCTGTGCCGAAGCACGGCGTTTGGGCGCAGAGCCCTGGACTTATTCCTGTCACATGCTGTCTGGCAGGATTCCACCGCCGCATCGCTATATGGCTGGGCTCTACACTTGGGGATTCGAATTGAAGGGTGCTTGGCAGTGGGCCTACCACTGGTATGTGTGGTGGGCCGAAACAGATAACGTCCCACGCAGTTCGACCGAATGGGAAAACTGGCGAGACGGCGCCCAGGACTATCGTTATCTGCAACTCGTTGAAGACTGCGTCAAGGGAAACCCAGAGCATCGCCTCGCCCAAGAAGCGCGGCAGTGGCTGAACGACTTGCGATATAAGGTGATGTACAGTTACGGAGACCCGCATCACGCGACCGCAGACTACCCGTTGACTCTTTCGGATTATGAGAACATCCGTGAGCCGGCGACCCGGTATATCAAACAGCTGGGGGCTGAATCCGCTGAGACATTGATACTTCCGCAGCCGAGCAGGTTGAAAGACGAGGCCGCACCGTACCGTGAGAAGCCCGTCGCTTCCTGCATCACTGCCCTGCAATCGGATAACGTGATCAACCAGCGCGGTACAGCCACCGCGATAGTTGAACGTGGCCCTGCGGCAGCACCGGCCACCGAGGCGCTCGCAGGGCTCCTCGACAACACCGAGACGTGTATCCCCGCAGCGCGTGCGCTGGATGCCATTGGTCCGGCCGCTGCGGCGGCGGTCCCGAGCCTGGGCCAGCTGGCAAAACACGAGGACAGTTTTGTCAGGCTCGCTGCCGTGTATGCCTTGAAGTCAATCGGAAAACCTGACGGTGACAATGTCGAGACGACGCGTGTGGCAGTGGCCATCCTGCGCACGACACTCCTGGACAAGTTTCATCCGGTTGGCAAAGTTTCCGGCGATGCTCTGATCAGCTTCGGCCCGGCCGCCGCGGCGGCATTGTCCGCAGCGCAAGAGCTAAAGAAACGGAAATATCATCTGACCCAATGGCCACATGCGGACTTGGCAGATAAAATCATCGAGGCGGTCACCAGCAACTAGACCATTTCGCGTTTGCCTCGAGCAAGTTTGTTGTGAACGCCTCAACACTTTATGACCGCTTGTGCCCGTCGTCATCCGCTGGTGTTGGAGAACCGTGCGACACTAGTTCAGTCGGAGTCTGCTCCAATAAGAAATCTTCAAATAGTTCGGGGTGGAGAACTGGCAGGTATAGGTGTACCCGTGGTTGTCGATACGGCTGATCTGACAGGAATGATCATGAACTTCACCGGTGCCAGGAATACGGCAACGACTGTACCTGAGCCTTCTGGCCAGCACCAGCAGAGCCCCTTTTTCCGTGTTCATCCACGGTTCTCATTTCTCACCGACGTGCTGTTTCTTCATCAAATCAACCATTGCGTCCGAAAAAGCATCGCCCAGGCGAACAAAGAATTTACCACAGCCAAGATAGTGGTAAGGACGATCGCTGCCAACCAATTTCCACTCGTCAAAACGTTTCTGCCATACTTTGAACAGCGGGACAATTTCCAGGGGATAAATTGGGAAGCATTCAACCGCAGCCACCGTGTTTTCTAATTCCGGCATGGCTGCAGTTTTCCTTTGGGCGAGCGAGATCTTGTTCTTGGCAATTTTCTCTGCGGTCATGCCGGTGCCGAGTACGCCAATCACAACAGGCATCTCAGGTGTTTTGAATTCCTTGCGAATATCGCCGATCAAAGCCACCATGTTACTGGCGTAGTTGCTGATAAATTCCGGATCGAATTGATCATTAAAACCCTGAAACCAAACAAAGCCAGCCACTTCATAGCCAACTTTTTCGTCGTAGTCCGGGTGATATGTTTTGAGATCATTGAGAACGTCATGGGCGTATTTAATCATTTCATCATAAAAAAATCCTGCTTTGTCGCCGGTATACGGAGTGAATTCCTTGTTCTCGTCTGCCGCTTTTTTTGCTTCCGCTTCGTTGCGCAGCTTCTCTCCTGCCGTTAACTCGTAGGGGCCGGCAGACGGAGGACGAAAATCATAGTGTAGGGATTTGCCACCCCAAGCCGTTTTGATCAGCAAAATCGGCGCCTTGAGCTTTTGTTCCAACGAGAGCCCAAAACCATATTCCGGGCCAATTTTTTCTGGACTGCCACCGTAACCAACCGTCAGTTTCCCCCTTCTTTCTGGGCCCGTTTTGGCAATGAAGACGCGTTCTGCAGCAGCAAAACCGAACTCTTTAATTGCCGCGACACGTTCTTCCGGCTCGGTCGCCACAAAGAATCTTTGAACCGTCTCGTCGCTCACTTTGCCGTTGGGAAAGACAAGCCTGGTCAATTTTTTTACATCTTCTTCAGCCGATTTCTGCATGTACGGTAGCGTAACGATATGAGCGTGCCCTAGCATGTTCGACTGGCCGGCGAGAAAAAAGACTTGCAGTTTTTCCTTAGTCAATTCTGCCGTTTCACCATTCATCGCACTTAGTGCAACGGTGAGCAACACACACACTAAAACCAACCTGGCTGTTGTGACCACAAATTCTCTCCTTTGCTGACGGGGACGTCGTTTGATGGTGGGCTTGACCAATCATAATAACACTATAATCGACAAAAATTCACTGATTCGCGGTAGGTCGCGATGATACAAGCCGCGATGATAGTTGCCAACGGCGGATCATGTGGGACTCGCCGCGTGCCAGCTGCGCCGGATTCTGCACCGCCTTGAACCGACTCGCTTGTTATCCCCGTGTTTTAACAGGGTTGCGAAGCCTGTCCGCTCCGCTTAACCTTGCTGGTCGATCAATATTATTCAATCCAATCTGTCGACCAGCCCGGTACCCATGATGTCGAACCCACCACAACTTCCCGACGATTTCACCGACCATCTCTCCATTGCCAACGCCGCCGAGCGGCTAAGGGAGGCAGCCGAGGTAGCTGGCAAGATACAGTCGGCCGGTGTGCCATTGCAGGTCAACCCGGACCATGCTGCGATTTTCACCGATCCGCCCTATTTGGTAGCCGGTCCCCTGAAAAAACTCGGTTATCGCAACGGCTGGGATGCCCGCTGCTATCCATCGCCGGTGGATGGCCAAGATTTCATTAACGTTTCGTCGCGTTTGGAGCCGGGAAGCCCGAACCGGGAGCGTGGCTGGTTTGATTACGTTGCCGTTGTGCATCCAGTGGATCAAGCGGCTCGCGAACAAATGTTAAGTCACGGTTACGGAAATCCGTTTATTCATCATCTCACTTGGGGAATCATTCCTCCTGAACGTAAGGGTGCGGATAATTTTACCTATGCCGGGCAACTGGTGGCTTTCATGGTCAAGACCCGATCAAGGATTGCCCAGGCACTTGATGAACAGCCGGGGACGTTGATTTGTGCGTTGCCTCATCAGGTGGTGTCCCATCCTGAATTTGAGTTGTCCCAGGCAGAGTGGCTCGCCGGTTGTCCTGCCGGAGAATACCAATTCGAGGCCATGCAGGGTGATGGCTACCTGATCCAATTCTTTGTTCTATCTGGAGGCCGGATCGAAGTTGCGTTGCGTGTTGACACGACGCAGACCTTCAATCCCAAAAGCGTCGATAAGATTTCTCGAGATGAGATCAGTACTGACCAGGATTTGATGTAAGTCAGACGTGTGGACACGAGAGATCAAAAGGTTGTTTCTTCAATACGTTCAATGGCTTCACGCACGGGTGCAGGAATGCGACTGGGACGTTTGGCATCAAAGTCGAAAACGACCATAATTGCCTCTCCTTTCACAGCGATCGCATCTTGGGATTGGCTATAAACCGAATGTGCGATCGTCATGCTTGAGTTGCCGAGCTGAGTCACTCGTGCGCCGACCTGAATTTGATCGGGATAGCTGAGTTGCCGACGATAGCTGCAAGAGATCGAGGCGATGATCAAACCCAGCTTCAGTTCAGAAAGCAACTCCGTAGCGCCAAGTTTTTCGACATAGGCGATTCTGGAAGATTCGAACCATCGCAGGGGAACCGTGTTGTTAACATGTTGGTAGGCATCTTGATCACCCCATTGGACGGGTATCGTGACAATGGCAGGAAATTTGGCCAGTAGATTGGGCGGCGGAGTATTCATGCAATCGGCAATGTAGTTGGAAGCGTTGGTGATGAGCAAATGAATCGCCAGTGACGATATCATCGTTCGTTGAGCATGGCAAGTCTTTGCCCGCCTTCAATAATGAGGTGGTTTTTCATCTGGATCGTAATCGGACAGTTGGTGCTCGACAAGTGATTCTAGGCGATCGATCTTTTCCTGAAAACTTGTTTTCATGCGGTCGCAATCTGATCGGACTTGGAGCAGGATCTCATTGAGCTGTTGGATGAGATGTTCCTGGTGAGTGACCAACTCTTCCAATTGAATGACCTGATCCTGCAGGGAAGGACGCTCCGGCATGACACACCTTTCGGCACTTGCATTTCAAGTTGTGCTTAGCTAAATTTGGGGGGGGATTGCGGCAGGGTGGTGGTCAACGATGTGGCCAGCCCTTATAAACGAAATGGGTGTTTGAAAAAAATTGGTGTTGGAAAGAATCAGTATTCCTGCAAGCAGTAACGGGTAACGAATTCTTGTTTTATAGCATGATTGGTATTTAATCCAATGGACGTTCGTTTGAACCTGGAAGTCGGTTGCAGGAAGTTTCCGTAGTTGGAGGTATAAAAGCAATGAAGCTTGGCACGTTCATGATGCCTGTGCATCCGCCAGAAAAATCTCGCACTGAGTGTTTCGATGAAGATGTAGAATTCATTGTCGATGCCGACAAACTCGGTTTTACGGAGGCCTGGTGCGGACATCATGTGACACTCGAATGGGAACCGATTGTTTCCAATGATATTTTCATGGCCAACATGATCGCCCGCACCAAGAACATCAAGCTTGGAATTGGCGTGTCGATCATGCCACAGCATCATCCAGCGAATGTGGCCGCGCGGATCGCCTTGCTCGATCATCTGGCACACGGCCGGCTTTACTGGGGATTCGGGCAGGGTGGTGTTCCCACCGACTGGGAATTGTTTGGACTGCCAGAGCCAAAGTTCCAGGCTGAGATGACGGCGGAAGCCTTCGAAATTGTGCTCATGCTCTGGACCCAGGATCCTCCGTATTCGTATGAAGGAAAATATTGGCAGATCGATCAGCAAAACCACAGTGAAGAGTTGCGGATGGGATATCCGCTGAAGCCGTTTCAGCAACCTCATCCTCCAATCGGCATGACGCTGATGAAGGGTGACTCGAAGGGAGGATCGATCGGAGGCGCGCATGGTTATTTTCCGATGTCCACCAATCTTGTTCATCAAAATACCGTGACCCAGCATTGGAAAACTTATTGCGAAGGTGCTGCAGAGGCCGGCTTGCCGGAACCTTCACGAGATATCTGGCGTGTATCCCGCAGTATTTTTGTTGGCGAATCGAACGAAGAAGCCTGGGATTTTTGTCTCAATAGCTCTTTTGGTGCCTCTTTCAATTACATGCTCACGTTGTTGCGAAACGC
>Ga0310124_10003704_pt1 | contig 10218 bp, 16 predicted proteins | sample CB11b_AW_Bot5_MG_FD_203507 | JGI IMG/M metagenome (GOLD analysis project Ga0310124, IMG submission 203507) | Marine microbial communities from Western Arctic Ocean, Canada - CB11b_AW_Bot5 | ecosystem: Environmental > Aquatic > Marine > Oceanic | place: Canada: Western Arctic Ocean | collected...
TTACGAAAACTTTACTAAAGAAGAATTCACGACACATACGGTTATTTGTGGAAACATATGGGCACTTACTGATTTAGGTGTAATCAAATCAGATAATCATAATGGTTATGTGACAATGAAGGTGAATCCGTCATCAGATGAAATATTAAAAGAATTAGAGGTAGATGAATAATGAAAGTAGAAGTTTATACAACATACTCATATTGTAATTGTACTGAAGTTGAGTTACCCGAAGATAAATCTTTTGATGACATAAAAGATGTTTGGATGAAATATGGTAGTGGTGAAATCGAGTTTAACGATGGAAGTATTGTAGAATTTGAAGAAGACTATTCTGACCCCGAACATAAACGACCCGATGATATACAACTTGAAAAATGTGAGGATGAATAATGAGATTATATGAGGTTTATACTGATTCCAGTAATGGCACCTATGGTGTTTTCCATTTAAGTAAAAAATATGTCGAAGAAAATATTGATCACAAACTGACTGATGAAGAATTTGAAACTCTACTATATGAATATGAAACTGAAGGAGACCACGGAATGTTGATAGAAACTTTAAAGGCATACCACGATATCTTAGTAGATAGTGATGAAATCACCCCAAAACCGATTCGGTACTAAGACGATTAAATAACCCCTTTCTCCTCTGAAAACTCAACTTCATCTAAAAACTAAGTTGAGTTCTAACCCTACTAAATAACCCCTAAATAACTAAAAGGAATAATAATGCCTAAGAAAACAAAACAATTATGGTTAATACCATTCTATGGTTCATATCAATTAGAAGTCGATAAAGATGAAGGTTATGACTCTGATGAAATTGAGAATCTATTTTGGACTGAATATGTAGGTCATGTCCAATTTGGTGATGTTGTTGATTCAGATCACCCAGAATTATTAGAAGAATATGAGGAAGAATAATGTCTAAGAAGAAAATGAAGATTTGGAATAGTGAAGGACAATACGAATATAAAGTAGAAGACCTACCAGTTTGGGAAGTTGGAGTTCTTTGGTATTCTCATGTGGACGATGACTATATCAATAGTTGGAGATGGTTCTTTGATAATGAAGAAGATGCAAGAAAGAAAGAGAAACACATTAAAGAATATTGGAAAGAACCACGAGATACAGGTTGGAACACCCCTTATGAACATCTTTTGTGTCAACAGATATGGGTATGTAAAGAACCTAAAAAAATTAAAGAAAGAAATAACCCCTAATTTGTTTCGTAGTTAAAACGCCTGTACCAACCATCACTTTTTAACACTACAAACAAATAACCCCTAAATAATTAAATAACGAAAAGGAATAAATATGCCCTTAAACACATATGAACCATCACAACTCTATGCCACCTCAAGTAAAGGTGACATTAAAGTATGGAAAGGTTCAGTAAAGGATGTTGGAGATAAATCAATCATTGAATATGAATTCGGATTGGAAAATGGAAAACATCAAATACAAACAACCGAAGTAAAAGAAGGAAAGAACATTGGTCGTTCTAATGAAACGACACCTTACGAACAAGCAGTTAAAATGGTTGAGAGTAAGTATAATAAGAAAAGAGATAGTGGATATACTGAGGTCAAAAATAATATCAGTACTCCTATCCTTCCAATGTTGGCCCTTTCATTTGAAAAGAGAAAACACAATATAAAATATCCGTGTTATGTCCAACCCAAAATTGATGGTGTTAGGATGACTTGTAGAATGGTTGATGGAAAGATTGAGATGTTTACTCGTAGAGGAAAACCCTTTACCCTTATGACTCATATCGAAGATGAGTTAATAAAAATCTTTAATAACCTTGAAAGAGGTGAAACATTCTATTTAGATGGAGAACTATACTCTGATACTTTAACATTTCAAGAACTTGCAGGTATTGTTAGAAGAAGTTCTAATGATGAAGAAATCCTAAAACAAATACACTATGTAGTATTTGATTGTTTTGACCTTAATAAACCCAATTGGGATTGGTTAGATAGATGGGAATCTATTTACCACTCAATTACTGAAAATTATGTTCTTCGTTGTCCAAAGTTTCCAGTACATGATGAAAATCATATATATAAATGGAATAGTGACTTTATAGAACAAGGTTATGAAGGAACAATTATCCGAAACATGGATGGTAAATATAAACTGAACCATCGTTCTCCCGACCTTCAGAAGTACAAACTATTCCTTGATGATGAATATGAGATTATTGGATTTAAGGAAGGCACAAATACAGATGAAGGTTGTGTTATATGGGAATGTAAAACTCCTAATGGACTTGAGTTCTCAGTAAGACCAAGAGGAACAAAAGAACAAAGAACTGAATGGTTTGATAATGGAGAATCATATATCAGTTCTCTGTTAACAGTCCGATTCCAAGAACTAACTGATGATGGTGTTCCAAGATTTCCTGTCGGTATAACTATAAGGGATTATGAATAATGAGTTTTGATTTAATAGCAGAAAACAAATTAGATAAAGGTGAAAAGTCTCAATCGTATCATGACGATACTGAATCTATGGTGTTAATGTTTAATACAGATGATGAAAGAAAACCCGAAGAAATAAGTAATAACACTAAACAAGATTATTTGAAATCACTGCCCTTAGACGATATTGAAAATAGAATCAGTCTTGTATTAAATAATGATTGTTATCGGAAGTTGATGTCCTTCTGTGAAAAAAGGATAAAGAATGCCGTATGTGTTATGATTGAAGATGGTACAGACAGTATCGACTTTACTGATACCCGACCATTGTTTAATGAATATTTATGGTCTAATAGTGGATACAAAGTAACTCTAATGGAAACCCATATTCTTCGGCACGAATTATCCGAATTATTAAAAGACTACAAACGACATAACTGGCGACAAGATAAAAAAGAATTTGAACTGGATGATTGGACTAAGGAACAATGGATTGGTTTAATCAAAAAGTATTCAGACTTCTGTAAAAGAAGTGGTGGATACTATATCTATTAAATAATTAAAACGTAATCCCTAACTAAATAACTAATAAAAAGGAATAAGTATGCCTAAAAAGGAATCAAAGAAATTAGACTTTGGTAATCGAATAATACCAGATGACGTATTAAAGGAAATGACTTACATGGATATGATATCTGCAATATATCATTGTCAAAAAGTGATCAGTATGACTAAGGAAGATTGTGAATCAGTTTCCAATCAGTTGTTAAGGATACTTCTAAGAATTGTGATATCAAAAGAACTGGATTTAAATAAAATATGGTATCAAGTAGAAGTAGGAGAATTAGACTATTTCCTTACCAATGACATGATTACATCAGAAGAATGGGATGAACGTCATAACGAGTTGGTAAAAATCTATAAACCAAAAGAAACGATTGATGATATGACAGGATATAATGAAATGGCTTACAGAGAATACAGAGATGAAGTAAATAAGGAATCATGTAAGAATATCAGAAAAAAATTAACTAATAAAGATGAGGATAAATTTTATGCCTAAGGAAGAAGAATAATGAGTGGATCTACAGATATGACAGAATGCCCCAATTGTGGGGATGAAATGGTAACCTTTCAAGATTGGAAACCAGTTAATATATCAGAAAACTGGTGTGTCCATTGTGGATGGTATTCTACAACCAAATATGGTCAAATGAGTCTTGACCAATTAAATGATTACAGAAAAGAACATAATGAAGATTATTTAGATGATGAAGATGATAAACCATTAGAGATATTAACTGAATTACCTAAGTGTATTATTGACCCTTGGGAAGCAGTTAGTGAGAGATATAAAAATGAATAAAACAAAACAAGAAGTTCTAATCAACTTTCATTTTACTTGTGGTGGTTGTTCAGAAGACCATTTAGAGATATACAATTCATTCAAACAATTTGAAGAAGGAATAAAAGATATATTTCATCCAACTGATTTGAATGATGGTTCTCAGAAATTGGAAATCGGTTTGATGTCTCTTCCTCGAACTCTACCCATATATGAATATGATAATGTATGTAATGAATGTCAGGAGGACGAAAATGTCAATTAAGATAACCTTTGATATGTTTTTAGACCTTTATTTAGATATGAAGAAATTATACCCAAGAACAACCATTGATGAATTCATAGAAGTAATATCTGAGGATGGTTATTGGGATACAAAAACAAGATTATCTATTAATACTGAAACTCATAGTTGGTTAAAGAAGGTTGGTGGTAAGAAAAGATTAAGAAATCTATACCGTCAGCACGAATTGGGTAATCTTGGAAGAAAACAATCACTACAATTCAAAAGATTAAAGAAGTTGTTAGACACATCTCCCCTTTCTGAGAAAGAATTAATAGATGAAGAGGGATAGAGATATGTTTACTATATCAAACACATCTTTAATGAACCAAGATAAGTACAAGTCATTAGTAGAAGAAATCTTTACTTCACTTGTGTCTAAATTATGGTTATATATTGGGATCAAACGAGGATATCTACTTAAGTATGTTAGACTCATTGACTATGTCAGGACAAGATGAAGAAAAAAAGAAATCAAAATTTTTGGACTAAACAATATACCGATAGTGCCTGTATTAGATACCATAAATGGAGTCATAAACCCACAATCCAACAAAAGATATTTAATGACCATATAGTCAAACCATTAAGAAATGTGACATATTCTATCTTATGGGAACAATTAACCTTTAAAACAGAATCTAAGACGCACCCAACGGGTAAGAAGGTTCGATATCTTTGGGAAATTATTTCCGAGGATAAAAGGGGATTAGATATTATCGTTGATGATGTTGTTGGTTTCTTTTTTGTAAGTGCTTTACCTAAATGGAAAACTAAAGAAACTCAACCGAAGAAGGGGTTTAGTTATGTTTATCGTTGTGTTAAGAACTACTTAATTAAAAAGGGTAAAGGTTCCGACAAGAGAAAAAGAAACCTAACGATTGATGATGTTGATTTAACATTTTACAGACAGACTCTTAAAAATGAACCTCTGCTGTTACAAAGAACAACTGATTCTGATTTGAGGAATGATGAAGTCGATTATATGAACCTTGTAATCAATTACTGGGAAAGGAACATTTCTGAAATATGGAGGTCTGAATTAAAGAAAGAAATCGCATCAAGTATTGTTGAAGTATTCAGACGGGCAGATACTATTAAATATCATAAACAAAAAAGTATTTATCGTTACATCAGAGTAATGATGGGTTGGGATAAAGACCCTAAGTCATTAGAAGGAACAAATGAAAAAAGAGCATTCAAAGATGTGATGAAAACATTTAGAAAGAAAAATGAATTATTCAGAATACAATATAGAAATTGTGGAATGATAGACTTCTTTCATTCCTAAACAAATTGTGCCCTATTTCCCAATAGGACACTCTTTATAAATAACACCCCTTAAAACTTAATTATTCACATAACAAACAGGAGGATAACTATGCCTGATAAAACAGGTACGCCTAAACCAAAAAAGGTTAGTAACTCACTCTTAGAACAGATTGGAGACTCTTTATCTCTTTCAACTGAACAAGTTCAGAAATTGAGAGATGACGGAATTGCCGTTGGTGGTACACGTAGAAATACGGCAAGGTTCTTCATGATTGGTGATACGAAAGTGACACCATCATTCAGTTTCAAAGGAAGTAGTGGTGAAAAATTACTTCCCGAAATGAATGAACTTCGTTCTGAGGTCGATGAGTTGATTGATAAATACACTGAAGTAAATAAATCAACTTAGGGAGAGATACCTAACCCACGGGTGATAGAGTGGTCTTTTAGTTGAACTTATTAACTATCCTTTTGACCACTCTACTCACCCACCTTCATTTATATAAAGTATATATAAATATCTAACAGAGTAATCCCCTTACTCTGAATTAACCCCAAACATTTACCAAGAGGATAACTATGCCCAGACATTATGATGATCTAAACCCTAAAAAATTCTTAAGAGAAGAAAAACAAAGAAAAGATGGAGAAAAAATCTGTTTCTTAATCAAAAAGGGATACATACCAGTAACATACAGAGATAAAAATAACAGACCATTTACTGCCCCATTTGAAAAGACATATGAATGGGATACAGGAGTTTCGTGGGTTGAAGGAAGTATTAAAAAACTACATGATTACATTAAAGGAATAAAATAGAATGAAAATAAATAAACTGGCAAAATACACCTGTAAAGACCTTAAAAGTTCAGTTGGTAAGATAGATACTGCCCTAATTAATGAAATATGGATTACTAAAATTCTTCCAATCCTATACAAACAATGGAATACAAAACTGAGACATGATTTGTCCATTTTGGAATGGAATAGAGATACAGGAATGCCCGTTCCATTAATAAGACGTCCCCTTAATAAGAATAACAAGAACTATAAGAAGATATTGAAGGACTATATTCGTTTATGTGACCCAACTGACCATATCAATTTGATTAAACCAATGCTTAAAGATGGTTACAAAGGGAAAAGGGATATTTATATCAAATGTCTTGATGAGACTTATGATCTATTCGGAAAAGAGAAACACATTATCTCTAATGACTTTTTGTATAATCATATAATCTTTTTGGATAAATGGAAAGAAGATTTATTGGATATATGGGGCGGATACAAGTTTGGTATAATATTTCAATTACTCTATACCCATTTAGGAATTATCTTAAATAAGATTGAAAAACAAAACGGACACATAATTGAACTAATGAGATTCTTGAAAGGAAATAAAAAATCGTTTGAAGGATTACAATTTGAAGAAATAGGGTATCAGGACGATTTAAATCCAGATTGGGTTAAATATGGATATTCAAGTTATAATGGAGAATTGTTCATGGAAGTGACCAGACATTTTGATGACACAATGGGTTATAAAAAAACTTTTAATGAGTTGAATGATAATGATGATTTAACCATTTATAGATCAGTAGCAAATCTTGATTACCTAATGGGAACAAGTTGGAGTATGTCTAAATCTACTTGTTTGGATTGGGGTGCAAGACGAAGTGATAATGGAATATTTCATTTAGGTGAAATAACAATTAAGAAATCTGATGTTTTCTTTGTGAATTCTTGGACTAATGATGATACAATAAATCATTATTGTGAGGTTGTTGTTCTTTATGATGACCTTGATGAGAAAGATGTTTCAATCACGGAATATAATGTGAGGAATCAGAGAGGAACTTTTGTCCAACTGAAGAACGACCTCATATGGATAAAAGAAATAAGAAATTGGTTAATTTGGTATAACAATTGTGTAATAGGTTACTGGAATAACATAGTTAAATATAGAAAGTCAGTTAAGAGTGGTGAGTTTTATAAAAAATTCCCTAAGGGATTTATAACTCGATTGTGGGATTTAGTTTCTAAATCATATGATACTAAAACCCATTACTCACCAATGGGTCAAGAAATGAGGTATAAAATTAAATTGTCGAGTTTAATAAAAAATATGAATGAATCTGAAATCCGTACACTCAATTCTTGTTTACCAAGAAATTATCGAATGATTCATTCGGCACCAGGGGATACTGGTATAAGAACTCCACTTGTATGATTTTTAATATCCCATCAGTCGGGCAAACTCTTGAGTCCTTTTAGATACATTCTTACCTATAAAACCACTTGGATAACTTTTACTATAATCTACTTTACTGAAGTCCTCAAATTGTTCTGCAGTTAAATCAATTATAGTTCCATCAGTCCATTTTAGAAAGTGATGAGGTACATCTTCACCTTCAACCCGAAGTGATAAATGTTTGACACCTTTTTGTGCCACATATTTATATAAAAACTCACTCACCATATAACAATAGTTACGAGTTGGGTTTTCTTTACACCATTCATCTTTCATCTTTTTTGTTTTTAATCCACCCTTGCCCATCTCAATAAGGGATTGATAAAACTTCTCTTTATCAATACCCACCTTCCGAAACATCCTACCTACTACTAATGGGTCAATCTTATGACTTCCGTTCTTATTGATTGATCCATTAACTCCTCTACTTCGTAACCAACTTTCAACTTTAGTTGAGTTAATACCTTCATACCACAATGAATCATCTTGGAGATTTTTATTCTTCAATAGTTTCTCATATCTTTTCCCCGCCTTTGGAATCCACCATTCCATTATGTAATCCAATCCCCTATAAATCCTATCATCTATTATCAGTTCGTCATCTTTAATCTTGCCTGTTAAATAATCTTTACCATTCTTATATAACATACAGAAATAAACACCTTTCTCATGTTCGTTCTCATAGTCCTTAGTCTTTATGTTTAGTTTTCTGAAAATGAGATTAATGACATTCTGTTTGGGTCCCGTTGAATGAGTAGCATGATAAAATTCATCGGGATAATTTTCTTTAACCCATTTGTTCCAATACAGATATTGTTCATCATCGGGTTTTAGAACAATCTTTCCTGCAGAACTTCCCACCTTCTTCCATATTGGAATTGAATTATACATAGAGTAAGAACCATAAAGAGAAGTGGTTGTTATTCCCACCAACTTATCCCCATATCTACCTTCCCAATCATCTCTAATCTGAGATAAAGAACAAAGACAAGCAATCAGTTTACCTAATAGAAAATTATAACCTACGGGTTGAACTGGAACTATGGTTGAAGCAATACAAGTGTTATTCAACTTACCCATCTTGAATTTGTGTTCTTTATTCCATCCTATCCATCCATCTCTTGATTTAATAGTGGTTACATCTGAACCAAGTGTTATAACACCTAAATATTTATTAGTGTTCTTATCCCTAACTATATACTTCAAGTTCCTACCAGGATTCGATACCCACTCCATAGAATGGATAAGAATTCTTAAGATATTAAACTCATTCATATTGTCCTTAACCAATTCGAGAGTTGGTTTAAGATTCTTCAATTCTTTCAGAGTCAGTTCCTTATCATATGGATTAGTGAACTGAAATATCTTCTTCCCAACCTTATCTAAATCTGACTTCTTGAAATTTGACTTCTGTATCTCTTTTAGTTTCTTATAGATTACAATTTCTCTCTCATCTAACTTTTTGAGAAAGTTCATATTGTCTATTAATTCATTTCTCTTTTCAAGCAGTTCTTGAGATGATTTATCTAACCCATTATAGTTCAGTAAAGAGAATGGATAGACATCTTTAAGGGCAGAAACCATTGTATTAATAGATGGATTTTCTTTCTTTAAGAACTTCTTAATTCTATCCTTTTGTGAATCTGAATTATCATTCTTCGAAGAACCATTCATGTACTTTTCTTGAACCAACTTGTATGCCTTATGAACTGATATTTCACCTTTATCAATTTTGGTTAACAACTCAGGTTCGTAATTGTATATGGATTTGATTTGTTTGAGTTTGCTTGTTCCTACTCCAATAGTCTTTGATACTTCCACCATTGTCCTAAATTGTTTGTGTCCATTCTTTAGATCAGTTCGTGTACCTTGACTACCTAATCTCTTTTTGTATTCCTTTTCAAGTAATCTGAATTCATTATTGATATCACTAACAGATTTAACCCTGTGCATGTTGTGGTTAATAAGACTTATAATTTCATTTTCATAATCAACTACTCTTACGTCACATTCTTTCCAACCTAATCTCATCATAGAAAAGTATCTTCTATGACCCGAGATGATTTCATCATTAGAATTAATTACTATTGGTTCTAACTGACCAAGTTCTCTAAGAGATAGTTCTAAATCTGATAAATCAGTAGGAGAATATATTTCTTCGTTGATTGATGATGGTTTGATATGTGAAAGGGGTTTTATCATTAAAAGAATTTCCGAGTATATAGGAAATTAGGCAACCATTAAATAATAATCAGCATGTATTATCGATTTCATTAAAATTTCTTAGGTGTTTTATTTTCTCTTACGAGAAAGGTAGATTACCATCTGAACCAAAGTGGATCAAATAAATTAGATGATCTTTTATCTCATTATACTATTCGATATCCTGATGAAGTATTAAAAGGTAAAAAATCTGTGGAATCAGTTAGAGACAAATACAAAGAGATGATAGAGAAAGATATTTTCCTCGATATGACTCTAACCTACGACTACGATAATAATTTTCTAAACGATCTGGGTAAAGAACTGACTTATAACCTAACAACTTAAGGTTGAATCAACCCAAAGTTGTCAAATCTCAAATACTTTGCATATCAAGTTATTTTCCTTTGGAGGTATATGGATAAGGGTAT
>Ga0310124_10003707_pt1 | contig 10215 bp, 9 predicted proteins | sample CB11b_AW_Bot5_MG_FD_203507 | JGI IMG/M metagenome (GOLD analysis project Ga0310124, IMG submission 203507) | Marine microbial communities from Western Arctic Ocean, Canada - CB11b_AW_Bot5 | ecosystem: Environmental > Aquatic > Marine > Oceanic | place: Canada: Western Arctic Ocean | collected...
AGGTCTGCGTCTTGCACTTCTCCGGTGCGGATATAACCCGAATGAAACAGTAATAGTTCCATGCGGTCTGTATCTGCCACATTCATCTGGCAACCAAATGTATCCAAATAAACCTGTTTCATAAAAAAAGACTGTAGTCTAAAAGTATTTGGCTTTCAACAGGGAATTGCCTTCTTAATTTTTAGGTAAGCAGTATGATGCCATTCGGCAGAAATACTAGAGCGCGTTTTTATTAGCAATAATAACCATTAAAGGACAACTAAAAATGGTTTATGTTAATTTGTTAAATTTAAATAAAAAAATTAGGTTGATCTCTACCAATGTGAATACTTTCATAGCATAAACGGTTCAAACAAAGTTTCCAAAGTGCTAACATAGGAAGATTTATTACTCTAAAAATAATTGACTCGTACTCATGAAACGTTTGAACATCGATCTAGATGAAAGAAGTTACGATATTTTAATTAGCCGAAATATTTTACCTCAAGTCGGAGAATTTATTTCTAACCGATTTGAGTCCAGTCGGAGCATTATTATCACGCATTCTTCTGTAAGAAATTTGTTTGGAGAAAAAATTGAATCTGGGTTAGCCAATGCCGGTCATTCAACCGGTGTCATAGAGATCCCCGAAGGCGAAATATCGAAATCACTTCAGCAGGCAGAGTTAGTTTACGACCGTATGCTCGAGATGAGCTGCGATCGAAAATCGACATTGATTGCCCTTGGTGGGGGAGTGGTAGGCGATCTGACTGGTTTTATAGCAGCTACCTACCAGAGGGGAATCCCTTTCATTCAAATACCGACCACCTTACTCTCACAAGTGGATAGCAGTGTAGGTGGTAAAACTGCAGTAAATCACCCACGCGGAAAAAATATGATTGGAGCATTTTATCAGCCTAAGTTGGTAGTAGTTGACCTTGACACTCTACAAACTCTGCCCAAGAACCAATTCAGGGCTGGACTTGCCGAAGTAATTAAATATGGAATCATAGCAGACGAGACGCTGTTTGCTTTCTTGGAAAATAACACCAAAGAAATTCTTTCTCTCAATCGTGATTATCTGGAATATATCATTGAGACTTCTTGCACTATCAAAGCAAAGGTGGTTGAAAAAGATGAGCGAGAGAGCAGACATCGTATGATTCTAAATTTTGGGCATACCTTTGGACACTCCATAGAAACCCTTACCAACTATACCGAATATCTTCATGGAGAAGCACTAGCCATTGGGATGATCCAAGCGGCATGGCTTTCTGTAGAAACTGGGGAATGTTCCGAAGATGTGCCTATACGCATAACAAATTTACTGAAAAAATTTAACCTTCCTGTGCATTCGCCTAATTTAAAATCTGAAGATGTCATCAGTTCAATGTATCACGATAAAAAAACCACCAATAACAAGCTTCGATTTATACTAGTAAAGAATATAGGCTCTGTTGAAATTGTTGATGACGTTCCTGAGTTGTCAGTCAAGGCGGCACTAAATAAAAACCATTAGATCCGTGTGAAATAAATTACGACTTCATTAGATTCTATTTTCAAAACTATCGTCTTGTTTTTGTTAACTGCAAACGATATAGTGACTTAGTTACATTTTCTAAATTCATTTAATGTCCTCAAGTTTATGTTTGCCGTTGGCACAGAACGAAGTAACGGAATGATGGAAGTCCATCCACAGTAAAACTATTAATCACTGCGCGAGCTTAAAAGAACTATCCCTTCTTAATTAAAAGATTTACACCAAGCGTTTCGCAAAAGACACTTTTTTAAAACAATTTCAAACTTTTATGTTTACCAGCTTCCAAGAAAGGCCATCTCATTTTTAAATTTTCTGTATTATCCAGTGGTAGTCGAGGAAACTGCATTTACGTCGAGTCTGATGCGGTAAAAATAATTATTGATTCAGGTTTGAGCGTCAAAGAACTTGAAAGGCGCCTGAAATTAATTGACCGAACACCTGAAGAATTGGATGCCGTTTTTTTAACACACGAGCATTCGGATCATATAGGTGGCGTTGGACCTTTAGTACGTAAATACTCAATACCATTATATGCTACCAATGGGACTATTCAGGCCAGTCAAAAATTAGGAAGCATCCCAGTATTCAATCCCATCCTTGCAGGTGAAACGGTTTCCCTAAATGGCTTTGAGATAGAACCCTATACTACTTCTCACGATGCGAAGGAATCCGTTGCTTACGTGATTCGATGCCAAAATAGAAAATTAGGGCACGCAACCGATATGGGAATGGTTACTCATGAAGTTCGTGAAATATTACAAAATTCTCATGTGTTGCTAGTAGAATCTAACCACGATGTTGAGATGTTGGATTTTGGCCCCTATCCTTGGTCTGTTAAGCAGAGGATTAAAAGTGACCTTGGCCATTTATCTAATGAGGCCTGCGGAGAGCTATTGGCAGCAGTTAAGCATGAGCACCTTCAACGAGTAATATTGATGCATTTAAGCCATACAAATAACCACCCCGAAATAGCTCATATCACTGCGCTGCAGGCGCTGGGAAGTTGTGCCGCTCATTTGGAATTAGCTTTGCAAACCCAAGCAACAGACTTAATTGAGGTTTGAAGCAACCGTTGCAACTGCTCTAAGAATATAACTCAGAACACTACATGTACCCACTTTCACACTATGGATATTAAGGAAAAGGTTGTTGGGAGTTGGTGTGGAATGGCTGTGGGTGATGCCATGGGTCTTCCCGCAAAAAGTATGAAACCAGAAACTATCCAGCAACTCTTTGGCTCTATGAATAGCTTTAAAGATGTGCGTCCGTTCATTGGGAAAGGAATTAAACGATTTAAAATGCAGGGCCTCTATGGAATACAGACTCAAGGTTCGTTGGTTATTGCCGACTGTCTCCTAAATAATAGAAAATGGAACGCAGAAAAAACCACTGAATGCCTGACTAAGTTGAGTGTGGGTGGCCCAGAGTATTATTGGGGGGTTTATCGCCGTCCCGATAAAAAATTTTCCCAATCGATCAACTCCCTAAAAGATACGGTGCCCCGAGTAGTTGACCATAATCCGGCAGACGCAACATTTTTAACTATGGGAATTCCAGCGGGACTCATTCATAGGGACCGACCCGAAATGGGCATTTCTTTAAATATTAATATCGGTTTAATGATGAGTCGTAATTTATGCGAGATCACCGGACTTGCCCTTACCGGGCATCTTGTATCTAGATTTTTACTTTTAAAGCCAGGAAGTGAAGAGCTAGTTCATCAAGCAGAACAAGTTTTGATTACTGCTGAAGAGTTTTGTCAAAAGATCGAAACTCAAGTCGAAAAAACTGCGCCCACTCTTTGGGATCAGACTCCTGAGTCAAAACGTGGATTACTTAAGCAAACTCTCAAAAGTCTTCGAGAACGGTGGAGCTTTGGTTGTGATGAATTATTAAATTGGATCTGCCAAAACGCTTCTGACCGGCATAAAATAAAAATTACTAGTCCCGCCCAATGTTATGTTTTAACTTTATTACCACTATCCCTGCTTCTTGTTTTGCGCGAGGGTCGTGAATTCGACTCAACTTTGACTACAGGTCTCAACATGGGAAAAGAATCAGATAAGATAGGTGCCTTGGTTGGGGCTTTGGCTGGCGCGATTTATGGATGGCAAAAAATACCTGAACCGTGGCGGTCTGGTCTAGTTAATTTTAAGGAAATTCTCATACGAGGAGAAGGTTTGTTTTCTGGACGTTTTCCCAAGGTGGCGAAGGATCTTTATGAAATGGAACTGGGATTAACAACAAAAGAGTTTGATGTTGGTAGAAAATATTTTTCAAAAACGCCAATTAATTTTTTTCGACCAACGCCTAGACCAAAGCTTTCCTGGGAGGATGGAGACAACAAAAAACCTATCATCCCAGAAAAGTCTGATGCACTTAACTGGAGAAAGTTTGAAAAAGACAAATCTAGAGCAAAAAAAGACCGTAGAAAATACCTAAAAAATGGCCCCGCCGACTATTAATGCTAACAACATAGCTCTCCTTAGAGAGCAAATACTTAAACCAAAAAATACAAAACCGACAATTACAAGGTTAAAACTGATCTATTAAAAGCCTTTACCCAGAACTAATCCCTAAGAAACATCCCATCGCATCAAAAGTATTGCAAACCGAACAATTGTCAGCCCACTTGCCCGAAATTTTACCGCATGCACCGCATTTAAAGTTAAACATTGCTCTCTTTACTTGTCGAGTAGCATTTTCTAATGCTTTTTTAGATTTCGTTTCGTTGTGGTCTTGCTTGTAGGCATCACCCAGGATAAGAGAGGGGATAATAGCTTTTTCGGAATCTGTATTTTCTTCGATTACTCGTATAGTTTCTTGAGGAGTCTTCTCCTCCAAACAAAGGACACCTAACAGCATGATTAGTATTTCGCTAGGTTCATTTTTTGAATTCCTGATGGCTTCTTTGTATTCTTTTATCATTTCCCCCACCTGACCCAAATCTCTATAGACCTCTTCCATTCGCATCATACAAGCCATTGATTTTGTATTAGCATAACCTTTTTTCCAAGATTTCAACGCTCCCTTTCTATCACCCGTTTTCAGGTAAGCGTCTCCTAATAGAATATGTGCAGACAGACACTGGACATTTTCTCGCAAAGCTCTTTTAAATTCGGTAATTGCTAATTCAAAATTATCATTGTTGAAATAACGGGCCCCACTTTTGTAGATATACTGGCCTAACATTCTTTTTTCTTTTTCTTTTTTTTCTCTTCCTTCAATTCGAACAACTAGTTTTCGTTGCACTTCTACCGCCGATACCCAATCTTCTAACTTTAAATAAACTTCTCTCATTCGACAAAGAACACGAGGGGACCTTCGATCAAATTCTAAAATTTTTTTAAGAACCTCCATTTCTTTTTTTGGGATTGCTTTAGCGCAATAGTCCTCAGCTAAGCCGTACAAAACATTCAAGTTTTCAGGCGCGATTTCTACTGCCCTTAAATGAAGTTTTAGAGCACGTTCAACATTTCCTTCCTCTCTTGCTATATTTCCAAGTTGGGCAAGAACGTGCACGTGGCTTGGCGACATGTTTAAAATTTTTTCATAAACAGCAACAGCTTTTGAAACGTATCCACATGCTAAAAAATTTTCAGCTTCTTCGAGCAGTCTCTCGCTTCGATGATTATTTTTGTTTTGACGCTTAATGCGTCCAACTTTTTTAAAATTGATAAAAAACTTTTTCAAAGATAGAGATCCGTGCAAAAAACCAGCTATCAGAACACCTAACAACACAGAACCCAGAAATAAAACAACCATTGGAAGTTGAAGCGACCAACCCTGAGCAAAATGTATACCCACCTCATGAGGATTTAGAAAGGAAAAATAAACTGAAAGCAATGCAAAAAAAAGGAAGGTGATGATTGATTTAAATGACACTTGAATTCCGTGGTTGGTGGTTTTACAAAATTGGTTTATATACTAAGGGGAGAGTTACTTGTAAATAGACTGGTTAAAAAGAAATCCCATCATACATCTAAATTCCGGTATTTTTCTTTTCTATTATTTCAAGACAATCAACACAGTGTGATGTAAAGGGAATAACGGCCAATCTTTCTTCAGAAATCAACTCTTCGCAATCTAAGCAAATTCCATACTGTCCCTCATCTAGTTTTCCGATCGCTTCTTCCACTATTCGCAACTTTCCAAATTCTTTTTCCCCAAGTCCCATCACCAGTTGGCGGTCATAGGATTGGACTGCATCATCAGCTATATCGGCAACCTGCCCAGTTAGATGGTCTTTGGAGGATTTGTATTTTTCCTTCACCTCACCAACTATGGTAAAACGAATTTCTTCCAATTTAGTCCTAAATGAGGAAAGTTTAGTTTCATTCATAAAAATCTTTTTCTAAATTATCATCATCGATGAGGGACTTCAACGAGTGGCACATCGCCCCATAAACGTTCGAGGTCATATTGCGCACGAAAATCTTTATGAAAAATATGCGCCACAACATCGATCAGATCTAAAACCACCCAATTGCCCGAGGTATAACCTTCCCTTGAAGATAATTTGTGGGGTGATTCGTAAACTTGATCCAGAATAGAATCGGTAATCGCCTGAACCTGCATTCTTGAAGTTGCGCTACAAATGACAAAAAAATCTGTCAAATCTGAGCGCTCCCGCAAATCCATAACTAGAATGTCAAAAGCTTTTTTTTCAGCGGCCGCTTGAACTACTAATTGTTTTAAGTCATTTAACGTATCTACCATTCACATTATGCTCATTTGGGTTTATAGCTTAGGTCAAATCTTATAAATTTGGTGCTCAATAATATATGTTTCAACTTCCGGAGGCAACAAGTTATCTACTGATTTCCCGAGCACTAATCTTTCTCTCACAACACTTGAAGAAATATCCCGCGGACTAATACCATAAACAACCAATTTTTTCCCCGTTTCACGGTGAATGAACTCCTGGGTTTTATTTTTTATCTTACCGAGCCTATATGGGGAATCTCCATTAAACAAACCAAAAATCTTACCCGTTGAATGAAATGCCTTCAAACCCGGGCGTGAGGCCACCAATATATGACAGTTTTTCATAATTTTCCGTGAGTCTTTCCACAAGTCTAAATCTAATAAATTGTCGTACCCCATTATGAGATGCAACTCACTGCTTGAGTATTTCAATCTAAAACGGTTTATCGTATCGATGGTATAAGAAACTTCTGCTCTGCGCATCTCCGTATCCGAAATACTAAAGTGGGTACTATCCTTAAGAGCCAACCTCAGCATTGCCATACGGTGGATGCTTGAAGCCAGAGGAATATGAGATTTATGAGGCGATTGAAAAACAGGTAGAAATAGAATCTGGTCCAAACTAAACCTTGATTGAGTTTCTTGCGCTAAACCAATATGACCCATATGCACAGGATCGAAACTACCACCCAATATCCCGATTTGATTTATACCCTGATTCATAGTTCTTTCTCACAGTTAATTATCTAACGCTAACCTCATGTATACTACCGCCATTTTTTAAAAGCCTTTTAAGTTAAGAAACTAAAAAAACTGGTGCTTTAAAAAGATTACCGGACCTGACAAATTGATCGTCTTAATAATCCAACGTTAATCTAGCATAGTATAGTAATGATGGGCCATCTCTGAAGCGTTGACTTTAAAATGATTTAACCTTACTCTTCTATTTGGTTATATTTTAGTATCGGATTCCCCCCTATCACTAATCACTACATGCAGTGGTGGTTTTTTTCTGGCTTAACTAAGGGCCATTCATTTAATGCCACGGGAGAATTAAGACATGCCATGGAAATTAGACCGCAAAAAATATGTAACCGGGTTTAGTTTTTTAGAGCTGTTAATTATTTTCGTCATTATCGGCATTGTAGCGGCTATAGCTACTCCTCAGTTAGAGCATTACAAACAGCTCAGATATGATAGGGAGTCGAAGGAAAACCTAGAGAAGCTTCACCAAGCCTGTGACAAATTTTGGGCAGATGACATTAATACACAATGTTCTATCGACATTGCCAAGGAAGCCCTCAATGGCTACATCCAGTCTTCTGATGTAGTTATGCTCATTCCACCAGGGAAGGAAACAAAAACTGACTTCCAAGCCACAGCAAAACATATTAGTAGTAATAAAACTTACACGATCGATGAAAAAGGCAATATCCGTTAATTAATATGACGCCTGGCCTGTACATTATTTTTCCTTTAATTCCTTCCACTTAATTTTAGTAATTAATAAAAATAATTTGGTTTTGTTCCACCCACACTTATTTATTCTTCTACGCCCTTTTAACCTAATAACTTCTTTCCGGGTTTTGGTGAAACCACTGAACTATGTTCCATTTGAAAAAGGGTAGACGCGCCCGACACCTTCTCGTTTTATCTTATTGATAATAAAGGGCAAGCAATCTATAATCTAAGATATGGTGATTGAAAAAGATTTTCTGGTTATCGGTAGCGGAATTGCTGGACTAACGTTTGCCCTCAAGGCCTCTCAATTTGGATCGGTGGCAATCGTTAGTAAAGATGAACTGGCCGAATCTGCCACTTTGTATGCGCAAGGTGGAATAGCCTCTGTAATGACCGACGACGACTCGTTTGAATTACATGCTGATGACACCATCGAATCGGGCCGTGGGTTATGCCGTGAGGACGTAGTGCGCATCATTTGTAGAGAGGGACCTTCTCACGTAAGAGAGCTAATTAACTTGGGTGTTAAGTTCACCCGTATCCGGGGAGAAGACTACCATTTGAGTCGTGAAGGAGGACATTCCAGAGATCGAATTCTACACGCCAATGATCTTACTGGACAAGAAATAGAACGCGCCATGATTGAGGCAATCAATAGCAAAAAAAATATAACGGTTTTTCCACACCATATGCTGATCGATTTTATTACGCGCGGTAGATTAGATTCTAAGGTTGAACCTGGAAGCACTAAGGACGAAGCTTTTGGAGCGTATATCCTTGATGTCAACACAAAGCAGGTAAAAACTTTTCTTAGCAAAATCACCTTGTTAGCCAGTGGAGGTGCTGGGAAAGTGTACCTTTATACCTCAAATCCTGACACTGCAACAGGCGACGGAATTGCTGCCGCTTACCGTGCAGGTACCAAAATAGCCAATATGGAATTCATTCAATTTCATCCAACTTGTTTATATCACCCGCAAGCAAAGTCGTTTTTGATTTCTGAAACAGTACGCGGAGAAGGCGGTATATTGCGACTGAAAAATGGACGCACTTTCATGGAAAATTATCACCCCTTAGGATGTCTAGCTCCAAGGGACATTGTGGCCCGTGCCATAGATCACGAAATGAAAAAAAGTGGCGACGATTGCGTCTATTTAGATATTACACATATAAAGGGTTACCGAATACGCGAACGCTTTCCGAATATCTACCGAACCTGCTCACAGTTCGGCATTGATATGGTTAACAAGCCAATTCCCGTAGTACCTGCCGCCCATTATACCTGTGGTGGGGTCCTAGTTGATCTTAATGGTCAAACAAACATTCGCCACCTTTTTGCCAGTGGAGAAGTTTGCTACTCTGGACTGCATGGCGCCAATAGACTAGCTTCCAACTCACTATTGGAGGGACTTGTACTATCAAATCGAGCCGTGGCCAAGGCCGCACTGTTACTAAAATCAGGATCATTCAATAATATAACGCCCCACGATATACCTCGCTGGGATTGTGGAAACGCGGTGGACAGTGACGAATCGGTTGTCGTCTCACATAATTGGGATGAAATCAGAAGAATCATGTGGAATTATGTTGGTATCGTACGCTCAGATAAAAGACTTCGCCGAGCAGAAAGACGCATTCAATTACTTCTGGGCGAAATTAAAGAATATTATTGGAATTTCACAATTACTAAGAATACCCTTGAGTTAAGGAACATTGCTCTCACCGCCCACTTGATTATCATGAGCGCTTTGCAACGTAAAGAAAGCCGAGGACTCCACTTTACCTTAGATTATCCAGAAACTAGCGACAGTGACTGGAAAAAAGATACTGTGCTTCAAGACACTACACGTCGACTGGTAAATCAAACCTCTCTTAAGACAACATCTCATGAATAAAAAAACCTCTATCTTTATTCGCGACTTCCTGGGAATAGCGGTCTTGGCCTTTTCCTTGTTCACTATCGTATCCCTAGCAACCTACTCTCCGACAGATCCCTCAATGAACACATCTCTTTCCTCTCAGAAATCAGTTGCAAACTCCGGGGGTATAATTGGCGCCTACATTTCTGATGGGCTAGTCCAGTTTTTTGGAAGTGGTGCGTTTTTCTTTCCTATGATAACCCTGGTTATTGGATGGGCTTGCGTGCGAGGAAAAGAATTTAATCATTGGCCGCTTCGTTTGTTTTCAGGAGTTTTTTTACTCATAGGATTGTGTGCTTTGTGCGCAGTTCAAATGAATTCCGATCCCATTTTTAAAAATTATGCTCACGTAGGAGGTCTTACAGGCGCAGTTCTAGGAAGGTTTCTAGTCATATGGTTAAGTAATGTCGGTGCCACCATTTTTTTGATCACCATGATTTTAGCCTCACTCCTTGCTATGACGGGGAAAACCGTGAACTCTATGCTGGAAACCGTAGACAAACTTGCAGGAAGGGGTATTGGTAAGTTATTACGACTATTTAATAAATTAAAAGTAGTGGGAGGCGAGTGGATCAACACTGTTCGTGAATCTACCATTACTGCTAAAGA
>Ga0310124_10003708_pt1 | contig 10213 bp, 9 predicted proteins | sample CB11b_AW_Bot5_MG_FD_203507 | JGI IMG/M metagenome (GOLD analysis project Ga0310124, IMG submission 203507) | Marine microbial communities from Western Arctic Ocean, Canada - CB11b_AW_Bot5 | ecosystem: Environmental > Aquatic > Marine > Oceanic | place: Canada: Western Arctic Ocean | collected...
GGACGGTGTCATTTAGGACCGGGAGTCAGGCGGTACGCCCTATGGGGCTCACCGGCGCTCTCAGGTAGCGGCAGTCCGGGAAATGGAACGGATTGGCCCAAGACCGGGGAGGAGCAAGAATGGTTAACAGCAAGACGATTCTTATAACCGCACAGAACGAGGGCGGGCGCTTGGCGCCCGTTGTTTTTGACGCGGCGGCCGTGGCCAGGAAGCTGGCTGCTGATACCGGCAGCTCAGTGGCCGCGGTACTGACAGGCCCCCCGGGAACGGAGGCTCTGGCAGAGCAGTTGTGGGTCGCGGGCGTGGCAGACGTATACGTCGCAGAGCACGCCGCCCTGGACGAGGCCAGACCTGAGCCACATGCGCTGGCAACGGCGGCGGCGGTACGGCAGGCAGACCCATCGCTGGTGATCGTGGGACAGACACTTCTGGGCAGGGACATGGCCCCGTATCTGGCGGCCAAGTTGGACACCGGTATATTGATGAATACCACCGATATTCGCCGCAACTCTTCCGGTGCAACGGAGGCTGTATGCCCAATCTATGGAGGCGGCGTAACGGCCGTGTATCAGGTGTCTGAATCCCCTCCAACGGTGGTGGGTTTCCAACCTGTGGTCAGAAGCGCAGGGGAAAGCCCGAGCCATGGCCCCGGCAGAGTGATTTCGGTAGACACCAGGCTGGGGGAGTTCAAGGATAGGGTAAAACTGGTAGAAAGGGCTACCGAGAGTGGGCCGCGACTGGACGAGGCCAAAGTCGTCGTATCCGGTGGCATGGGGATCGGAGACGGGGACAACTACAAGCAAATAGTGGAGTTGGCGGAGGTGCTGGGCGGCCTGCCCGGGGCGTCGCGAGCGATTGTGGACCTGGGTTGGGCGACCAAGGCGCAACAGGTGGGCCTCACTGGCACCAGGGTTTTCCCTGACCTCTACATGGCCGTGGGTATATCAGGGGCCAGCCAGCACCTGGTAGGAATGTCTACCGCCAAGGTAATTGTGGCTGTCAATACAGACAGTGGGGCTCCTATATTCACATACGCCCGCTATGGTGTCACGATGAGCTGCCTGGAGTTTCTTCCCGCTTTCATAGAGGAATGCCGTAAGCTGAAGAGCGCATCCTGAGCCAGCGAACCCTGGCACGATAACCACAGAGACGATAAGCTATCGCACATGTTGATTGACCTCCACAACCATACCCGCCACCTTTCTATGGATAGCGGCCTGGACCTGCACGCCCTGCTGCCAAAAGCCAAAGAGCGCGGCCTGGACGGTGTCTGCCTGACGGAACACAACGCTGTGTGGCAAAACACAGAGCGGTTGAAGGATGCAGGAGAGCGGTACGGGATAGCCGTATTCCGCGGCATGGAGGTCAACACACAGTACGGCCACGTCCTGGTATTCGGGCTTGAGAGCTTCCGTAACTCCATGTTCAACTTTGAGGAACTTTGCAAAGTAGTAGAGTCCGAAGGCGGTGTGTTGGTCCTGGCCCATCCACAATGGACTACTATGGGTCGTCCGCCGAAGCCGGAAATTATCGCGGAACATTTCCACGGCATTGAGGTGCTAAACGGGGAGATTTCCAGCGACGCAAGCAAATACGTGGAAAACATGGCCGAACGCTATGGCAAATTCGGCACCGGCGGCAGCGATTCCCACAGCGTAGAGGCGATCGCCAGGTGCGCCACTGTCTTTGAAAACGTAGTGACGACAGACGAGGAGATGGTGGCTGAGATGCGGGCGGGACGCGTCAGCGCCATCCGCTTGGCCCCACCCAACAGCGGCATGGAACGCGACAAACGCTAGACCGCTCTCTGACCGCCATTATGCGACCGACCCGCGCTCCGATCAATTAGCGGGCGACCACACCTGGTGCGTAGTCCAGCCCAATGTGCCCTGTTTCAACCAACGCCTCGTACTCGGCATCGCTCACTCCCAGCACATCTTTATAGATGTATTCGTTGTCTTCGCCAAGCCGCACCGGGGGACGCCTGACGGTAAGCGGAGCGTTCCTCATCTGGGCAATGGCCCCAGGGTATAGGTAGGTGCCTGTATCTTCCTGGGGCTCCTCCACCAGGTATCCTCTAACCTTGAGTTGAGGGTCTTCAAGAACCGCAGGTTCGTTCAGCACGGGCCCAGCAGGAACACCAACCTTTTGCAAAAGGTGCATAACCTCATAATAGTCATGCTGCTTTGTCCAAGACTCTACCAGCTTTTCCAGATCGTCCTCATGCTTACGTCTGCTCAGCGGATCAGCGAACCGCGAATCGTGTACCCAATCCTCTCCTACTACCTTACAGAACCCATCCCACTGCTTATCATCGAATACACTTATGCTTGCCCAGTTGTCCTCACCCTGGCAGCGGAAATTACCTGAGGGGACGGCAACTCCGTCCCTGTTGCCCAGGGTTCCCTGTACTCTACCGTTCATGGTGAAGTCCATGAATGGCTGCGGGTTGTAGGTTATGAACTGTTCAAAGAGGGCCATATCTATCTGCTGGCCCTTGCCTGTACGGTCGCGGTAGTTCAGGGCCGAAGCGATGGCGAAAACAGCCGCAATGCCCATCGCCGGGTCTGCCGCTGAGGCACCGGGAAGTTCAGTCGGATCCAGGTCCCTGTATCCACGCGTAGAAGCCTGGCCTCCAAGGGCATCTATGCCATTGGCCTGAGCCCTGTAGTTGCGATAGGGCCCGTTATCGCCGTAACCAGATATCTTGGCGTAGATGATATCCGGCTTCTCTTCTTTGAGCATCTCATAAGAGATGCCTAGGTGATCTAGGGCACTGGGGACGTAGTTGGAAACAAAGACGTCACTCACTCTCACCAGACGCTTGAAAATCTCCATGCCTTCCGACCTGGTTATATCGACTGTCATACCCCGCTTGTTGCGCCCCATGGAGTTGAATGTCGCATGCCGGTTCCAGGGACGCTCTCCGGGGTCGTCATTGGGATAGCCCGGAGCGCCCTTGGGTGGCCGGACGTACATCCCGCGGGTGAACGGCGGGAAGTGTTGGATGGACTCCACCCTTATAACCTCTGCCCCGTAGTCCGCCAGGAACATTTCTGAGTAAGGCCCGGCGAGAATCACCGTCATACCTAGCACTCGGATTCCCTCTAATGGCAGTTGCCCCATAGCACACCTCCTGTTGGAGTAACGTGAAACCTATATGACCTGGCTTTGCCTAAGCATAATCAGATCCTCATTGCTGTATCCCAACTCCGAATACACTTCAGCGTTATGTTGCCCGAGCAGCGGCGCAGGACGCCGCAGCATCCAAGGGGACTCCTCCATTACAAAGGGCCGTCCGGGATATTTGACCTTCCCAATCATCGGATGGTCGACTTCGATGAAGAATCCTCTGAAATTAGCCTGGGGGTCATCCAGTACCTCGTCAATGTTGTTCATGGGCGCACAGACATTGCCAGCAGCCTGCCCCAGTTCAAATATCTCCTGCTTAGTGTGGTCCATTAACCAGGAAAGAAAGTAAGCCTCGTACTCTTCCCGCACCTCAGGTTCCCCCATAGTTTCCGGGTCGTAGAACTTGGGGTCGCTCAGCTCAGGAGGGTTCCCCATCATTTTCGTCTGCCTATCCAAGCGCACACCCCCGTAGAAATGCACATACCCATCACTGCAGGGAAACATTCCAGAGCCTGTCCCGGCCGCCCCAACACCCATGGGGTTACCTCTGGAGGCGGATCTGCCGGAGTACTGATACTGGACCAGCGCCGATACCCTACCATCCATGGTACCGAGCTGTGTGTCCATGATTGATACGTCTATGTAATCACCCGTGCCATGGCGACCCATACCGTAATAGGCGACTGCGGTTGCCATGGCGCCAACTGCACCGGCATGATAGAGAGAAGGTGTCGCCCCATATTTCATGGGTTCTCTATCTGCAGCTCCCCTATGATACATAGGCCCGCCCATGCCAAAGGCCATAAGCTCCGTCATGTCATACTCTTTATACGGGCCAGTCTGGCCAAACGGGCTTATGGATGTCATGACCAGCCGGGGGTTTACCTTCTCCAAGTCCTCATACGTTAGACCCAGGCGCTCCATAACACCGGGGGTGGAGTTCTCCACTACCACGTCTGTCCTCTTCACCAACTCCAGGAAAATCTCCTTGCCCAGCCTGGTGGTAAGATCCAGGGTAATGCCCCTCTTATTGGTGTTGAGGTAGAGGAAGAGACCGCTCTTCTCCAGGTGAGGTTCGTCATGGTGGAAGGGACCCATGTTCCTTGCGCCATCGCCAGTCCTGGGGCGCTCTATTTTGATGACGTCTGCCCCGTAGTCCGCCAAGCGTTTGGTGCACACCGGCCCCGCTATGTAGTCCGTCAGGTCTATCACATTCATTCCCGACAGCGCTTGATCCGCCATAGCTTGATCTTCCTTCCAGGTCAAGTGTTGGTTCAGTCCCCGAACTCTTACTCCCCTCGGATTGCCAGAGTATACCCCAATGTTGAGATGCACCACCAGTTATCTTGTTTCAGTTCAGAATCTTCTATGCATCAGAGCCGTCACGTTTGCGGCCGTGGTTTGCTTCAAGTTTTACGTGCGTTTTCTCCAGCCGAACTGCCCGAATACGCGTCCCTACACACGCAATAGACACACCTGCGCAGGTCCCCACACAGGGAAGCACTACTAATTGGTGGCAATTATGTTACCTAATCGCTAACATACCATTTCGGAACATCAACCAGGTCTGGCATACAGAGAGCCGTCAGCCTGCCTTTGCGGTAAACACGCAGCGATGATTTTTCAGGGAGTACGTTGATGAGTCTGGCCAAGGAACGACTCAAAGAGCGAATCAGCAAGGAATGGAATGCTCCCGCATTGGTAGCGGCCTATCGCAAGTGGGACAAAGAGGAATCAGCCTGGGGTAGAGAGGCGACAGAGGTCATAGTCCAGCGTGCCAATTTGGAACCAGGCATGACGGTACTGGACCTGGCGAGCGGCCACGGCGAACCTTCCCTGGCGCTTGCACAGGCGGTTGGTCCGGAGGGCCACGTGACGGCCACCGATACAGCGTCCGAACTGTTGACCATTGCCAAAGCAAAGGCGAACCGCATGAGGTTGAAAAACATGACGTTCCGCCGGGCTGACGGTCACGATCTGCCCTTTCCCGACTGCACCTTCGACCGCGTCACATGCAAGTGGGGCGTAATGTATTTCGCAGACTACCAGCAGGCGTTGCAGGAGAGCCTTCGAGTGCTCAAGCCCGACGGGCGCGCCACATTCCTGGCGTGGGGAAGGAGCCAAAAACAGGCGCAACCACAGCCCCCCGAACCTACGACATCATCGGCATTCACATTTTCGGAGCCCGGCTCGCTGACTACGGCGCTCAGAGAAGCAGGTTACACCAGCGTTGAAGAGGAGCAGATGGCCATCTCACTCGTATTCCCCGGCACCCCAGAGAGGTGCTGGGAGTGGTTTGTTGACATGTCTGCACCCTTTGAACCCGCTAATCCAGTCAGTAAAGGGGCTGCCCGTATACGTATAGAGGATGTAGAGCAGAAGCAACACAAACGTGCCCTCAGCCAGGTGCGCGTGGGTTTTGAGAAGAGGTACGATGGGAAACAGGTGACACTGCCTGGAGTGATAGTGGTTGCGTCCGGCAGCCGTTAGTTTCAGCCAGAGTCGCTCAGATAGAGTTGCGATTTCAAGTGCCCTGCCTGGCAGGGCACCATCGCACAGGACTAATCCATGACTACAGAAATGAAGTTAGACCTCCTGGAACTTCCGCCCGGGAACCCGTCCCTTGGAGTGCCAATTCCCATTCAGGACTACTCCTTCTTCCGCATCATCTTCCTGAACAGCTACATGTCCACAGACCCCCAGCAGATCCCGGATGATCGAATCGCCCTGTACCTATCCCCCAAGAACGAGCGTCAGCGAGAGCGGGTACTGGAGCAGGAATGCCGCGCGCTGCGGGAGGTCAGGGCCAGATACACCGTCCCAGAGATGGAACTAACACTCCATGAGACACAGCGTCAGATCTACGCCGCAGGGACAGTGGTTACCCACACCGGTGCCAGCTTACGGAGTTCCTGAGAGAGGTACTGTCCAACCGATGATCGTTGTCATGGGCCTGGGCAATCCGGGTCGCCCCTACGCGCGGAGCCGCCACAACGTAGGGTTACAGTGCGTTGACAAGCTATCCAGGCACTACGACATACCATTGCAGGAGCGGCGACGCCATGCTGTATTGGGGCAGGGCGTAATCTCAGGCGAAGAGGTCGTTCTGGTGCGACCGCGCACCTACATGAATCGCAGCGGCGTGGCCGCGGGATACCTGAGAGACAGATACCACATCACGCCGGAGTCGCTTCTGGTGGTGTACGACGACATGGACCTTCCCATTGGCAAGGTCCGTATACGGGCCCAGGGCAGTTCCGCTGGCCACCGGGGCATAGAATCAATCATCGCCGAGCTAGGCACCCGAGACTTTCCGCGAATACGCATCGGCGTAGGACACCCGGAAGGCACAGATATCATCCCCCACGTGCTGGGCCCATTCAACGCAGAGGAGGCGGCTGCGATAGAGGATGCGATTGGGCGGGTCACGGAAGCAGTCGGTTATATTGCGGAGCATGGCCTGAATGCTGCCATGAACAGGTACAATTGATGGTGATGGCTGGGCATTGCCCTGGTTCCGGCCTGTCGGGACCCCCATATAATTTGTTGTGGCTTAGGATGCAGGCGTTCACCGCCAGTAGAGGACGGGAGTATCGGGAACCCACGCAACGCCATGAGTAGCCCACTGCTGTTTCTTCTAACGCTGGTCCTGATCCTTGCCGTGGCGTGCACCGGGCAGGGAGAACCAACGCCCATCCCAACGCCCACACCTTCACCCACACCTTCACCCACACCTTCACCCACACTTTCACCCACACCTACGGCTACAGCTATCTCTACGACAACGGCCACAGGCACGTCTGCCGCCATAGGCATGCGAGACCCGACACCCCCAGACCGCGATCTCTACGCTCTAACGCAGCGGCTGGTGCTCCGGTTCACGGAGCCCATCCCACGTGTGGTGAACGCCCAGTCCCCAAACTACCAGCAGGGCAGGAAGGACACATTCAGTGTCCTGAATATAGTGACCAACCAGGTCTATCCGGTCAGCGCCACACTCCAACTGGTCACCGATCACGCCTACTGGTATATGGGCGACGATGTCGCATTCTCCATGCAGAACCTGGAGAAGTCGGCCAGGCTGTATGAGGAGCGGATACGCCCGCGGATCGTCCAGGTCTTCGGCGAAGAACTGATCCCAGGCGTGGACAACGATACCCGGCTGACCATCCTGCACGCCCCTCTGAGTGGCCTAGCCGGCTACTTCTCATCCACCGACGAGTATCCTACCCAGGTGCACCCATCCAGCAACCAGCGAGAGATCATATACATAGATACATCCTTCCTGGAGTTGAACACGCGCGAATATCTCGGCACCTTGGCCCACGAATTCACACACGCCGTCCACTTCAGAGCAGACCGAACAGAGGACACATGGGTGAACGAAGGTCTGGCTGAAATGGGCAGAGAGCTGGCAGGATACAGGTCGTCCTTCCGTTCCTCATACCTATCCTCTACTCAGGCCTCACTGGTCCTCTGGTCGGATAACCCATCATCCAACATGCCCAACTACGGAGGCGCAAGCCTTTTCATGGAATATCTCGCCCAGCAGTACGGCCTGGACAGCCTGCGCCTGCTCATGAACGAGGGTGCCGACAGTATCCAGGGTGTACAGGCGTACCTGGAGGCCGTGGAGGCGCAGCGGGACTTCCGCCAGGTGTTCGCCGACTGGATAGTGGCCAACTACCTGGACGACCCTGACGACACCGCATACGGCTACGTTGATCAGAACATCCAGGTGCACGGTGCTTATTTGATACGGGAACCTACTAGCCTGAAGGAGCAGGTGGAGCAGTACGGCGTCAGATATTACACGCTGAACCTGGACGCGGCCCAGGCCACCGTACGCTTCCAGGGCCAGACCCAAACGACCCTACTGCCTGTCAGCCTGCCCGGCGACGGATCGTGCTGGTGGGGTAACCGCGGCGACTCCATAGACTCCACACTGACCAGGTGGATTGACCTGTCGCAGCAGGAGTCCGCTACACTCACATACTCCCTCTGGTATGACATTGAGAACGGATGGGACTTTGCCTACCTGGAGGTGTCCACCGATGACGGCGCCACGTGGGACATCCTGGAGACCAAGCACTCAACGTCCAGGGACCCGCTGGGAAACGCCTTCGGCCCAGGATACACGGGACAGATCGGCTGGACCATCGAGACGGTGGACCTGACCCAATACGCCGGACTGGATGTCCTGCTCCGGTTCGAGTACGTCACCGACGACACAGTCAACGGCGCCGGCATCTGCCTGGGCAACATCGCCATAAACAACGCCGAACTGGCTGACGCAGGCTGGGATGCCCTGGGCTTCATCCAAACGGACAACAGGGTCTCCCAGAGCTACATAGTCCGCGTGATAGAGATAGGCCAGGAGACGGTGGTCAGAGACATCTCCCTGGACAACGATCAGCACGCTACATTCACCATTGAGGGTCTGGGTACCGGCGTCGACCGGGCGATCATAATCGTCTCGGCCATCGCCGAACATACGGCAGTCCCCGCGCAGTTCAATCTAGAGGTCACGGTGCCATAGGTCATGCTATTTACACCTACCGGCCATCCAGCTATAGTTCCACTGGCACCCAACTACGATACGCGTGAGTTTACCCCCACCGGGGTCACACGGGAGAGTCCCTATGGCACAGTTTCAAATCGTTGTCCTTCCTGGCGATGGCATAGGCCCCGAAGTAGTGGACGAAGGGCTCCGTGTCCTGGAAGCGGTCAGCCAGCGGTTCGGCCACACATTCAACCTCACCCAGGATCTGGTGGGCGGCGCCGCCATAGACGCCTACGGCATCGCTCTTAGACCTGAAACCGCCGAGTTATGCCGCAAGTCCCACGCCGTTATCTGGGGTGCCGTGGGCGGCCCCAAGTGGGACGACCCCCAAGCGCCTGTGCGACCGGAGGACGGGCTGCTGGCCATACGCAAGGGCCTGGGCCTGTACGCCAACCTCAGGCCGGTCAAAGTGTACCCATTCCTCAGAGACGCCGGCCCCATAAAGCCGGAGGTACTGGAGGGAGTGGACATGCTGGTGCTGCGAGAACTCACCGGCGGCCTCTACTTCGGCCTGCCCAAGAAGCGCTGGACCACACAGCGCGGGCGACGAGGCGTGGACACGATGCGCTATACCGAACTGGAAATCGAGCGCATCCTGCGCGTTGGGTTCGAACTGGCCCGGAGTCGCCGCAAGCGGCTGACATCTGTTGACAAGGCCAATGTCCTGGAGACCTCCCGTCTGTGGCGACAGATCGCCCAGGAGCTGTCTGAGGAGTACAGCGACGTCACCGTCGATCACCTACTCGTGGACAACTGCGCCATGCAGCTTATCCTGAACCCAAGTCGCTTCGACGTTATAGTCACAGAGAACACATTTGGCGACATCCTGACCGACGAGGCGTCCGTCCTGGCTGGCTCCATGGGCATGCTGCCATCGGCAAGCCTGGCCGGCGTACCCTCCCACGACGGTCGCCGCAGGGCCCGCGGCATGTACGAGCCAATACACGGAACAGCACCAGATATCGCCGGCCAGGGCAAAGCCAACCCTATAGCAATGGTACTAAGCGTGGCACTCATGTTGCGCTACTCCCTGGGCCTGCCCGGAGAGGCGGATGCCGTGGACAAGGCTGTGGACAAAGTGCTCCAGGACGGCCTGCGCACCCCTGACCTGATCACACCGGGTGGGCATGCCGCCACCACCAACCAGATGGGCCAGGCGCTGGCCGACGCCGTAGCCGCAACTTAACGCAAAGAAAAGCGCCCAGATGGAAAGTCTGGGCGCTTTCACGGGGGGCCGGGTGAGGTCTGACCGTGCCCAGCGAGACTCATACTTCCCGTTGTAGCTTAGCGTGCAAGCCTGCACCAGCAAAGACGAAAGCTGGTACGGGACCACGCACTGACTATACGGTTACACTCAGGCCCTGCAGTCCGGCATCTCTAAGGAACGCTCTGCGCTCCTGCCCTATCTTCTTGAGCTCCTTCGCTGCATCTCTCGCCATTTCACGCTACCCAGAGGCGGGACGTCCACTCTCCAACCACTCCCTCAACTCGTTGGCGTCACAACTGTCCCCGGAGCCA
>Ga0310124_10003710_pt1 | contig 10209 bp, 8 predicted proteins | sample CB11b_AW_Bot5_MG_FD_203507 | JGI IMG/M metagenome (GOLD analysis project Ga0310124, IMG submission 203507) | Marine microbial communities from Western Arctic Ocean, Canada - CB11b_AW_Bot5 | ecosystem: Environmental > Aquatic > Marine > Oceanic | place: Canada: Western Arctic Ocean | collected...
TTCCAGTGATCTGAGCAGATCCAATCGCCACGGCCGTGATCGTGCCACTGGAGTTCACGGAAGCCACGCTCGCGTCACTTGATTGCCACGTCGCGGCGACCGATTTTGTGGTGTCGCCTTCGTAGCTCCCGGTGAGAGTGACCGTGGTGGTCTCTCCAATTCTTAGCGTTGAATCCCCAACAGAGGCCTCGACGCTCAGCAAAGCAGGTGTTCTGATCTCCACCGTTACCGTCCCACTCTTCCCGCGGCTCGTTCCGGTGATGACCGCTGACCCAGCAGCCAAACCGGTTACGGTGCCACTTGAATTCACAGACGCGACGGTTGCGTCGCTCGACGTCCACTCCGGTGTCACGGCCTCGGTCGTCCCATCTGAATACGTACCCTGCGCGGTGACGGTCGCGGTTTGACCAATCCAAAACGAGGCGCTGTCAACAGAGACCGCGATACTTGAGAGGTCTGACACGACCAGCGTGACCGATCCCGTTTTGGTCTGGTAGCTAGCGGTAATGGTCACTGACCCAGCGGCAACGCCTGTCACCGTTCCGGAAGACGAGACCGATGCCACGCTCGTATTACCTGAAGACCACGTTGGGGAAATGGTCTCTATCGCACCATCGGAATAATGCGCCTGCGCGGTGACCGTCGTGCTCTCACCGGCTCGAAGAGCTGCCTCCTCGATCGCAACATCGATGGTCGTCAGCTCGCTGACATTAACCGTCACGCTTCCTGTCACATTTTCGTAGGTGCCGGTAATAGTGGCCGTGCCAGCCCCAACGCCAGTCACGGTTCCTGTACTTGTCACAGACGCAATCGACGCATCGCTTGTGTCCCAGGCGGGCGTGACCACTTGCGTGTCACCATTGGCATACCCGGCCGTCGCGGTGACCGTCGCGTCGTCACCAACTCGTAAACTGTCATCAGTGATTGACACCTCGACACTGGTCACGGGCGGTGTTTCGATCACCTCAATCGTCGCCGTCGTACTTTTGCCCTCAAATGCGGCGGTAATCTCGGCAGAACCAATTCCAATTGCCGTGATGACGCCATCTGAAGAGACGGACGCGATAGTCGGAGCATTGGACCCCCAAGTGGGTGTGATTTGTTGGCGAGAATCGTCCTCATAGATTGCTTCCGCTGAGGCTGTGGTTGTGGTGCCGACGTACAGCGTTGGTTTCGCAAACGCAATCGAGAGCGTCGAGAGTGGCGAGGACAATGTGAAATTTAGGACCGCGGCAGTTCGCGTCGCCACCTGTTGCTGACTTTCATAACCCGGTTTTGTGGCTTCGACCGTGAACGATCCCCAAACATCAGGCATTTCGTACCGTCCGCTAGTCGTTGTTTGAGTAGTCCATCCAGACAGGGTTCCATCAAGAATCGTTATCGTGACATCTGATAGCGGTGTGTTGACTTGAGACACCACGTCGCCGGTCAAAACGAACAAGGCATAAAGAGTCACATCATGCACCGCCGACGCTTGGCTCGCTCCAAAACGTTGTTCACCGTACCCACCCTTTGTGGCGGAGACATTGAAACGTCCGGTGAGATCAGCGATAGAAAAGTGACCATTCGTGTCGCTAGTCGTCGCGCGGCCGGCGTGTTCACCATCAAGAATACTAATGGTGACGTCCGCGAGTGGCTCGGCAAGCGCACCCGTGACTCGACCGAAAAGCGTGAAGGTTGATGTAGTCGTTCCTGAGGTGTCCGTTGGAAGAACTGATACCAAGACGGTGGCGCTCTGCCCCCCCAATGATGCCGTAATGGTGACGATACCGACTGCGACGCCCGTCACCGTACCTGTGGCACTGTCACTCGCAATGGAAGGGTCCGTCGAACCCCAAATGGCATTGACTCCTGAAGTGGTTCCATCACTATGGGTGCCCGTAACTGTCAGGACGATCGAACCGCCAACGTTGACCGTGGCCGTCTCAAGATTGACCGCAATGCTCGCAAGTGGACTTTGTGAAACAGCAGGTGTCGAGGATGGCGCAGTCGGAGAACTAGACCCACTGCTTCCACACGCACCTTGCCCCAAGACGATTGCGAACAAACCGACAATCGTCCAAGCGGTTGAAAAATGCTTCATGGAAGAATCAAGCTAACCCTTTGAATTGTCGCTTGCAATGACTTCATAAAGAACATTCAGGTATTCCGTGACACCAGAATGTTTCCCCTATCTCTCCCCCACTGGGGTGGACACGAGGAGACACGAGTTAACAGGAGTGGACTCAAAATGCGTGAACTGCGATAGTGAATACGGGCATAAAGCGTGAAAGTCGTGCGCCATCAGCCTGTTACCGGAATCGCGTCGAGAGAGTTCGACTCCCGCCGCCTCCACCATTTTTCCCCTGTAAATACAGGGTCAATTCACCCACTCCTGCTTCGTTTCCCCTATCTCTCCCCCGTCAGAGCGGTCGAGGAGCCGAATCGCTGACTCCGTGGCCGCCGGACTGAGGTGCATATACCGTTGCGTGGTGGACAGATTGGCATGACCGGCTAACTCCTGAATCTCTCTTACCGGTGCGCCGTACATGGCCAGATGCGAACAAAACGTATGTCGCAATCTATGCACCCCGTGTGGCACACCCGCCCGACGCGCCGCCCACTTCACACCATTCTGAACCATCTTCTGCGTAAGCGGTTTACCGTGGCTCTCCAAGACGCGAGAACTGCGGAGGTGTCGATGCTGTCGAAGTGCTGCCTCTAGTCTCGGGGTCAAGCGCACATAGCGAACCCTTCCTCCTTTCGTTGACGTGACCTGGTCTTTCCACTCCGACCGACAGACACACAGTTGTGGTTTATGCCAATCCACATCCGACCATTTTGCTCAATGTGAGCCCGCCCTTTCTTTCCTCAAACGAGGATGAATCCCGAATCTCTGGTCGTCCCGCGCGATGGCTTCTGCCACACGTTCCATCGTGGGCTCGAAGTCCTCATGACGCGAGTCGATGTAGAGCCACTTCTTCAGAAAGTCGTGAGGCGCCAGTTGGCCGAACTCTTTGATGATCGCGAGTTGATGTGCATGTTCCGTGCAGATCAGCACTCCATGCCACTTCCACCGGCCATTCTTTGTTGGTTCGACCAGGAGCATCATCTGGCGACCAAACAGGTAGACGGCCAGGCCACCGAACATCCTCTTGGTGAAGAAGCTGGGATGGTCCTCAAAACCCTCAAGGATCCATTCGTTGTCGAACGTTCTCGATGATGGGGACACCTACTGTTTTCGCCTCTTTCAGCTTCAAGTTATTCTTCCCCTTGTTTATTAGTCAAGGGGTCTTACGTGACCGTCCTCTCAATTAGGTAGAGGCGTCGGTAGATGTGGACACCCAACAACTGAGAAATACGGAAACCTTATGCGATCGATCTCACAACTTCTATCGGTCACGGTCGTACTGGTGACGTTCAGCGTGCCACTGGCCTCGCAACAGGAGTTCATCGACGAACTGCGCGTGCTGGCAGAGGCGGAGGATGCCGAGGCGCAGGTTACCCTCGGCCTCGCGTATTCCTTTGGCAGGGGTGTGCCGCAGGATGATGTGGAAGCGGTGCGGTGGTATCGGTTAGCGGCGGACCAAGGGGATGCCGGCGGGCAGGTCAACCTTGGCCTCATGTATGCCGACGGCCGTGGTGTGCCAGAAGACGATCCGGAAGCCGTGCGGTGGATTCGGTTAGCGGCAGACCAAGGTAATGGCGACGCGCAGTTGTGGCTTGGGCTTATGTATGCCAACGGCGAAGGGGTGCCAGAGGATGATGTAACTGCACACATGTGGTTCGATCTCGCTGCGGCAAGATTCACTGGAATCGATCGTGAAGGTGTTGTCAAATCGCGCGACCAGTTGGCCGCCGCCCTGACCGCTGATCAACTTGCCGAAGCGCAGCGCCTCGCGCGCGAATGGGAAGCTGGGCACGCGCCTAACTAACCACCGTCCTGGTTGAACCTCTCGATCTGGTGGTTGTTCATCCGTTGCTCCTGTCGGTGTTTTGCACAACAACCGGCCCGCTCGGCGTTCGTTATTGTTCGCCGTTGTTTGGATGTCATACGCGATCTACACCGTAGAAAATCGTATCCGACTACAGCGGAGGCAGCCGTCTTTCTTTAACGTTGCTTTCCATCCCGATTCGATTACACTTGCGCCGACCTTTTCCGCCCAATAGTTTTACTTAATGATTGAAGGGGCCGACGAATGAGCGCACGTAAGAGGGATACAAACATTTTTGACCAAGGCGCAAGCCGACGTCAGTTCTTCAAGCTGCTGGCGGCAAGCCCGCTGTTAGGCCTAGCCGCGTCCGGGTTGCCGACGAGCTGGCAGACAGCGCTTGCGCGCGAAACGGAGCGACGGGCCGCGACGCCCGCGCCGTCAAGTCTTCGATGTCGTGGGTGCGGCATCGAGATGCCACTAGCACCCACAAGCGAGTCCCACGTCAACCTCGGACAGGCCCCCGAGGGGCAAATGCGGGACGCCATCAACGAACAGTTCACCGGCCAAATGATCGAATCGGTCGACGATGCCGTCAACGTGTGGGACTTTGAACAGGTCGCTTACGCGAATAACCTGGCGCAGCACTGGGACTACCTGCACATGGGGGTCGACGACTTCGAAACCCGCCGGGCCAATCGGGAGGGCTTCAACCGATTAATCATTAGACCGAGACGACTTGGTCCCGACACCACCAATCTCGACATGTCAGTAAACCTATTCGGCAAGGAGTATGCCTCCCCACTCTTTCTGTGTCCGGTGGCCAGTCTCGAGGCGTATCACACAGAGGGAGAGGCGGGCGCAGCCAGGGCGGCCGGGGCACACGGCATCCTCCAGATGCAGTCTCACCAGAGTTCACAGTCATACGACGAGATCGCGGAGGCTCGTGGGGAACCGCACTGGTTCCAGATCTACACCGCGCCAGATTTCAACGTAAATAAGCGCGTAATCGAACGCGTCGAGTCAGCCGGATGCCCAGTGTTGGTCTGGACGATAGACCTGCTAGGTGGCAGCAACCGTGAACTACAGCGCCGAACGTTGCAAGGTGACGGCTACGAGGGCGCCTTGTGTCAAAACTGCCACAACCATCAACCAGACTACCAGCGGCCGATGCGGGCTGGCCTGGAGGGACCACAGGGAGAGCGGTATCCCTACGATTGGGACTATGTAAAACGGCTCAAGGACACCACCCAGATGAAACTGGTACTCAAGGGGATCGTCACCGCCGAAGAGGCAGAGCTAGCAGTAGAGAGTGGTGCGGACGGTATCTTCGTGTCCAATCACGGGGGGCGTGCAGAGAGCAGTCTCTGGTCGTCAATCGACTCACTGCCAGAAGTGGTGCGGGCGGTCCGAGGCAGGGTACCAGTCTTCATTGACAGCGGCGTGCGTCGGGGCACAGATATCTTCAAAGCGCTGGCACTCGGCGCCGACGCAGTCGGCATCGGTCGACCGTATGTCTGGGGTCTCGGTGGCTTTGGAGAGGACGGCACCGCAAAGGTCATCGACCTGCTGCATGCGGAACTGCAGATAGCGATGCGACAGACGCGCACCGCCGCGGTCGACCAAATTACCTCTCGCCTGGTCATGGAAGGGAAGAACCCGGTCATGATGCGTAAGAACGGTTTCGGCTTCGGGTTGTAAGGACGTCTGCCATGAAACTCCTACTTGGTTTCGCAGTTACTCTCGCATTTACTTTCGGATTCGTTCCTCCGACGGCGGCCCAGTCCACTGTGGATTTCGCCGTCTCCGGAAACTCCACCATCCGGGGCTGGACCTGTGAAGTGACCGGCACTGCCACACTGACCGGCGGCGGCGGTGACGCAGCACCCGGGTTCGCGTCTGGAGTACAGGGAGTGGTGCTGACAGTACCGGTGGCTGAGTTCACGTGTCCAAACGAAGAAATGACCGAGCATTTGATGGAGGCGATGCGTCCAGACGAACACGCCGAGATCACCTTCGAAATGGAGAGCTACGATGTCACGCCCCAAGGCGCCCAGGCTGCCGGGTCATTGACCATTCTGGATACCACCGAGGCGGTGACCGTATCACTCCAGCTGACGCCGGCCGGGACGGGCGCCGAAATCGAAGGCGAGGTGCGACTCGACATGACCGACTACGGCGTGGAGCCACCCACGGTTATGCTCGGCATGCTCAGGGTTCGCCCTCAGATCACCATCGAGTTCTCTGGCTCGGTTTCTCCCTAAGTGGGCGGAAGAGCCGCGAGACTGAAGTTCTACACCACGTCACGAAAAAGTGGTGTGACAGCGGGTCGCGCGGAACCAGCACGCCGATGGCCGACGAGATGACGACCCCAAAGGCATCATCACCACTACCACGGCGGCGCGCAGGACTTACCAGTCTCCACCGTTTATCGTGAGCACTACCACTCGAACAGGGACGGCACAACCGAAGCCGTTTTCAGAATGTTGTTTGCAGTGTCCGTTGGTGTGTTTCATAACTTAATCGATTAATTCCTTCTCTGTTACCCGGGTAGCATCGCTTGAAGACAAGTGACACGTGAAGGTGGGATGCGTGACATAAGAATGTTTCCCCTATCTCTCACTGACTGGGGTTGAAACCAGGAGATACGAGTCAACAGCAGTGGACTCAGAATGCGTGAAATGCGATAGTGAATACGGGCATGAAGCGTAAAAGTCGTGCGCCATCAGCCTGTTAACGGAATCGCGGCGAGAGGGTTCGACTCCCGCCGCCTCCACCATTTCAACTTCCTTCTCAAGGAGGCTGACGCTGGACTCTCTCATCGCCTGGGAACGGCGAACTCGGATCTGGGCGCTCGCAGTGTCCGGAATTGCGTTACTCATATCTCTACTCCTGGCACTGGTACTTATTCAGGCAGGTCGTCCTGTAGCTGCAACGTACGGGCTCGCTCTATTTCCTCCTGTCGTTGTTTATCGCTGGCGGACCGGAAGCATTCGTCGTCGTCGCACCATCCTCAGCGAACCCTTTCCCGCGGAATGGGAAGCCGTGCTACAACGAGATGTCCTCTTTTTTCGAGTTCTCGAGGCGGCTGCCCAGGTCCGCTTTCGACAGCAGGTCCAGCTATTTCTCGGAGAGAAACGTGTCACCGGCATTCGCCTCCAGCTCGACACAACGACCCGTGTTCTGACTGCTGCAAGCGCCATTATTCCCATTTTCGGATTCCCAGACTGGGAGTGGGACCAGATCAATGAGGTTCTCGTCTACCCGAACCGATTTGACGAACACTTTCGTTTTGGCGACCAGGTTGGACAGGGCATTTTGGGGATGGTGGGAACCGGCAGTCTCAACCGGCTAATGATTTTGTCCCAACCCGACCTTATCCAGGGTTTCCGAAATGCGGCAGATAAACGCAACGTCGGCATTCATGAGTTTGCCCATCTTGTCGACAAGTCTGACGGCATAATCGACGGGGTGCCAAGTGTAGGACTCGACCGTCAGTCCCTAGGACCGTGGATGGACCTCGTGCGCCGCAAGATGGCCGAGATCGAACGAGGCCGATCTGATATCGATCGGTACGCTCTCACCAATGAGGCAGAGTTCTTCGCGGTCACCTCCGAATACTTCTTCGAACGCCCTGGGATGATGCAGCGCAAACATCCGCATCTCTACGAAATGCTTGAGCAGGTCTTCAATCAGAACTTATTCGCCAGGGCAACTCAGTTCAAGCGTGAGTTGACGCGCCCACGACTACGATTTGGACGAAACTCGCCTTGCCCATGCGGAAGCGGTCGCAAGTTCAAGAAATGCTGTCTGACCTAACGCGGCGGGTGCAGGTCTTGCGGAGACCCCGCCACCTCCACCATTTCCCGCCTGTCAACACAGGGGCTTTTTCATTAGCACCAACCATGTTGCCGTCAGCATGAAAAGGCTCATCTCCCGTCTTCGTATGCGATCAACGGAGTGCAATACATTGCCGTGCAGTCGGGTTATGGGGGTAGACGCACGGTCTATGCAGGGTGTCATCAACCGGAGTCGCGGTGCGAATATGCAGGTTCCCCAGGGTGGGGTGATCTGGGTGTTCGCACTGAACCAGTAATAATAGAGTGCGAGGGAACTACTGTGAATTCGTTTGTGACGAGTGTTGTAACTGTGACGGTGATTTTTTCGGCGGTGCCAGCTTTTGCCCAGTTGCCAAACTTTTCAGGAATATGGACGCTGGACCAGACGGCTAGCGACTTCACGGAGCCCGGCTTCAGTGGGGGTAGAGGCGGTCCAGACGTGGAGCGTCTTTTCATTACTCACGCGAAGAACGGCACGCTTGTTATCGGTGCTGAGACGAACGCATCCAAGGCTTGGTCGTACACACCAGGCCTAGAACTTTCAATTCCTGTGGGCCGCGACACAACGATGATGGTCGCATCACGCTGGGAAGAAAATCGGCTGGTGGCAGAAGGACGACAGGGCAACATGGTGATGCACGAAGTGATGTCGCTCAGTTCCAATGGTGACGTCCTCACAATACTTGTCACGACAACCACCGCTGAAGGTGAAACGATTAACCGGCTGGTTTACACAAAAGATCAACCAGTGGGGCCATGCGAAAACTGGGCAATGCCCTGCAAGGATTTTCCTCAGCACGACATCCGCCGCCAGTAAACGACCCGGAGGGTCCGTTTACTGTGAACCGAGGTCGAGGGCAACGATCTGTTCTCGGTCACGAGCATAGAGGGTGCTCCCGACAAGAGTCGGCACTGTCCACGATGTCGTGTCGAATAACTCCGTTTCACCGAGAGTATTCATGCCGGTTGGTGAAAGCGTCACCATGCTTAGAGTCCCGTCCTCTTGAAGCAAGAAAGCCTTCCCGTCCGCATAGAGCATATTGGCGCGACTAAAACCACGGGCTCGCCAAGCTGTTTCGCCCGTGGCGACGTGAGTGGCCGTCATGATGGCGGTTGCACCCTGACCGCTCGTTCCGTATATGAAATCGCCTAGCTTGAGCGGGTTTAGAAACGTAAATCTGAGTCTCGGGTCGTACCAAAGTTCATTCGTCGTCGTTGTACCACCATCACGTGTCAACTTAATAGCCCGACTTCCACCGATATAGCCTGACGACATGAATAGCACGTTGTCGTCACCCCACATCGGCACCTGAAAGTTGAAGTCGTTGCCGGCATCGTGTGCGTGTACCCACAGGATCTCACCCGTATCAGGGTTGAGTCCATGAACTGCTTGGCCAGCAAACACAACAAGCTGAAGCTCGTTATCCACCATGATTAGCCCGGCTGGCGAGTGCGACACCATGAAGTAACCACTCTGCCAGACGACGCTTCCATCATCTTGACGGAGTGCCATGACCGCCTGGCCAGGTCCGCCCACTTGGATGATGATCGTGTCCTTGTAGGCTAGGGGGCTTCCACCGTACCCCGGTTTGATCATCGACCGAATGAGTAGTGGCGGGGCATCGAAATCGCTCACAAGGTTCCTCGACCAGAGCACTTCGCCGGTCGCCGGGTCAAAGACAAAAAGTTCTTTGTTTGTACCTATGGTAAAGAGGCGGTCATTGACGAGCAGCGGCGTGGAGTGAGGACCCGCACCTTGACCAAAATCTTGGACTTTTGACTGGTACGTATGCTCCCAAATCGTTTCACCCGTCACTGCATCAATCGCGATAACGCTTTCTTCAGGCTCGAATGGTCCGCTTCCACCTTGTCCGTGCGCGACCCGATACATAGTGAATAAACGTCCGTCACCAGCCAGAATGGCCGAGTGGCCCGCTCCAAGCGAACGACTCCAAATTCCGGGTGGTCCGTCAGGGGGCCAAGTGTTGGCCAGTGGAGGTGAGTCCACGGTGAAGTCACCGTTCGGCCCACCCCACTTCCGCCACTCAGTCTTCATAACATCTTCCTGAGCGCGCAGAGTCCAAGAATGTTCTGAAGCCGTGAGTCCTATAAGGAGAACGCCAAGTAGTGCTACCAGTTCTACACGTCGCATGAGCTTGCCATGATACATAACGTGAGAATCCTACCTGTGCTGAGACCGCTTCTGCCAGTTTTGGGGCGTGCGGGAAACAACAATCCCACCACGTTGAAACACGCGCTCGGACTCCGTCGCGCCGTGGGAGTGTCGGCGTTAATCACGACGGCGTTGAACCGCTCGCCGTGACGGTGGTTGATTTACGTAGATGCCAGAGTATTCATGTGGAAACAATGTTCGATGTAAGCGACGGAAATAAAACCAGTGAAACCAAGAAGTCACACACTATCAATGTGTTAGAGAAACGCACCACACGGGTTCGACT
>Ga0310124_10003712_pt1 | contig 10209 bp, 4 predicted proteins | sample CB11b_AW_Bot5_MG_FD_203507 | JGI IMG/M metagenome (GOLD analysis project Ga0310124, IMG submission 203507) | Marine microbial communities from Western Arctic Ocean, Canada - CB11b_AW_Bot5 | ecosystem: Environmental > Aquatic > Marine > Oceanic | place: Canada: Western Arctic Ocean | collected...
GCGCTGTTGGCAACGTAAATGAAGAGCGCCAGTAAGATCGAAAAATCGCCGCGCCTGGTGTTATTCGTCATCAGTCGCCGCCAGCCCTGGCGGAAGGAGAGTTGCGACTCTGCCCCGTCGGTGCTGCTCCCGCGCAGGGCAGTTATCAACGGTTTCAGGATCTGACCAAGGCTGATGACGACAATCGCGACCGTCAGCCCGATACCGAAGGACAGGTAGAAGTCGACGTAATTAGAAAATGTCGTGTCAACGAAATCCATCTGCGGCGTCCACGACGCCAGGATACCTTCCTCCTGCAGGATCGGGTTGAGGACAATTGTGATAACCACTCCCAACACACCGCCGACCACGGCCCAGAACGGAATGACGGTGCCGGCCAGGAAGGCGCCCAGGTCCATGGTCATGTTCATCGGGGTTGCCGGACGAAGGTTGGCAAACGTCTGGGTGAAATCGATCCACGGAATCGGAATAAGTTGCACCGGTGCAGCCAGGAATGCGGCCGACACAGCCGGCACGCCGATGTAGAAGATCCCGAAAATAAATCCGATGACCCCGCCGATGGCGAAACATCGCCATCGCCACTTGTGCTGCGTGTCCCGCGTCTCGATCAGGGCGATCATGCCGGCGGCACCGACGGGTGCCATCGGGAACGGCAGTTCTTCGACATCATTGACTAAGCGATAGTTGACATAGCTCAGGCTGAACTGGTCTACTTTGGTTATGATCAGGCCGACAAAAACCATGGCGATCGGTGTCAACCATGCCTGGGTGAAAAATGTCCGACCGTCCGCCTGGATCTGCGCCGCAGACGGTGCCCACCAGTCGGGAATCTCCCGCGCCACCCCCACGGCGTTGACATATTCCGACTGTACAAAGAACTGATTCCACAGGAACCCCTGAAACGGATAGCTCATGGCCATGCCGGCCATCATGTATAGGACGTAGACCTCCTGCATCCGCAGTTCCTTGAACGAGCGTCGTGCGATCTCCGCGAAAATGATGATGGTTACCCAGCGCCCAGCCTGGTCGACGTGGCCGCCGGCACCGACCACCAGTTGCAGATACAGCGTTGCCGGCACCATCATCGCACCGACAAAGATCGCACCGACGACAGTTTTCCAGTTGAAGCCCTCTTCGAACTTCTCCGGCGGCGACATGATCGCCCGGTAGTCCTCGAGCTCCTGGTCCTGCTGTTTGTTTTTTCTCCACCACATAAGGCAATCCGGTTAAACCGTTAATTCACGTCGTTGACGGCTCAAGTTCTTTTTTTTCCGGGGTGATAAAGGCCTGTTGCTCTTCCCCGGTGAGATTGCGCCACTGCATGAGATAGGCGCGCAGGCGTTCGAGAAAAGGTTTGTTGACGGTCGTCCAGTTGGTGTCCTGACCCGAAATCCGCTCGATCTCGAGCGTTATACGGTAAGCGCCGACGACATCATCGAAGGCGGCGATGATCCGCAACTCCTGCGTTACCCCAAGATCGTAGGGGGCCAGTGCCAGATGATAGGTCAGGCAATAACGGTCGCGTGCCTGTTCGTCTATGTCCTGCGTTCGCGCTTGCAACTCGGCGATCAGATCGCCGACAGACGCCTCCGTATAATGCTCGAAATACTCCTCCATATATCGCAGGGCGCCGCTCATCACGGCCGGCTGGTAGATGAAGGGCATCGTCACCTCCATGAGATTGTCGCGGCGATCCGGCATGGCCCATTTTCGGGTGCCGGACGGAACTGCCTCTCGGGTGGCGCGCATCGCAGGATAGAGCGTCGAGATGACGACTACAGCGATGGTGATCGCTACGACATAGACGACGCTCAACGACGAGAAGTTGAAGTTGACATCCGGAAACCAGCCGGTGTATTTCAGTCCGATACTGGAAACCTGCCCGACCAGATAGCCGCCGACCGAACCGACGATGCCGAACACCAGCGCTTCGGCAATGAAAAAGAGGCCGATCTGCGTTGGGTTCATGCCGATGGCGTTGTACACGGCGATTTCGCCTTTGCGCTCGTGCACTGAGCCAAGCATCGTGTTCATGATGATCGTACAGGCGATCAACAGTGGCAGGATCAGACGTTCGAGACCACCGACCGAGGTGCGATAGCCGGAGCCGATATAATAGGTGCCGACGTCCTGCGTGTGCGCACCCTCATCGCCGATCGCGAATGGCTCCGTTCCGGCAATGTAAAATCTGGCGCTGGTCGTGGTCAGTATTTGTTTCACATACGGCCATATTGGCGCATCGTTGGGCAGGCGCACGGAAATGCTGAATGTGTGTCCGCCGAGGCGCCGGCAGGTATTGACCGGGATGAGGATCATCTTCGATACATCGTTGTAATCGGCAGAGGAGACAGCGCTTTCCCCGCCGCTCTCTGCCTGCGCGGCGGCGTCGGCTGCTACCTGTTTGGTACGCATGACGATGCGCAGCGGCACCAGCGGCCGATCGTTGATGTCGCGCATGGCCCGGAAGTCCTCGTCGCGCAGGATGCCGACGACTCGCAGGCTGTTGCCGCGGAAGTTCACATGGATATTGCCGATATCGGCCGGCGAGAGTTGCAACGCGTCGGCGACGCCGGCAGAGAGGATCGTTTCATTGGCGCTGTCGGAACTGAAATATTTGCTGCCGGCGACCATCGGAATGCGGCGAATCAAACCGTCGTCGGCCTGGGACAGTCCCAGTAGGCTGTTGACCCGGGCGGGGCTGTCTTTGCCTTCTGCGTCGAGGCGATAGCTCACCGGCGGCAGTGCGCCGCCGTACTGGATGCCGATGGTCGTAGGCGCGCAGAGCCATCGGCGTTCGGCGATGTCGACATTGGTCCCGGCGAACAACTCGCGGAAGACTCGGGCCGAACCGCTGTCCATGGGGAATCCCGGCCAATGGAACATTAATCCGGAATACGGTGCGCTGGCGGACTGCGGAATAATCGTCGGGCTCATTTTTTTCGAGACACTGGTAAATGCCAGCATGGTGAAGGCTATGAGTACGATGGTTGCTGCCGTGAGCCCGGTGCGGATGCGGCGGCGCTTCATGTTGGAGACACCGATCAGCATGGCCTGCTGACCGACGCCGGTGTGCTGGCTCTTGAGCATTGCCATGCGCGCATCGAAGAGCAGTTGCATCTCGCCCTGGAATCGCGAGAGCAGGATCCAGATGACGCCGAGCCCGAGTACGGCCATCAGAAACGCTACGAAAATTGCTTCGGGCGCCTGTGCAATGCTGAAGGCCGGATGAATGTTGCGAAACAGCAGATAGGTCAGCACAAAGAGCCCAAGGAAAATCCCCCCTTGCACCTCGACACGGACAGCCTTGAACAGCAGCTTCATAAGAAAAAAACAGAAGGGCAGCATCAGTGCCATGTATGCAACGACGGCTACCAGCATGTCGTTGCGGACGTTGGTTGACTGCGCGTAAGCCTTGACCTCGGCGCCCAGTGCGCTGTATAAACTTTGAATGTAGCCGACATGATCCCGGGTCGATTCCGCCTTCTGCAACGCTTTGATATGACCGGCGCCGTCGGCGATAAGACCGTCGATCAGGCTGTTGGAGACGCCTTTCAGCTCGTCCTTGCGCCGCTGGTTAAGTGCTGCCATGTCGAGAGCTGCGGCATGGAAAAAATCGGCCCCGAGCGGATGTTCGCTGCCGTAGCCGAGGCCGGCCTTGTTGATTGCCAGCCGTTTTCGTGACGTGAGGATATTGTAGCGGCGGCCGCGCTTGACGTAGAGCGCGCCCGGCCCCGGTTCGTAAGCAGACGGCCGCATCGACAGAGCAGACCTGATGCCTGTGAACCCGTAGCTGTTCGGTTCCGCATTCGTCGCTGCGTCCAGTACCAGATAATCCCACGTATTGATGGTGCTGGCAGAGAGCAGAGACGGATCATTGCGTTCGTATATGGGCAGTTCGATGCACTGGAACATCGGCATACGCAGGACTTCCACGGCGCCTACCATCAGTCGCGAGTATGCTTGTCCCGAATCGAGGGCGTAGTTGATGTCGATGAAATCGTTGTCGAAGTGAAACGCTGCCAGCGTCGTTTGCGAACCGGTGTCGATGAGAGATTTATGTTTTGTGTGATCCCGGACGCCGATGTCGTCGGTGCCGCCGGATGAGCTCAAGCCGTAGAACATCGCGACGGCGCGTTCATCGGTAATGATGAAATTGGCGCCGATGACGTTGCCGGCCTGGATCGGGGCGCCGGGCTGGCGGTGAATGACAACGCTGCCGGAGACTGGCAGAGTCGGCGTCACGGAGGCGGCAAACGGGTCGAAGCGGTTGGTGTAGTAACGGGCCGAGCTCGGCATGACCCCGTCTTGATGGTCGAAGGCGGAGGGTGCCAGGATCTGCTGATCGTTGAGCAGAAGATTGACCAGTTTCTTCACCGTGTTGCCGCCGGCAGCAACGTGGGCGTCATTGGTGTGCTCGAAATTGTCGGCCGGCGAAAAACTCAGGCCGGCATCGGTAAACGGGGTAACGAAATTAAACGAGGGTATCTGGCCGACTCCCTGGAAATACCGCATGCTCATCGAGGCTTCCGTGAAATAATGGCCGATTGGGAGACCCTCGCTGCGGCTCAGCCCGTCGACATACTCGGCATCCTCCGGCCCCGGAAGATTGACGCTTTCCGCAAGTTCTTTGAGGTTTCGGCCAAAACGGATGTACCACCGGGATTTGCCCCAAAAATCGTCGCAGGTCAGGCCGATTTTGCTGTTGCGCCAGTTGAGGTCGAGTCCCAGCGTCAGGCGTACGCTCTTGCCAGCGATGGTCTGGCGGATACTGTCGTTTGCTTTGCCAGTGTCCAGGTCGTGGCGATTGAGCACCGCGAAGCGGCGGTTGCTTTCGCGTATCTGCACGACGTACCTGAGCAAGATTTCCCGCTCGACCGGCTGCAGGTCGGAAAGCTTTTTCGTGAGGCCGATCTTGTTGAACACGGTGAGCACGCTGATGTGATGCTCGAGTTCAGTTCTTATCGCCTCCTGCTGGAGATTTTTTTCGGCCTCGGGCAGCTCGCTTTTGTACACTTGCACGAGCTGCTCGCTCAATTGATTCTTGTCCTGCGTGCCCAGCGTGACGATCGGCGTCTTGAGGCGAACGATGCGGCCGGTGGATTCGTCGACCGCCTCACGCAGGTCGATCAGCAGTCTTTCGTCGCGGTCATCGTCCGTGCCGTCGAGGTGGAGTTGTGAATAGGTCTTGTCGTAAAGTTCCTGCAGCCGGATGTCTGCGACAACCAATTCCCGGGCTTTCTCAACGGTCTTCTCCGGCATCAGCAGATGCCACACGAGCATGCGTTCGCCGAGGAAGTGGAGGGAATGCCCGTTTACCGCAGCCAGCAGTACGCTGCGTTTCGGCGGGTTGTTGCGCAGTTCGTCGAAGAGCTCCATCAACAGCGCCAGGTTGTGGGCGTTGCGGGCGCCAACGGCGAGTTCCGGCACCACACAATTGGTATCCATCGGCGCATACACCACGACGAGGTCATTGCTCAGCACCTCGTCTGTGCCGGGGATCAGTGCCCACAGATTGCGCAGGCTGGTGTTTTTCCAGCGCGAAGGTTCGCTGTCGATAGTGACAGCAAGCGCGTCATTCGCAGCCCGGATCGCGGCCTTTAGGGATCTCCCGGCATTGCGCTCGATGAAATAACGCGGCACCGCAACCTCGGTGGCATACACCTTGTCGATCGACTCGGAATGGTAGTAGTGCTCGGGCTCGATAAACACGAACCCCTTGACTCCGTATCGTAGAAACCGCTGCCAGTTGTCGCCGGAGTTGTACTCCATGAGACCGATCGAGCCTTTCAAAGGCGAGCCCTTCAGGCGGACGAGGTCGGCTTCGGTACCGGTGCCCAGGTAAACCAGTGGCGCCGTGAAACTGCGCTCCGGGAAGTTGCCCGGCCGCACCAGCGACGGATGCATTGGCTTGATGTCGATCGCCGGTCCGTCGCCCGGGGTCAGTGATGCTTTGCCTGGCAGGAACGAGGGGGCCGTAAAGTTGATCTCGCCATGCTCCATGCCCGAAATTGCGAAATCCGCAGCGACGCGTTCCGCCAGTGCGAGGTTTGCGGGCGAGCCTGGCAGCCGTGTCCCGGCGTTGCGCAGCCATTCGATGTAACTGGTGTGTTCTGGTTGTGCGGGGACCGTCGGGGCGGCACAGGCGAGGGCTGCGAAGGTGTATAATATGCAAAGCCGCATTGACGAACTATTGTGGTGAATTGTGTGGTCAGAACAAGATAAATACTTTGCCTCGGCGGCGGCTGGCGTACAACTGGTGGAGAGCGGAAGAACGGAAGCGTCTTAAACCATGTAAATTGTTCGTTCGCTGAGATTTGCATGAATGCCATGTCGATCTGCTTCTGTCCGAACGGCGGCTGGGGATATTCCTGACGGGCTATAAATGGAACCATTGAATTTTTCATTGGATGATTTCGAACGGGCCGCGGCACAGGTGTATGAGGTGCTGGCGCCGTCGCCGCAGCTCTCGTGGCCGTTGTTGAACGAGCGGACGGGCTGCGACGTTCTGGTAAAGCACGAGAATCACCTCCCGACCGGGTCTTTCAAGGTGCGCGGTGGCATCTGCTACGCCAGCGAGCTGGCTCGTGAGCACCCGGAAACGCCCGGTGTCATCGCCGCCACGCGCGGCAATCACGGCCAGAGCGTGGCGTTTTCGGCTGCGCGCCACGGCCTGGCCGCGGTCATTGTCGTGCCACACGGCAACAGCCGTGAAAAGAACCGCGCGATGCAGGGCTACGGCGCCGAGTTGATCGAGTACGGGCGAGACTTCGACGAGGCACTGGTCCATGCACAAGCGCTGGCTGAGTCGCGCGGGCTGCACATGTTCCAGTCGTTCGCTCCGGGGCTGGTGTGCGGTGTGGGTACTTACGGAATTGAACTGCTGCGGGCGGCGCCCGATCTTGATGCTGTTTATGTCCCCGTCGGTCTGGGCTCAGGTGTTTGCGGTGTGATCACCGCGCGCAATGCCCTGGGGTTGCAGACCGAAGTGATTGGCGTCGCTGCCGAGCAGGCACCTGCCTATGCCTTGTCCTTTGCGGCAGGGGAGGTGTGTGAAACGACGTCGGCGAACACGCTGGCCGACGGTGTGGCCGTGCGCATTCCGAACCCGCAGGCGCTCGAATTCATGCTGACCCGGGCCAGTCGGATCGTCACGGTTTCCGAGACGGACATCCTTGACGCGATGGGGTTTTACTTCACCGACACCCACAACGTCGCCGAAGGCGCCGCCGCGACGCCCTTGGCGGCGTTGTTGCAGGAAAGAGAACAGATGCGTGGGAAAAAAGTCGGCCTGATTCTCTCCGGCGGCAATGTGGATGCCGAACTGTTCGAGCAAGTGCTGAGCCGAACGCGGGGAGAGGGATAACGAATGAGATTCACCTCTGCGATAGCACAATCAAGTATGATTGCCTTTGTATACGCGTTCGTGATCCAGACCGGATTGCACGCCGATGAAGTCCAGTTGCTCGATGGCGAACGGGTCCAGGGCGTCGTGTGTGTGTTTGCTGAGGACGGGGGTGTCGTCATACAGCTTGCCGATGGCGAGCGCCGCGAACTGGCAGCAGCAGTGGTTCTCGAGGTGCAGTCGCCGCAACGGGGCACTCTCGACTATGCTCGCTTCAGCCGCTACCGGGATAGCTGGTCGCGCCTTGAAGTGCTCAGCCGCACGTTTGCCAGTGCCGACGGCAAACGCCGCGTCACGTTGACTGGCGCGGTGCACATCGCTGATCTCGCGTACTATGACGTGTTGCAGGATCATCTAGATGCCCACGACATCGTCCTGTACGAGGGGGTGGGTGTGCAGCGAGATTTTGCGGACATCGAAATTCCGACGGCCGAGATGCGCGCCGAGGAACTGGCGAATCCACGGGGGCGTGGCGGCTTGCGGTACTCGGACCTGGTGTACCTCGATTTTATCTCGTCCCTGCAGGAGGGGATGGGGGAAAGTCTCGACTTGACCTTTCAGCGTGACGGCCTCGATTACTCGCACAGTTGGTGGTGGCCTGCCGATGTGACTTCGGAAGGTCTGCTTGGGCTTATCGACCAGAGCGAGAACTCGGTGTTCATGGATATGTTCTCCAGCTCGAATCTGCGCATGGAGATAATCAGCAACAATATCATGTTCCTCGCCATGACGAATGCGATGACGAGTGTATTCACTCGCAAGCCGATGGACCTGGTGATCAAGGAGGCGTTTGCGGAGTTGCTGATCTCGCAGATGTTATATCTTGGCGATACAGCCACAGGACAATCTGTAACCGCCGATCCGGAAACCGGAGAGGCTGAAGCCGGTGAGCCGGAAGCTGCAATCGAATTGCCCAGGGCCGATACGTGGGTCCAGGAAATTCTTATCCAAGGCCGCAACAAAGTTGTTATGCAGCGACTGGAGGAAGTCCTGGACGGCGCGCCGGATGTGGAATCGATTGCGATCTTCTACGGTGCTGCACACCAGGCGGATCTGCAGCAACGGCTCGAGCGGCTCGGTTTCAAACCGGTGCGCGACGAGTGGTTCCCAGCCTGGGACATGAGTTACGATCCCAAACCGCTGATTTCGCCCGAGTGGGTCGAGAAAGTCAAGGCCATCCAGAAGGCGAACGCGGAACGCCTCGAAGCCGAGCAGTAACGGATTTTTCCACGGTGGCGGCTTAGATTTTCCGCAGCCCGATAGTCTCTCGTGCCTCCTCAGCCGTGGCGATCGGGCGGCCGACAGATTTTGCCATCTGCACGGCACGGTCGACAAGCTCGGCGTTGGTCTGTGCGTATGTACCATCCGGATGCTTGCCGCAGTCTTCGAAGCCGACACGGACGTGGCCGTTCTGCAGGATGCCGCGATTGATCTGGGCCCAGTACGTCATCGGGCAACGCGACATTGCCGACATCGACCAGTTCGAGTTGTCCGGCAGATGATAAATCTGATTGAACATCGAGATATCCGTCATCGGCTGGCAACTCTGGCCGGGCCAACCGAAAAAGAAGGTGAGCCACAGCGGATCATCGAGCAGGTCGGGTTCCTCTTCCATGACGTCGTCATCGGTCCAGAACACGCCCTCACGAATGATGCGAATTGCGTCGAACACGCCAGTATCGAAGCATTCCAGCTCCGGTTTGACGCCGTGTTCCCTCGACCACTGGAAGTACTGCCGCAGTTCATTGATCGGGTGTACCGAATAGCACGGGATCGGCTTTTCCTGGCGCGGGTACGGATCGAAGTACTCGTCGTGCGAACCCATGTTCAACGAGCTCATGTCCGGTTTGATGCGTTCCCATAATTGCAGTTTCTGCTCCGGTCGCATGCTGGCGAGACCCTGTTGGATCGGATGACTGGGATACTCTTCCCTGATCTTGTCAATGATTCCCGCTGTTCCGTCGATATCCGGGATCTGCAACTGGCGTCCGTCTGGCTGTATTACCGGGTCGCGGGAATAAAGCCCGTGGATGTGATCCATTGTGGCGCCGGCGGCGTTGGCGTCAATGTATTCCCGGGCGATTGCGTCGACAGTAGTCAAGTTCTCGCGCCGGGGATTCAGCGGATCCTGGAGTGACGGGTCACAGGTTATCGTTATGATCAGTGGCGTCCACTTCATGGTCTTCCCCATGTGGTTTGATTTATTTCTTAATATTTCCCTTTGATACTTTCAATCGCTCTTGATCCTGCGGAGGAGCCGGTTTAACGGTTGTCAGGATTAAGGCTGAACGGGATTTTATCCAATTTTCAGCACGCAGCGTCCCAGGACTTCGCCGGCCCGCAACCGGGCGAGTGCTTCGTTGACATTTTCGAGCGGGGCGGAATCGGTTACGATCGACTTCACTTTCCCATCCGATACGAGAGCGGCGGCGGCGGTCAGGTCCTGTTTGCGGCCGCATCGCGTACCGATTATTTCAAGTTCGTTCTGCGCCAGTTGCTTGCCGTTCAACGGATATGAATCAGTCGTATACCCGACGATAACGATCCGACCGCCATTAAATAGCGAGTCCACGCCGGCGGCGATTGTCGATTTTTTCCCGACAATGTCTATCACGCAATCGACACCCCGCCCGCCCGTCAGTTCACGACATTGCTCCGTGACGTTCGAATCTGTGCTGTTGATCACCTCATCAACCCCGAGGGCCAGTGCGTGGGCGCACTTCGCAGCGGTCGCTTCTGCGGCGATTACCCGGGCGCTGCGCAGTTTGGCGAATTGCACGGCGTACGAGCCGACGCCCCCGACGCCA
>Ga0310124_10003714_pt1 | contig 10206 bp, 9 predicted proteins | sample CB11b_AW_Bot5_MG_FD_203507 | JGI IMG/M metagenome (GOLD analysis project Ga0310124, IMG submission 203507) | Marine microbial communities from Western Arctic Ocean, Canada - CB11b_AW_Bot5 | ecosystem: Environmental > Aquatic > Marine > Oceanic | place: Canada: Western Arctic Ocean | collected...
CTACGCGTTGGCGGCTGTCGCGCAGGCGTCGGGTATCGGCGGTGGACAGTTCGTCGTGTGCTGTCAGCAAGTCGTCGAAGGCTCCGCGCAGGCGCTGGCGTTCCTCTTCGTTGGTCAGGGCGGTCTGTGCTAGTGCGTAGGCTGATACCAGCGAGGCCTCCTCGAGGGGGCCGTCGAGCACCCAGGCAACGGCACTGTGGCCCAGGCGGCTGAGCAGATCGGCACGCAGTTGCTGGCCTCGGCGTCGTGGGTCGAAGCGTGACAACCGTTCCAGCAGATCGCGCACCGATTCCAATTCGCGCAGATCGAAGACCATCACTTCGGCAAAGTAGTTCAGTCCCGTCACCAGCCGACGCAGATGGGACCACTGGCCGTCGAGACGCTCTCGATAGTTGCGCGAGATTGTACGTGCCGCTTCCTCCGGCAATCCGAGACTCTCGCAGACGCGGGCGAACCGGCGACGTCCGGGATTGGTAATGACGCCATCTCCCCGGTAGACCAAGGGGAACACACAACGGGCGACCTCCCACCGGCCCTCGGCGGACAGGCCGCCTGCGGCGCGACGGGCCTCTTCCGGCGTGGTCGACATCAGATTCTGGGCCCGTTCCCCGGAGACACCGCGAAATCTGAGGAAGCCACGCAGTAAACGCTCACCATCGGAACCCTCCGTGCCAGTCATCTCACGGCTCAAGCCGATGATGGTGCGCAGATGGCGACGCCGTGCACGGGAGCGATTCAGTGACAGGGCCCCGGCGACGGCGCCTCCTGCTGCACCGAGACCGGCCAGGCCTCCTGCGATTGGTACCCAGGCAGGTGGGGAGAGCAGGCCAAGAGACAGTCCCACCGTGCTCCACACGCCGAGGGATCCGGTCCATGCCGTCAACGCCGCCCAGGCGCCACCGGCGGCGCCGGCACCACCGACGATACCACCCAACACCCGACGGCGGTGGCGGGAGAAGGCACGTGCTGCCACGTCGATTCCGCGGCCCCGACGCACTTCCTCCAGGACAAAGGCGACCAGCTGTAGTGCCAGCTCGCGCATGGATTGATCGGGAAATCTGCGATCAGAATCTCTGGGCATGGCGCGTAAGATAGGCCTTGAGGGCGGCCATGGGGGCGGATATATTCGGCGCCGGGACAAACCACTCAATTCTATTGGAGGACGGATGTCGGAACGGATTCGGACGGGCTTTATCGGTTGTGGCGGCAACGCCTCCTCCCACATCGGGCGAGTGCTGCAGATCGCCGAAGCGGAGGTCGTGGCGCTCTGTGATCCCAGCAGCGGATCGCTGGCACGGGCCAAGGAACGCAATGCGGCGGCGCAGGGTCTACCCGAGTTCTCCGACTACGAGCAGATGCTCGCAGAATGTGAGCTGGATGCGGTGCAGATCTCGACACCCCATACTCTGCACTTCGAGCAGATCATGGCAAGTCTCGACAAGGGACTGCACGTGCTCAGCGAAAAACCGATGGTGTGCACCGTCGCACACGCCCATGAGGTGATCGCCAAGGCGAAACAGGCAGACCGGATTCTGATGATCTCCTATCAGCGGCATCTGCAGCCCGCTTATCGTTTCGTGCGAGACAAGGTCAGGACTGGCGAGATGGGTGATATTCAGTTTGTCTCGGCGCTGCAGGATCAGCGTTGGTATGAGGGCACCATGGGGTTGTGGCGGCAGCAGCTTTCGCTCTCCGGTGGGGGCCAGCTGAACGACTCGGGCAGCCATCTGCTCGACATCGTCCTATGGATGACGGGACTGGGTGTGGATCAGGTGCAAGCCTTCATAGAAAATTTCGAGTCGGAAGTAGATATCAATTCCGCGCTGACGTTGAAGTTCACCAATGGCGCGCTGGGCAATCTGTCCATCGTCGGCAATTCTCCAGTGGGTGGCATGTGGGAAGACATCACGATCTGGGGCACGAAGGCGGCGGTCTATATCCGCAATGGCGAGATAACCTACAAAGCGGCTGATGCGGAGGAGGCAGTACATCCAGAGGGGCTGCCCGAGGCGTCAACACCGGATCGGAACTTCTATGACGCCATCCTCGGCCGTGATCAGGTGCAGGTGCCTCCCGAATGCGGCCTGCGGGTCATCGAACTGACCGAAGCGGCATGGGAATCGGCCCGTACGGGGGCACCGAGTCGTGTGCAAAGCGCATGAGCCCCGCACCATTGAATGACGAACAGGTGGCTGCCTTCCATCGGGATGGATATCTGTTCGTGGAAGACCATTTTTCGCCACAAGACATGGAGCGACTGCTGCGCGTGGCGCGTGTTGATCAGGAACTGGCTGCAGGTGCCACCGACCGTTTCGACACGGAAGGACGTGTCAGCCGTCTGTCACTACGATACAACCTCGAGGGAGAAGACTCTTATCGAGCCTATGCTCGACACGAGCGTATCGTCGAGCCTTTGGAGCAGTTGCTGGGCAGCGATATCTATCACTACCACCATAAGATGATGATGAAGGAGCCACACACCGGCGGTGCATGGGAGTGGCATCAGGATTACGGTTATTGGTATGGCGCTTTCCTGCGGGAGCAAATGGGCAGTTGTATGATCGCCGTGGATCGTGCCTCCCGGGCCAATGGCTGTCTGGAGGTCCTCCGAGGGTCGCACCGGTTCGGACGTCTCGATCATGGCAAGAGAGGTGACCAGACGGGCACGGACCCAGAACGCATGCAGGTTCTCGAGGATCGGCTCGAACTCGTCTATTGCGAGATGGCTCCCGGCACGGTCCTGTTCTTTCACAGCAACACGTTGCACCGTTCGGCGCCAAATACGAGCGCCGAGTCCCGGTGGGCCCTGATCTGCTGCTACACCGCGGTAGACAATACCCCCTTCATCGATGGCGCCGCCGGTGACTTCAGTCCCTTCGACCGCTGGGATGACGAGCGTGTCCGCGTCGCGGTGCAGGCACACGAAGAGCGACTGGCATTGGCACCGGACTGACTGACAGTCGCCGCCAGCGTCCCCTTTCGGCAGCTCCAACGTCGTACCCATTCAATCCTCATCTGGTGGAGAGTTCATGCCTGGATTTGAGAAGCTGTTCCGTGCACCCTATGGAGTTCCCAACGCCCTCGAGCGTGTCGATGACGGACTGTGGATCGCCGATCAGATCTCCGATCGTCTCGCTCTGGTGGACATCACCAAACCGGGTGGCGACACCGCCGGTCACGCGTCATATGGTGTCACCTTCCGCCGCAAGGAGATTCCATCAGACGGCTCGAATATCAGCGGCCTCGCCTATGGACAAGAGACATTCTGGGTCGCCTCCAATGGTCCCGGCACGTTGTGGCGGCCATCACGACCGACCGATGCGGGTGCCGGTGCCGGCGTGATTCTGCAGGTGCATGCCGACAGCGGGCAGACCTTGATGCGGCGTCCAGTACCCGGTGGGGGTGGTGTGCACGGGATCGAGTACGATCGCATCGATCCCGGGCATCTGTGGATCACGACGCTGAGCCAGAAAACGCTGACGAAGGTGCGTATCAGCGATTGGCAGGTCCTCCACGCGATCGCACTCCCCTATGTCCGGGCCCACGGCGTCGTGCGTACGGCAGCGGGTGTCTGGGTTGTGCACACGGCGGATCGGGTCATCGTCCACCTCGACGTCGAGGACGGACATGAATTGGATCGCATCGAAGTGCCCACCTCGGAACCCGAACCGCATGGCCTATGCGACTGGGGAGGAGGGGAACTCGCCTACTGTGACGCCACCTCCGGATGGGTTGTGCGCATCCATGGAATCTGACAACCGGCGTCGCGCCTTGCTCGTCCTATTCGGCGCATTGCTTGCCTTCGCCTGGTCCTGTGCTGGTGCTGACGACGACAACAGTCCTGCAGGGGCCACGGGTGACGTAGGGGAGGTGATTCCCACGGAACCCTTCATCTACGATGATGCGAGTCTTGCAGCGGTGGACACGATCGTCACCGCCAGTGGTCTGGTCTATATCGAAATAGAAGCCGGGGATGGGCAACTCCCGGGCCATGGGAGTCTCGTCTCCGTGCACTACACGGGAACCCTCGAGGACGGTACCGTCTTCGACAGTTCCTACCCTCGACGAGCGCCCTTCCGCTTCGCCCTGGGGCTGGGCGTCGTCATCGCCGGTTGGGACGAAGGCTTTGCTCTCATGTCCACAGGGTCGCGAGCGCGACTTATCATCCCACCGGAACTGGGATACGGTTCCCGCGGTTCGGGCAATGTGATTCCACCGGATGCGACCATCATATTCGATGTCTGGCTTACCAAGATCGAATGACGATCTTCTGGTCTCGTCTCAGAACGAAAGGCGCAGCAGCTGCAACGGTGGCACCGACTTGCCCGACGCAGCGACGGCACCGAAGCTGAACAACGTCGTCATCGAGGGCGTTTCGACCTGTAGTGCCGCCTCTTCCCCCCAGTCCTGGGTCAGACGATCGGTGAAGGTCATGCCCAGCAGGGCGCCGACCATTGCCGACAATGTCCGCGCCTTGTCGCCAAGCCCCAGCGACAGTACGACGCCCTGTCCGGCGAGTCCACCGGCATAGGTGCCCACGGTGATCATTCGGGCGCGATTGAGCCTATGGTGTCGCCCCGCAGTCGCCCGGTATCCGAGCCAGGTGCCAATCGGAGCGCCAAGACTGGCGGCCCAGACATAGGTTCTTGCCGGCGGGTCGTCGTCGACGAGATCGATGATGCTGAGGGCCTGGGCGACACCTATGAATCCACCGAGGGTGAGCAGATGCGCCCGGCCTCTGTTGAGGCGCCGGCCAATGATGAGTCTCTCCGTCAGCAGGGCACCAGCGGGCACGCCAGCCATGGAGCTGGCCAGATACAGCCGTCCGTAGTCACCATCGGCGCCAGCCAGGTAGGGTAGGGCGAGTCCATACAGCGCACCCACCCAGGTGCCCGTGGTGATCATGTCCGCCTCGCCCTTGCCGAACCGCCGGTGCGAACTCAACCGGTGGGCGAGATATCCACCCACTGGGGTCACGACCATCGCCGACAGGGCGTAGGCCCTGTCGTTGTCTGCCTTCAGCAGCGCCGGAATCCCAAGACCGTAGAACGTTCCAGCATAGTTCCCCCAGCGAACGAGACGAGTGCGTGCGTATCCCAGGCGATAGTCCTGGGTGGTTGTCAGGGCACCGGCGAAGGCACCGCCACCAGCGAGCAGATTGATCGCGCTAGCCCCACGACTGCTGTCGATATCGAACAGAGAGATCGTTGCCGGCCCATAGAGACACAGACCGTACAGGAAGACATCGGTGGCCATGCGAAAGCGTCCTTGGCGACGGTCGGCGTCGGACAAGGCTGCCAAGGGCCTCGCCGTACGCCCCCGGTCGAGGGCGAGTACGGTTTCGCGCAGGGCGAGAAATTGCGCCTCTGTCAATTGCGATTGCTCAACGATCCGTTCGCTGCCATTACGGTAGCTGAGCCGCAACCAGTAGGCTCCGTCACGCAGCAGAAATTCGGCGAGGAGAAATCCCTCGCGTTCGGCGAACAGACCGTAGCGATCGCGCTCGGCACTGTCGATCTGGTAGCCCACCGATTCTGTCAGGGAGAGGACGCGCTCCTGCGTGACACCCGGTGTCGTGGCTTGGGCGCCAGCGGTGGTCGGCACAGCGATGGCAACCAGGAGGGCAAGCGTGCGCAAGCATCTCTTCATCGCACAAGTCCATTCGGGCGCGAGGGGAGGGAGAATCATGGAGGCAATGGCACGGGAGCCACAGGTTCAGCAAAAAGCGTGTTCCAGCGTTCCCGTTCCATTGGATACAACAACACGCGGCCCCGGTCAAGTGGCTTTCCGATGTGGGAAACGACGTCACAGCCCCCCGGCAGTCCAAAGATCAGGAGTTGCTGATCAGATCGACTCCACCATCGGCACGGACCTCGATTCGATAGGCGTTGGCGGCAACATGCTCCTGCCAGCCGGCGAGGGGGTTGTCGAAGGGAACTTCCCAGTCCAGGTAGGCGCCGATCATACCGAGGCTCCAGATCGCCGCCTGTGTGCCATTCACATTGCTGCCGCGGGTGCTGGCTCCTTGTGGGCGAGCACTGTACCTCCGTCGGCCGTCTGCAGGAGCCCGGTCTTCTGTGTCCGAGCATCGGTGAACGCGCCCCGTTCGTGGCCGAAAAGTTCCGACTCCATCAGACTGGCTGGCAGATTTGTGCAGTCGACGGTGATAAAGCGGCCTGGTGCTTCGCTGAGGCTGTGGATGGCACGGGCGACGACCTCTTTGCCCGTGCCGCTTTCGCCGCGGATCAACACGGTAGAACGAATCCGGGCGACACGCCGCACCTGCTCGAGAACCCGACGCATCGGGCGACTGGCGCCGATGAGTGGCAGATCAGGAATCACCAGATCCACTGCGGGCTCTATCGGTTCTACAGTCGGGTTCTCCATATCATGTTCGCCTTCTGGGACAGTGGGGTATTTGCCCCTTTGCATTGAGCGTGCAGGGCTATAAGGGAATATGGGTGCGCGGGGAAAGGACCGCGTCGAAACTCCGCGTGAGCCTACGCGTTGACGAGGCTGCGGAGCTTGTCCGAAAACAGGTTTGGCAAGGAAAGGGGACAGAACTGCTGGGGGGGACCGTCAAATCACGAAGGTCGTGAGCGTTTTCGTGTGGAGGGCCGTCGGTCGCTCAGCCACTCTTTCAGCGCAGGTTTCCCAACAAACTTCTGGAAATGGGTGACACAGTACTCCGTTGCCGCACTCATGGTTCGAAGATTGCAGCCCTTGACCGCGCATATCGGCCCCCGGTATCGGCTGACACCCGGGTCGATATTTTTCTCTCGTTTTGACTTTGGCCGTTCAGCCATCACGACTTCTCGCCTTCTGAGGTTGGCCTTCAGTCGTGCAGGAAATACCTGTCGTGCATGGACCTCCAGATGGTCGTCTAGTCATATCGATCATCGTTGGACCCACAGGCGAGCCATGGGCCCCGTACTGTACTGAGGTCGATCAAATGCGATCGAGTCCCTTCCATGTTTTGCAACCTATCGGGACGGGGGCGCAAGCGCCAGTGAAATCTTTTTTCGACAGCCGAGAAGAGCATATCCAAGTTACTGAGGGCGCTACTGTTTCAGATCCAGAATACGACATTGTCCGTCATGCCCGTGAGCGCGTCGATGAGGAGCCACAGACCGGCGATCACGAACTGACCTGCGATCAGGCCGAGAAAGAAGGGCCTCGTCCACTGATACAGGTTTGGCCCCCCATACTTGATGGTCACCAGCTTGAGCAACCAGGCCAGAAAGATGCTGAACCACAGCTGATCCATGAGCCAAACCATCGATACCGTATAGCCGATGGGGTGCAGGGGCCACCACAGTAGATGATGGCGGGCGAACATGAGCAGCGTCATGAAGCCGCCACCGAGGGCTGTGTTCACCCAGCCTTCAAGGCTGGGACCGGTGGGTGTCTTCAGCTTTTCAGCGATGAAGTCGAAGGGTGCCCGGGTGCCGCCACCAAAGAACCAGCTGTTGAGATTGATCCCCCCATATTCGTACGCCAGGTAAAGGATCGTGCACAGGGAACTGACGAGGCTGATCAGGATGGCCAGCAGCAATACCCAGAACAGGGGACGCAGATTTCGCCCCATGTGTTCGCTGAGTTTGAGACTGTGGGCGCAGGAGGCCATAACGAAGGTGCGGATGTCCGCCGCCCATACGTGGGTATAGGCCAGTCCGACGAGGCCCGAAGGTCCGAGCACCACCGAGCCTGAAGCAGAGACCAGGGTGGAGGCGGCGATCAGGGGACTCACAACTGCGGCCACTCCACTTTCGGCGACGACCCGCGTGAGACCGACAAAGATCAGCAGCGCCATGGTCAGGGTCACCACGGCGGCCCACAGATCCAGCCCCGACATCGTCAACCAACCAGCCAGTATCACATACCCACCGGCCAGACAGAGCAGGGCGGCACGATACGACATGATCTCTCCCGAATCGTCCACCTCTGCATCACCGTGCACGGCCTTACGCCATACATCGCGCAGATGTGGGCGAGCCACCCACAGACCGAACAGGACGAGAACAAAGAGTGCTCCCTGTCCCTGATGTGCCAGGATCGGCTTCGGCGCCGCGCCGAAGACCCCGAGTTTCTCGGCGCTGACATAGCCAAGAACACCCATCACGCCACGAAGACCGGTCGCCAGCAGGTTGAAGAACCACAGACTGAAGGCGATGTCGAGGTTGATGAGGAAGGAAAAGCCCACCATCGGGAAACTCAGCCGGATGATGAGGTTGACGGCTCGGCGGAATACCGGGATCGTCGTCAACAGCTGCACTGCGGGAACGAAATTGTAATAGGCGTGCAGGCCATTGAGACTGCTCACGATTGCGGGCACCGCAAAGCCGGCCCACATGACCGGATTGCTGAAGAAGGGGCGCACGCCCGGCGTCGGTCCCTGAACCATCTCCAGGGGTACCTGAGCGATGGGAAAGATCAACCGTTCCCGTTCCACCCACTGTCGCCGCAGGATCACCATGGAAGAGATCATGACCAGATACAGACTACTGACGAGGATCGCCCAGCAGCATAAGGGGGCGACCCATACGCCCCAGGGGAGTGGCATGCCCGCTGGCAGACCTTCATAGAACCACGTGATCGCCCGTGGGTCCTGCGGTACAATCCACGCCGGTATGTGTGGCTCGATCAGGATCGCCCACTCGTTCTCAGGGGTAGCGTAATACTGCACCCCGGTGATGATGGTGAGCAGATATTCCGACAGGCCCATCGTCGCGATCGCCGACGACGTGATGAGCATGACATAAACCAGCAGCAGTTCGCGGCGCCCCAGGGCGAAGGGGCGATGGATGGCACCGGCGATGAGATTGATGGGACCCACCAGGAAAAACAGCAGGAAGATGGCTCCCGGCGTACTGAAGTCGAGGGCCATGTACGAGCCACGAATCACCATATTGCCATACGGCGCGCCACAAGCCAGGCACAACGACAGCACACTGCCGGTGAAGATGGCGCGGAAGGTAAAGGCACCCGGGGAAGTATCGGGCAGCGTGTCTACCAAAAAATTAGCACTCGCCTATGGGGCATACATCAGATACAACATGGTGACCCCGGCGTATCCATGCAGGCGATGAAAGCCTACCAGGGTCGTGCGTGCATCTTCTTCTCGCCTGAAGATGTGAACGCTGTCGCCGGCGGCTGTCACCACAGCCTCGTGAAATGTTCCGGGCCGGGCATAACGGAACCGCCACCCGCCGTCCTCCATTACCTCGGGATCCATCGGTCCGGCGTAGCTGAGCGGCTCTGTACAAGCGGACTTGAACGGCGTGGGGTCCGGGAACCAGCTGTGGTGAACCATGATGTAGCCGGTAACGAAGTACATGACCACGAAGGTTAGCAACACCAGGCTGCTGTACAGGTGCACCTTCCTCAGGAGAGTGAAGAGACTCATGCCCGCGTGCGCCTAGCCCCGCCAACAGCAGAATCCAGCCGACGAGTCGCTCGCTGCGACGCCGAGTCCAGAAGTAGACGCCGGTTGCGGCAGATCTCGCCGCCGGCGATCTCATCGGCGTTGAACATGTGGGCGGCGATAGGCAGACCCGCGGCGTCTGCACTGGTGCAGCAATCCCCGCGTAACGTTTCGGTGTACGGCGCAGTCAGATCCCACAGCGCCAGGCAGCCACCGGCAAAGCTGGCCTCGGTGCGATTGGCACGGAACATCTCGAACAGGCGGCACTCGTCGGTGTCCACGACAATGAGGTGGCAGTCGCCGTCCCCTTCGATGGCCCCCTCGGGAATCGGCATCGCTACGCGGTCACAGTCCGACGAGTAAAGTCCACTGGACGGATCGAAGTTCTCGTGGCGTGTTGCCGCGTCGGCGGTCAGTACCGTGATCCCGTAGATGCTATTGGGGGAGTCGCTGGGTCCGTCGATACGAAAACGGGCGGTCGCCGTGTGTTGCGTCTGGAGATAGTTGATGATCGCATCGGATTCAGCGTCGGTATCGGCCTCGTCGACGCGCTGATTCCAGGGGTAGCTGGCGTCGAAGAGTTGACCTTGTGTCGCGCCGCATAGACCCGTCTCCGACATGCCGGACTGAGTGATTTCAGCTGCGTCCTCACCACATCCGAGCAACAGCGGTGTGAGTAGCGACAGCAGCGGCAGTGATTTCATTTCCAGCTCGCAGATCAGTAGGAGATTCTCGGTCCCTCGAATTTCAACGATGTCGTTGTGGCGGTAATTGTGCCGACG
>Ga0310124_10003715_pt1 | contig 10204 bp, 9 predicted proteins | sample CB11b_AW_Bot5_MG_FD_203507 | JGI IMG/M metagenome (GOLD analysis project Ga0310124, IMG submission 203507) | Marine microbial communities from Western Arctic Ocean, Canada - CB11b_AW_Bot5 | ecosystem: Environmental > Aquatic > Marine > Oceanic | place: Canada: Western Arctic Ocean | collected...
GGGGGGGGGGGGGGTGGGGGGGGGGGGGGGGGGGGGGGGGGGGGGGGGGGGGGGGGGGGGGCGGGGGGGGGCCCCGCCCCGGGGGGGGGGGGGGGGGGGGGGGGGGGGGGGGGGGGGGCCCGCTGGGCGTCGGAGGCAAACCCGGGCGATACAGGCGGGACGCAGGACATGATTCGACGGTTGCTCGGCCCACGCATAACGCTGGCGCGGTTCGACGAGCTGGCGGTGAGCGCACCCGAGCCGCAGTTGCCGTTGTTCGCGCTGTGGGGGCCGCGAGCGCTAAATATGTCAGGCCCCGGGATGTCTCTGGGCGGGCTGATCACGCCTTCGCCGGTGACGTATGGGGGGATCGACGCGGGACAGGTGGCGCGGGCGACGATGGAGAACATCGCCTTCGCGATCCGCGAGTGCGTCGGGTGGCTGGATGAGGTGTGCGGTGGGGGGGCGTGGGCTGACGCGATTGCGCTGACGGGAGGGATGGCGAACAGCACTGCGTTCGCATCGCTGTTGGCGGCGGCGCTGGGACGACCGGTGAGGCGCCACGACGCGCACGGGACGGCGGTGGGCGCGGCACTAGTTGCGGCGTTGGGCCAAGAAGCGTGGGCGGACGCTGCGTCGGAGCTCGCCGCCCGTGGGGAGCTGGTCAAGCCAGGCAACGACGAGATCGAGGTGGGCGAGCGCTACGAGCGCTGGCTGCGGCTGCGAGCGGGCCTCGACATGCTGGCGGACGAGGTCTAGATGGCGAGCGGGCCAATACAGCGACCAGGGACACGGGGGGTTTCGCGACGGCGGGTTGTGTGGAGCCTGAACCTGGTGGCGTTCTCCTGGAGCGTGGGGCTGGGCGCGGCGGTGCCAGTGATCCCGCTGCTGGCAATCCAGCTCCAGGACAACATCGCGCTGGCAGGACTCGTCATCACCATGGGCGGCGCGGGGCGCCTCACGGTGTCCTACGCGACGGGATACATGCTGGACAAGTTCGGCCGGCGCCGCGTGGCGTTGGTGGGCGTGACGATCCGCATGATCTTCTCGTTCGCGGAGGGGCTGTCACCGACGTACCTGGCGCTGGTGGGCTCGCGGTTCATGTCGGGGGTGGGAACGGCGATCTGGGGGACGGGGCTGGCGACGATCACGGCGGACATCTCCACACGAGCCGATCGGGGGTCCATCACCGGCGGGCGTCAGGGATGGATGCATCTGGGCCATGTGATTGGGCCGGTGTTGGGGGCGGCGGTGTGGGGCGCGACGGGGGACATCCGGATGCCGTTCTTCATCAACGGGGTGAGCAAGCTGATCTGCCTGCTGGTGTTCATCTTCCTGATGGTGGAGACGCGCTCGCTTTCCGAAGCCGACGAGTCGGAGGCAAAACCTGCCGCGAAGCCTGCATCAACTGCGGGCGAGGCGGGTCCGAAGCTGGGACGGGTGGCGGTGTGGGGCGCGATCTTCGCGTCGGGGTTCTTCCTGGTGCTGGTGGGGTTATTCGCGGCGGGGCTGTTCCGCGCGGCGGTTGCGGACACGCTGGTGCCGGTGTTCGTGCGCAACGAGCTGGGGCTGAGTCAATCGACGCTGGGACTCGTGCTCAGCGCGACGGGGGTTGGCGGGCTGATCGCCGCGCCCATCGGAGGGCGGATGACCGATCGATGGAACGTGGCGTGGGTGATGCTGCCAGGGGCCGCGCTGATGGCATTGGGAATGCTGGCGTTCACGCTGGAACCGTCATCGGTGGTGATGATTAGCCTGGGCGTGCTGCTGGGGGCGGGGTCGACGCTGGTGCACGTGGGGACGAACGTGTTCGCCATCGACATCTCGCCGGTGGGCGCCCGGGGGCGGTTCTTCGGACAGACGCAAGCGGCGATGCACGCAGCGGCGCTGGTGGGGCCGATCGTGGTTGGCGGGTTGGCGGACTGGGCGGGCTTCGGGTCGGCGTTCGTGCTCCTAGCCGTGTTCTTCGCCGCACTTGCGCCGGTGGGCATGGTGATGGCGCGTCATCAGCGGGTGATGGCTCGTTCGACCGAGTCGACGAGCAGGTTGCTGAGCGGTGGGCCGAGCGCCTAGTGCGAGGCAGGACGCCTTGCTATCCTGACTCCCGTGAGTACGCAATTGGCATCTGAGCGATCCGAGGACGACAACTGGCTTGCGGAGCGCGAGGCGGTGCTGGAGGGAGCGCGCGCCATGGCCCGCAAGGGTCTTGTGGCCGGTACGTCGGGCAACGTGAGCGTGCGCTGCGGGCCGGAGCTGTTGGCGATCACGGCGACGAGCGTCCCGTACGACGCGATGACGCTGGACGACGTAGTCGTGGTGGACTTCGAGGGTGAGGCGGTGTTTGGCGATGCCCTACCGTCGACGGAGACGTTGATGCACGCGGCGGTGTACCGGGCGCGGTCGGGAGTGGGGGCGGTGATGCACACGCACTCGATCTATGCGAGTGCGCTGTCGGTGGCTGGGCTGGCGGTGCCGCCGATGATCGACGAGATGGTGATCCATATAGGCGGTGCGGTCGCGGTTTCCGAGTACGCGTTCCCAGGCACGGAGGAGCTGGGCGAGGCGGTAGTGCGGGCGCTGGGCGAGCGGACGGCGGCGCTGGTGCGCAATCATGGGCTGGTGGGGATTGGTGGGACCGCGCTGGAGGCGCTCGCCATCTGCCAGATGGTGGAGCGCGCCGCGCAGATCTACACCGTGGCGGAGTCGGTCGGGGGCGCGAACGAGCTGCCCGCGGATGCCGTGGAGATGGAGCGTGAGTTGTTCCGGATGCGGCAGGCCGCGAAAGGTGATGGGGCGTGAAGGTACCGGGATTTCTGCTGCGGCGGTTGTACGTGAAGGGAAGCCTTGCGGCGACCGAGGACGGCTTCGAGTTTCAGATCCGCAATCAATTGGGGTCGGGATACGCCCGGCGCTTACTGCCGCTGACGCTGGACGGCGTTGAGCTGGACATGGCACAGACGACGTTCGAGGTCGACGGCAAGCGCGTGGCGTTTGACGCGGTCGGCAACGACGTGCCGTTCACGCTGGCGATGAACAAGACGACGACGATTGTGTATTCGGGGGGCGCGGAGGCGGTTCTCACGGCGGGCGCGGATACGCACAAGATCGGCATGCGCTTCGAGGTGGCCGGGCTGGGCGAGCTGGGATTCGACTTCACGGATGCGGCGCCGGTGAAAGGCTAGCATCGGCGATCCATGACGACTCCTTTGATCCCTCGGGTGGTGGCGGTGACGGGCGCGTCCGGCTACATCGGCGGGCGGCTGGTGGAGCGCCTGCTGGCCGAGCCAGCCATCAAGCGGGTGGTAGGCATCGACATCCGGCCCTCCCCGCTGGAGAACGAGAAGCTGGTGTCGGTGCAGCAGGACATCGGCTCGCCCTTGGACGCGCTGTTCCGGCGCAACCGGGTGGAGGCGGTGGTGCACCTGGCGTTCGTGCTGCGGCAACTGCGCGACCGCGAGGAGAGCCGCCGGATCAACGTGGGGGGGGCGTCCAACGTGTTGTGGGCGTGCGAGGCGACGGGCGTGCGCCGAATCGTGCTGATGTCGAGCTCGACGGTGTACGGCGCGCACCCAGACAACGGCGAGATGCTGACGGAGGACGCGCCGCTGCGTCCGCCGGCGGGGTTCAACTACGCGGAGGACAAGGCGCGGGCCGAATGGTTCTACCGCAACTACGCGGCCCATCGGCGCCAGAGTCAGGTGTCGGTACTGCGCGGGTGCGTGGTGATGGGGCCGATGGTTGACAACTTCATCACGCAGGCGCTGAACAAGCCCTTTCTTCTCGGCGTGGGACAGGACGACCCGGAGATGCAGTTTGTCCACGAGCAGGACCTGACGCAGATCCTGTGGCGGTTCGTGAGTGAATCACACCCGGGCGTGTTCAACGTGGCGGGGCCGGGGACGGTGGCGTGGTCGAGCGTCGTTCGCATGGGAAAGAAACGCCTGCTGCGGTTCTCCGCGCGCACGGCGTATGCGCTGACGAACCTAAGTTGGCGATTACATGTGCAAAATGACGCGCCAGGCGTGGGCCTGGATTACGTACGCTGGCCGTGGACGGTCAGCACGGACCGGCTGCAGAAGGAGTTGGGGTATACGTTCAAGCATTCGTCCATGGCGGCGATGCAGAGTTACCTGGAGCCGGCGCCGAAGGTGCAGGTGCCACCTCCGTCAGCGCCGCCACCGGCAGAGCCCGCCCCAGAGGGCGAGCCGGGAGCGGGGCCTGGCGCTTAGGCGCGTTCCTCGTTGACACTGACCTGGGAGCGGCTTAGCATATTGTCGATGCAGTTGGTCGACAATAGGCTCGCGCCTGGGTGATCACGCAAGCAAACACTCCAAAAGAGCCCTGGTCGCCAGCTTCAACGAGCCCCAGACGGGGGGGCGCCGGTCGTTCACGGGCGAGGTTTCAAACAGCGAAATGGCCACGAGTAACCAAGAGGTCAAGCGAGTTGCGGAGGAGCAGTACCGGTACGGCTGGACGACGGATGTTGAGCAAGAGTCCGCGCCTCCCGGCCTGAGCGAAGACATCGTTCGCTGGATCTCCGCCAAAAAGGAAGAGCCCGAGTGGATGCTGGAGTGGCGTTTGCGCGCGTTCCGGCACTTCATGAAGCTGGTTGACGAGCACCAGACGCCCGAATGGGCGAATCTCACGATACCCGAGATCGATTTCCAGGCGTTCTCCTATTACTCGGCGCCAAAGCCGAAGCTAGAGCTGGAGAGTCTCGATCAGGTGGACGCGGAGATTCTCAAGACCTACGAGAAGCTGGGCATCCCGCTGGAGGAGCAGAAGCGGCTCGCGGGGGTGGCGGTGGACGCCATCTTCGACAGCGTGTCGGTGATGACGACGGCGAAGGACACGCTTAAGAAGTATGGTGTGATCTTTTCGTCGGTCTCAGAAGCAGTCAAGGAGCACCCGGAACTGGTCAAGCAGTACCTAGGCTCGGTGGTCCCGTACTCCGACAACTTCTACGCCGCGTTGAACGCCGCGGTGTTCAGCGACGGTTCGTTTGTGTACATCCCGCCGGGCGTGCGATGCCCGTTGGAGCTGTCGACGTACTTCCGTATCAACGCCATGGGGTCCGGCCAGTTCGAGCGCACGCTGATCATCGCGGACAAGGGCGCGTACGTAAGCTACCTGGAGGGTTGCTCGGCGCCGATGCGCGACGAGAACCAACTGCATGCGGCGGTGGTTGAGCTGGTGGCACTGGACGAGGCGGAGATCAAGTACGCGACGATCCAGAACTGGTACCCGGGCGACAACGACGGCAAGGGCGGAATTTTCAACTTCGTCACGAAACGCGGCAAGTGCGCAGGGCGGGCGTCGAAAATCTCGTGGACGCAGGTCGAGACGGGATCGGCGGTGACGTGGAAGTACCCCAGCGTGATCTTGCAGGGCGACGATTCGATCGGCGAGTTCTACTCGGTGGCGCTGACGAAGGCGCACCAGCAGGCGGACACGGGTACGAAGATGTACCACCTGGGCAAGAACACGTCGAGTACGATTATATCGAAGGGGATTTCGGCGGGGCACGCGCAAAACACGTATCGCGGGCTGGTGCAGGTGGGGCCGAGGGCGACGAACGCGCGCAACTTCACCCGGTGCGATTCGCTGCTGATCGGCGACCAGTGCGGGGCGCATACGGTGCCGTACGTTGAAGTCAAGAACAGTTCATCGAGCGTGGAGCACGAGGCTTCCACGACGAAGGTGAGCGAGGAACAGATTTTTTACTGCCAGCAACGCGGATTGAGCCCGGAGGACGCGCAGAGCGTAATCATCAACGGGTTCGTGCGCGACGTGGTGCGCCGGCTGCCGCTGGAGTTCGCGGTGGAGGCGAACCGGCTACTGGAGATCAACCTGGAAGGAACTGTCGGCTAGATGCTTGAAATCACTGAGCTACGCGCTGAGGTGGCAGGCGTTGAGATCCTGAAGGGGCTCAATCTTCACATCGACGCCGGCGAGATACACGCGATCATGGGTCCCAACGGCTCCGGCAAGAGCACGCTGGTGAATGTGATTGCGGGCCACCCCACCTATCGCGTGACGGGCGGGACCGTCGAGCTCGAGGGCGACGATCTGCTGACGATGGCGCCCGAAGAGCGCGCACGGCGCGGAGTGTTTCTGTCGTTCCAGCACCCTATCGAGATTCCGGGGTTGCGAATGGACCACTTCATCCGTGCGGGCTACAACGCGTTGATGAAGAGCCGCGAGCAAGAAGAGTTGGACCCGCTAAAGTTTGACCGCTTGATACGTGCCAAGGCGAAGGCCGTTGACATGGACGCGACGCTGATTAAGCGCGCGGTGAACGAGGGGTTCTCGGGCGGCGAGAAGAAGCGGAACGAGGTGCTGCAGATGGCGGTGCTGGAGCCGAAGCTGCGGTTGCTGGACGAGCTCGATTCGGGGCTAGACGTTGATGCGCTGCGCAGCGTGGCAGCCAACGTGAACGATCTGCTCAACGAAGGGTCGGCGACGCTGATCGTGACGCATTACGAGCGCTTGCTCGCCTACATCGTGCCGAACCAGGTGCACGTACTGATGGACGGCCGCATCGTGGCCTCCGGGGGCAAGGAACTGGCGCGGGAGATCGAGGCCAGGGGCTACGAGTGGCTCGCCGAAGAGCAGAGCGCGTAACACCATGGCCCAGAGCGAACCCGACGCGTCCCCGTACCTGTCGTCATACCTCGCGTCGTTTGCGGCGTTCGAGGCGAACGGCGCATCGTCGAATCCTGATTGGCTGAAGCAGTTGCGCAAGCAGGCGATCGCCGACTTCGAGCGCGACGGGTTCCCGGTGGCCCGGCGCGGCAACGAGCTGTGGAAGTACACGGACGTGCGCCCGCTGGCGGCGCAGGCGTTTGAGCTTGCGAAGCCCAATGGGCACGAGCAGATCGATTTCACTCCGTACGACCTCCCCTGTCCGCGCATACACCAATTGGTTTTCGTAGATGGGCACTACGCTGCCGACCTATCGACGGAGCCGCCGAGCCAGGCCGAGCATCAGGCCGAGACGATCGGCCACCGGAGCGAGGGCCTGATTGTTGGCCGATTGGCGGAGGCGGTGCGGGAAGGATTACCGTTGGTGCAGGAGCACCTGGCAGGCCACGCCAGCACGGGAGCCTTCGGTGCGCTGAATACGGCGTTCGTCGAGGACGGTGCGCTGGTGTACATCCCGGACGGGGTGCGCGTGCACGAGCCGATCTACTTGCTGTTCATTACGACGGGCCGCGCACCGACGGTAACGCACCCGCGGGTGCTGATCGTGGCGGGGGAACACAGCCACGCAACGATCGTCCAAGGCTATGAGTCGCTGGCGGCAACGCCGGAGGCGTACTTCACGAATGCGGTGACGGAGATCGTGACGAGGCCGGGCGCGACGGTGCGCCACTATAAGCTCCAGCGTGAGGCGGCGAGCGCATATCACGTGGCTGGGGCGCATGCACGCCTGGGGCGCGATAGCCACCTGGCGAGCGTGACGCTGGACCTGGGCGGTGGGCTGGTGCGCAACGACCTGGCGATCACGCTGGCCGAGCCGGGAGCGTCGGTGTCGCTGAACGGGCTCTACCTGGCCGACGGGGCGCAGCACGTGGACAATCACACGTGGGTGGACCACGCGGTGCCGAACACGTCGAGCAACCAGGTGTACAAGGGCATCATGCGCGAGGCGTCGCACGGGGTGTTCGTTGGCGAAATCCTGGTACGCCCGGACGCCCAGCGCAGCTCGGCGCACCAGACGAACAAGAACCTGGTGCTGTCCGACACGGCGGAGGTGGATAGTCAGCCGAAGCTCCAGATCTTCGCCGACGACGTCCAGTGCACGCATGGCGCGGCGGTGGGCAGGCTGGATCCGAACGCGGTGTTCTACCTGAACAGCCGGGGGCTGGACGCAAAACAGGCGCAGGAGTTGCTCATCCGCGGATTTGTCAGCGAGGTCAGCGAGGCCATCGAACACGACGCGATACGGCAATACACGGACCATGCGATCTTGGCGAAGTTGGGTCAGGAGGCGTAGGTCAGCCGATGTACGACGTTCAACGCATTCGCGACGATTTTCCGATCCTGAAGCGCCAGGTGAACGGGACGCAGTTGGTGTACCTGGACAACGCCGCGACTTCGCAGAAACCGCAGTCCGTGATCGACGCGCTGGTTGACTACTACTCGAACTACAACTCCAACGTACACCGGGGCGTGCATACGCTGAGCGTGGAGGCGACGGACGCTTACGAGGTGGCCCGGCAGAAGATCGCGGACTTCATCAACGCACCATCGCCGGAGAACATCGTGTTCGTGCGCAACACGTCAGAGGCGATCAACCTAGTTGCGTACACGTGGGTAGCGACGAACGTGAAGGCGGGCGACCGGATCGTGACGACGGAGCTGGAGCATCACTCGAATCTGGTGCCGTGGCAGGAGGCGGTTGCGCGGGCCGGGGCCGAGCTCAAGATGTTCAAAATGGCCGACGATTACACGCTGGATATTTCCGACCTCGATGAGCTGCTGACGCCGAACACGCGGCTCGTGGCATTCACGCAGATGTCGAACGTGCTGGGGACAATCACTCCGGCCAAGGAGATCGTGGCGGCGGCGCATCGCGTAGGCGCACTGGCCCTGGTGGATGCGGCGCAGAGCGTGCCGCACACGGCGGTAGACGTGCAGGAGTTGGACTGCGATTTCCTGGCGTTCTCGGGCCACAAGATGGCCGGGCCCATGGGTATCGGCGTGCTGTACGTGAAGGGCGATGTGCTGGAGCAGATGGAACCGTTCTTGCGTGGCGGTGAGATGGTGCTGGAAGTGACGTACGAGAAAGCCACTTGGGCCGATCTGCCGATGCGGTTCGAGGCGGGGACGCCAAGTGTGGCGGACTCGATTGCGCTGGGCGCGGCGGTCGACTATCTGACGGGCTTGGGCATGGACAACATACGCCAGCACGAGATTGCCTTGACTGACTATGCGTTGGAACGCTTCCAGGAGCTCGAAGAGGTGACGACGTACGGGCCGGCGGACACGTCGATCCGGGGCGGGGTAATCTCGTTCACGATGGGCGACGTGCACCCGCACGATATCGGCCAGGTGCTGGATCAGATGGGGGTGGCGATCAGGACGGGCCACCACTGCGCGATGCCACTGGTACGCAGCAAGCTACACGTGCCGGCGACGGCCCGGGCGAGCTTCTACCTGTACAATACGGAGGAAGAGGTCGACGCGCTGATCAATGGCCTGAAGACGACGCTGAGGTATTTCGGTGACCCAAACGCCCGAAGGTCTTGACGACCTCTACCAGGACATCATTCTTGACCACTTCCGGAGCCCCCGCCATCAGGGGGCTCTTGCGCATGCGGATTTGCACGGAGAGGGGTTCAACCCGTTCTGCGGGGACCAGATCGATCTGACGATGGCCCTCGGCGACGACGGGCGGATCACGGACGTGGGCTTCGAGGGCGAGGGATGCTCGATCTCGCAGGCGTCGGCGTCGATGCTGACGGTGCAGCTGATGGGCAAGTCGCTGGACGAGGCGGAGGTGCTGGTGCAGACGTTCAAGGGCATCATGAAGGGCGATGAGCTCTCGGAAGCCCAGGAGGACGAGCTGGGGGAGATCGCGGCGCTCCAGGGCGTACGTCAGTTCCCGATCCGCATCAAGTGTGCGTTGCTGGGGTGGACGACGCTGCAGGACGCGATTACGGCGTACCGCGCCCTCTAGGCGCCGGTGTGGTGCAAATGCTGTCAGTCCTGCACGCTGATGGGGCTTGCCGCCTGGAAACGTGCGTGCGCCCACCAACCCGGCCCTCTAGCGCTGTCCGCTGGGCTTTCGGAGGGCGAGATAGGTTCTCGCGACCCGACGGCGTCGACTAACTGTTGGGGGGGGCGGTCAGCGGGGGCGGAGCTGACCGTCGGCTAGCTCGAGAACTTCGCCGGAAAGCTCCATGGACGCTTCCGCCGCCATGACGAAACGCTGGCCCACGAATTCGGGGCCGGCCATGCGTTGGCGTGCCTCATCGGGCGCGAGCTCGGTGGCGATCTGGGTTCCGGGCGAGATCATGACGACGCATATGCCGTGGGGGCGCTCTTCCTCGGCAACAAACTTGGTGAAGGTCTTGATGGCGTCTTTGGAGACGGCATAGGCGCAAGACCCGGGCACCTGGGTACTGCCACCGCCCATGGTGCTGACTACGTGCCCAGTGCCCCTTGCCTCCATGTACGGCAGGGCATATTTGGTGCAGAGGAAGGTGCCTCGGAGGTT
>Ga0310124_10003716_pt1 | contig 10201 bp, 7 predicted proteins | sample CB11b_AW_Bot5_MG_FD_203507 | JGI IMG/M metagenome (GOLD analysis project Ga0310124, IMG submission 203507) | Marine microbial communities from Western Arctic Ocean, Canada - CB11b_AW_Bot5 | ecosystem: Environmental > Aquatic > Marine > Oceanic | place: Canada: Western Arctic Ocean | collected...
ACGACCGGTACGCGAGTGGTGATCCCCAGCCCGTCCTTTTCGCTCTACGGGCAGTATGTGACCATCTGTGGCGGTCAACCTGTGTTCGTCGACCTTGATGAACAGTTCGGCTTCGATACCGACGCTCTTCACCGGGCCATCGCACAGGAACAGCCCGGGGTCGTCATTCTTTGCGCACCCAACAATCCGACGGGTTGCGACATCGACAATGACAGCCTTATCGACCTCCTCGAAGCGACGGATGGATTTGTCGTCGTCGATGAGGCCTACGGCGAGTTCACCGATCGGACGGCCGTCGACCTCCTCGATCGGTACGCGAACCTGGTCGTGCTCAAGACGCTGTCAAAAGCGTTCGGGGGTGCCGGCATTCGCATCGGCTATCTCATCGCACATCCCGACATCGTCGCCCACGTTCTCAAGGTGAAGCTTCCCTTCGACATCAATACCTTCTCCCGAATCGCGGCACTGGAACTCCTGGAACACGCCGACCTGATTCGCGAACACGCGAGTCAGATATGCCAGGAGCGAACGCGCCTGTTTGGAGCCTTGGAAAAAGTGCGGGGAATCACACCCTACCCGACGTCTGCGAATCTCATCCTCTTCGACGTCGGGACGCCGGACATCATTTTCGATCGCCTTGTTGAAAGAGGTGTGCTGGTTCGAAATGTCTCGGGCTACCCGAACCTTTCCCGATGCTTGCGGGTCAGCGTCGGAACGCCCGAGGAAAACGACACTTTTCTGGAGGCACTCCAGAAAAGCCTCGGAGTCACTTAAACCATGTCCAAACCCACCGATATCCGTCCCGTCGGCCTCACTGCCTATTACCTTCCCGTCGAGGCAAGGATACCCTATCGCTTCGGTACCGAATTACTCTCGCACGTCACGTGCATTCGTATCTGCATAGAAGTCGAAACAGGAACGGGCGGGCGCCACCACGGGTGGGGCGAGACACCACTGAACGTCCAATGGGCGTGGCCATCGACCCTCAGCATCGCCGATCGGCTCGAAGCCGTTACGGCACTCTGTGGCGATCTCGCGCAGCGATGGGCGACCTTCGACCGGCTCGGACATCCCATCGAAGTGGGCCACGCTTTCCTGAGAGATGTGTTACCCGTTGCATTGGCCGAAATCAACCGTGTTCGCTCGGGTGACCCCATCCCGTGGCTGGCTGCCCTCGTCGCAAACTCGGCATTCGACCTCGCACTTCACGATGCCTATGGGAATGCGCACAGTCAGCCGACGTACGCCACGTATACCCAGGAATGGATGAACGACGACCTCGCCGCCTATCTCAGCCCGGCGGAAGGAACAGATGTCTCGTTTCAGGGTCGTTTCCCCGACAGCTATCTGGCGCCCAAACGCGCCGATCGGATACCCGCCTGGCACGCCGTTGGAGGGAATGATCTGCTATCGGACAGCGAGCGCACCGGTGAGGAACCCGATGATGGCTACCCCGTCGTCCTGCCGGACTGGATTCACACAGATGGGCTGAACTGTCTTAAAATCAAGCTGACTGGAGAATCAGAGGGTTGGGATTACGACCGGATCGTCGCGATCGGAAAGATCGCGATCGAGCACGGCGCCTCCTGGCTGTGCACAGACTTCAACTGCACCGTCAAGAGTGCGGATTATGTCAACGATATCCTCGATCGACTCCTTGTGGATCATCCTCGAATTTTCCAGATGATCCTGTATGTCGAGCAGCCCTTCCCCTACGATCTGGAAGCGAATTCGATCGACGCGCACAGTGTGTCGGCGCGAAAGCCTCTCTTCATGGACGAAAGCGCCCACGACTGGCGTCTCCTGGAGTTGGGACGAAGCCTGGGTTGGACGGGCGTTGCGCTCAAAACCTGCAAAACACAAACCGTGGCGATCTTGAGCCTCTGCTGGGCGCGCGCCCACGGTATGACGCTGATGGTGCAGGATTTGACCAATCCGATGCTGGCACAGGTTACGCACGCTTTACTCACTGCCCACGCCGGAACCGTCATGGGACTCGAAACAAACGGTATGCAGTTCTATCCCGAGGCTTCACGTCCCGAAGCTGAGGTGCACCCCGGTGTCTATCGCCGGGTCGGCGGCCACCTCGACCTGACCAGCGTACGGGGATCGGGATTCGGCTATCGGCTGGAAGAAATCGAACGAACGCTCCCTGAGCCCTTCGCAACCTTCACCGGATAAAAGAGATGGTGCGAAACACGAACGTCCAACGCGCGACGAGTGAAACCGACATTCGTCTAAGCCTTAACCTCGATGGGTCCGGGGTAAGTCAGGTTGAATCAGGCATCGGCTTCTTCGACCATATGCTGACAGCCTTCACCCGACACGGTCAATTCGATCTCGATGTGAAGTGCAGGGGCGACCTCGAAGTTGACGCTCACCACACCGTGGAAGACATCGGCATCTGCCTCGGGCAGGCGTTCGACGAAACACTCGGTGACAAGTCAGGCATCACGCGCTTCGGGAACGCTGTCGTACCTATGGATGAGGCATTGGCGCGCGCGATCGTCGACCTGTCGGGACGTCCGTATCTGGTCTATGAAGCCGAGCTCGAAGAGGCAACCGTTGGTACGTTCCCGACCGAGCTCGGCGCGGAGTTCTTTCGAAGCCTCGCCGACCACGGTCGCTTCAACCTCCACATCGATCTCCTGCGTGGCTCGAACGCCCACCATTGCCTCGAAGCCATCTTCAAGGCTGTCGCCAGAGCCTTGCGTCAGGCCGTCGCGATGGATGCCGGCTTAAAAGGCATTCCGTCCACCAAGGGCGTGCTGTAGCCGCAGTGAAGCAGGTTTCACTCAAAGAGGCGGTCCGCATCCGAAATCAAGCTCGGAAGGACGGCACGTGTGTCGTCTTTACGAACGGATGCTTCGACCTGTTGCACGAGGGCCATCGATCGTGTCTCTCCGCGGCACGGTCGATGGGAGACCTCCTCATCGTTGGTCTCAACAGCGACGATTCCGTGCGACGACTGAAAGGGAGCAACCGCCCCGTGAATCCGTTGGCCAAACGAATAGCCGACCTGTCGAGCGTGGAACCGGTCGGCCATATCGTCGTCTTCGAAGAGGACACTCCGGAAGCGCTGCTCACCGCGCTCGAGCCCGACATCCTCGTCAAGGGGGCCGATTACAAGAGAGACGAAATCGTCGGTCGTGACATCGTGGAACGCGGCGGGGGGCGTGTCGAAACCGTGCCTTATGTAGCCGGCAAGTCGACGACCCGGAAAATCGCCTCAAGCTCTTGAGGATCCTGCACACCATCTACGATGATCCCTGGAATCCGTGGCTCGGTGGCGGGGGTGCGCTACGAACGTTTCAGATCAGCCGTTGTCTGGCCGACCACCACGAGATCACAATCCTGACCGGCACCTATGAGGGCGCCGTCGACGAGGAGGAGCGCGCAGGCGTTCGTTTTCTTCGAGTTGGCACGCCGTCGTCATACGCCCTCAGTCGACTCTCGTTCTCGGTCGCCGCCGCCGTCCACGTCGCAAAAGCTGACTACGATCTCTGGGTCTATGGATTCTCGGCTTTCGCGCCCCTCTACGCGACCGCGCCCCGCAGACAGAGTGCCCTCCTCGAGTTCTTCCACCTCATGGGCGATCACGCCGTGGAAAAGCATCCCCTCATTGGACGCACAACCTCGCGCATCGAGTCTGCAACGCTTCGAGCCTATCCGAACGTCCTGACCATCTCGCCGAGTGTCCGCGACGCGGTAGCCGCAATCCGTGGGTCTGATGGTCTACATATCGTTTACACTGGCATCGATGCCAGCTCCTTCGTGGATCCACTCGATGAGGAGGATTACATCCTGTTCTTCGGACGGCTGGACCCCTACACCAAGGGGTTGGACCTGCTGTTGCAGGCCTTCGCCAGACTGGACAGGAAAGACATACGGCTCAGAATCGCGGGACGTGGCTCCAGGGACAGTCAAAGCGAGCTCGAGGGCCTGGCCCGCGAGCTCGGTATCGCATCTCACGTAGAATTCCTCGGGCCGGTTTCTGACGAGCAACGCACGGATCTTTACCGTCACGCTCTTTTTTTCTGCACGCCCTCACGCTACGAGGGATGGTGTATGGCGGCGGTAGAGGCCGCCGCCGCAGGTAAGGCTGTTCTAGGGACGCGGATCCCCGGTCTGCAAGATGCGGTACGCGACGGCGAAACCGGAATCCTGGTCCCTCCGGATGACGTGCCCGCATTGTCGGAGGCCATGAAACATCTGCTCGCCAACGCCGATGATCGGTCCAGGCTCGGCCTGGCCGGCCGTCGATGGGCGGAGAACTTTACCTGGGAGAAAATCGCGGCCGATCAGGAACGCCTCTATCACTCAGTCGCGTAATCGATCGAAGAACATCAACTATGAGCCGAGCCCGCCAACGAAACAGGCCTCTACCGCAAGAGACGTCCAAAATCGAACCGCTTCTTAGAAGGAGAGGCGTGGTTCCCCTCACCTTTCTATTTCTAACCATCATCTACTTCGCTGGATTCGTCTTCGGAGATGTCGTGATCGAAGGCGTAGACACCCGGAACGAATTCTATCTCGGCAAGGAGCCGTTGGGGGAGAAGCTGGCCGACCTTGCCCCTGAGAACTGGTCCCGGTATCTGGGCGGCACACCTATGTCCGGATTCCGAAAGGGGAAGTATTTCCCTCTACACGTCATTTCCCTCTTCACATCCTGGCATCGCTACCTGGGTTGGCGCTACTTCTTCGCCACGTTTGCCGCCTGCTACACGATGTTCCTGTGCGCCCGGGGAATCGGGCTTCGTCTCCTGCCCTCCTGGCTCACAGGCCTGATGTACGGGTTCGCACCCACACTCATGACGTTCATCTACCCAGGTCAGGAAGGGAAAATGCTCGTCATCGGGTTGCTGCCGCTTATGGTGTGGTCACTCTACCGAGGGATGGACACCCGGAAGCCCATCTACCCGCTCGTCCTTGGCGCGACGGTCGCTGCGGGTATCTTCACGCCTCATCTTCAAATGCTCTACTATGCCCTGCTCGGATTGGGCCTGCTTTTCCTCGTTCGTGTCATCCAGGCCTATCTCGAAGAAAGGGATCTGGCCGGGCTGGCGCGCCGATCCATAATCGCAGCCGCCGGCATCGCAATCGGCCTGTCCGTTGGTGCCGTTGGGACGTTTCCGGCCTATCAGTACACAAAGACAGAATCACGGCGTGCCGGTACGCGGGGCGAGGGTGTGGGAATCGAGTACGCCCAGTCCTGGTCCCTTCATCCTGAGGAAATCGCCTCGCTGATCGTGCCCGAGTTCGTCCACTTCTACAAACCGGACACTCGCCAGAATTTGTACTGGGGTCGGAACCCGATCAAACTCAACACAGAGTATTTCGGGCTGATCCCACTTGCCCTCGCCCTCATCGCGCTGAGTCGAATCCGTAAGGATCCACGCATTCTCCCCCTCGCCGTGCTGGGTGCTTTCTCGCTCGCATTCTCACTCGGACCCCATACGCCACTCCACGCTCTTTTCTACGAGTTCATCCCGGGTATGCACGTACTGCGCGTACCGGGCATGATTGCATTCCTTTTCACATTCCCCGCCATCCTCCTCGCCGGAATCAGCCTCGACCGATTCGCGACCGAGGTATCAGATCAGGATCGTAAAGCCCTGTGGACAGTGGGGATCTTGCTCGGTCTACCACTCCTCATATGGGCAGCCGCGACCGAAACAGGTATGAGTATCTGGCGCGACCTCTTCTGGACAGACATGCCCGCCGACAAGACAGCTGTGGCACGAAACAACATCCCGTTCCTGCAGAACGGCGCCGGATTGGGCATCCTGTGGCTTGGGACACTCATTCTACTCGGCTACCTGAGAGCACAGCGTCGACTGACCGCGCAGGCCTTCCTGCTGTTGCTCGTCCCCCTCATCTTCCTCGACACGTGGAGAGTCGACCTGCCATACCTCCGGTACATCGACCCTTCACGCCATCCCGATCCCGAAGTCGTGATTCCCAACACGATCGGTACCTTGCGATCCGACAAAGCGCACTATCGTGTGTTTGTCATGGCCAACCTCCAGGTCACAGACGCAGACCTCGTCAACGTCGCCTACCACGAACCCTTCTCTGTGCGTCGCTACGATGCGATCATCCGTGATCATCTGAATGATCTACAGATGTTGAGTCTGCTCAACACGAAATACATCGTGACCGACCGCCAGATCCAGATCGCGGGGTTGGTACCCGCCGCCACAGATCGGGGCGCCTTCCTCTACAGAAACGAAAAGGCCCTTCCGTTCTTCTATCTTGTCGGTGATTACACCGTGATGGACGAGGAATCAGCCATCATCGACAAGCTCAAGGAAGCCGGGTTTGATCCGAGCCGGACGGTCATCCTCGAATCGGAGCCTCCGACCCGGATAGACGTGTCCCCCGATGGACACGTGAGCCTCGTCGAGTTCGCACAACGCCAGGGCAGGCTGTCCTTCGATGTAAAAACACCGACTGCGCAAGTTCTCGTGATCAGTCAAAACTTTTTTTCTCACTGGACCGCCACCGTGGATGGAACGGCCACCGACCTCTTCCGCGCCAATTATCTCTGGCAGGGCGTGGTCGTACCTCCAGGAAGCCATCGGATCGAACTCACCTACTATGATGGACTCGCCGTCGTCTGTCGTTGGATCAGCCTGATTAGCACAGTCGGATTGATCGGGGGCCTCTTCTACCTCGGCCGTAAGGAGACCCGTGGCGAAGAGTAGACAGAGACTTGCCTCGAGCGAACCGGAGGACGAGGCCATCCCCATCGAGGACTGGTTAGAGACGATCACCACACATCTGGCGTTCCTTCCGAGTCTGACTATCCTGACTGCTCTACTCGTGTGGTTGTCCTTCGACCCGCGGCTATCCATCATCGGCGACAATGCCGAGTTCATCACGCTCGGCCGTGCGATAGCCCAGGGCCACGGCTTGACCTACATCAACACCGTTGAGCAACTACCTGCGACCAAGTACCCGTTCGGGTTCCCGCTTGTCCTCGCCGTCGTCCATCTGCTCTACCCATTCAGCCTGTCGGCGATGAAGATCCTGGTTGCCGCCACGTTCGTTCTCAGTGTCCCGCTGATCTACAAAGTCGTCGCCAGATTGGCATCTCCTGTGCACGCGGTTTGGGCGGTGGGATTTTCTATGGTCTCCATCTACACCCTGCACTTCGGAAGCCTTGTGTTGTCCGAAGTGCCGTACATGCTGACCTCTCTCATCACAATCTGGCTCATCCTGGAGGCTGACGAGAAGGATACCATTCGATCACACGGCATCGCCGTCCTCTCTCTGATGGTCACGTACTATGTTCGATCCATCGGAATCAGTCTCGTCGTCGCGGCGGTCGCATACTTTCTGATTAAAGGGAAATCGAAGCTGGCAGCCGGTTACGGTGGGGCGTGTCTAATCCTGGCTCTTCCCTGGCAGATCAGAACGCAGATGGCGGGTGGACCGAGCTATGTCCGCACCTGGCTGCTGAGCGCAGATCCCTACACACTCGAAGGCACGCTGGGTTTCTCCGGCCTTATAAATCGAATCTTCTCAAACATCTATCTCTACACCACGCAAGAGCTGCCCCGCGTATTCTGGCCGTCCTTTTTCGACTATCAATACGCCGGGCCTTTGGATTTGGGATGGATAGGACCCGCCCTCGGCATCATTCTGTCTCTGCTCTTCATCGTCTCTCTGGTAAGAGGACTATGGGGTGGCAGCCTGCTGGCGCTCTACCTGCTCTTCTACCTGGGCGTCTGTCTTCTTTGGCCGGAGGTTTGGGCAAGTGTCCGCCTCCTGATTCCCGTCATTCCATTCATCACTTTGGGCGTGATTCAAACCATACATCTGCTTGCCAGCAAGGTGCGCCCAACGGTGCTACCCCACGTCGCTGTAGCATCGTTCGGAATGCTCTACTGCATCAGTAACGTCTCGGCGATCACACGCCACCTGGACTATGTCCAGCGACAACCTGCAAACTACCGCAACTATTTCCGGGCAGCAGACTGGATCCGCACAAACACGCCGGAAGATGCAGTCATCTGCTGCAGGAAATCCTATCTTATGTTCGTCACAGCCAACAGAAAGACGACGAGCTACAAGTTCACGACCGATCCGGACGCGCTTATTCAAGACCTGACAGACAAAGGGGTCGACCACGTCGTGGTGAGCCATCTCAGCAATTCGACGCCCAGGTATCTGGTCCCGGCGATCCAGGCGAACATGATTCGATTCGAGTCCCTGCACGTCGTCCCTAACCCCGATACCTACGTACTTCGATTCAAATGACCTTGAGCATCCTGATCCCGGCCTACAACGAGCGCCACTTCATTCGCGAAACGATTGAACGCGTTCTCCGTGCGCAACTACCTGAAGGGATGGAGCGGGAGCTCATCGTCGTCGACGACGGATCGATCGATGGCACGCGCGACATCCTGGCCAAGATCGAGGCCGAACACTCGAACGTCCGCGTGCACCAGCAGGATCGAAACCAGGGCAAGGGAGCGGCCATTCGGAAAGCCATCGAATTGGCGTCAGGCGATCTCTGCATCATACAGGACGCTGACCTGGAGTACGATCCCAACGATTACACCTCGCTGCTCCAACCGATCATAGATGGGGATGCGGACGTCGTATACGGATCGCGATTCGCGGCCAGCCGATACCGCCGGGTACTATTCTTCTGGCACACGATTGGAAATCGTCTCCTCACGCTCACCTCGAACGCCTTCACAAACCTCAACCTGACCGATATGGAAACGGGCTACAAGGTTGTCAAGACGAGCATCCTCAAGTCGATCCCGATTCGCAGCAATCGATTCGGTATGGAACCGGAGTTGACAGCCAAATTGGCCAAACGGGGGTGCCGCATCTACGAAGTCCCCATCTCGTATCGCGGGCGGAGTTACCAGGAAGGCAAAAAAATTACCTGGAAGGACGGGGTGAAGGCCTTCATCACGATCGTCTACTATTGGCTGGTCGACGACATCTACGAAGAGCGTTACGGTCACGACATTCTGTATTCGCTGTCCCGCACGCATCGCTTCAACCGATGGATGGCAGATACGATCAGACCTTACGTCGGTGAACGTGTTCTTGAGATTGGTGGGGGCCTCGGTAACCTGACCCTGAAACTGATACCGCGCGAACATTACACCGTATCCGATCGCGATGCGCTTCATCTCGACTACCTCCGAAGTCGGTTTCGCGACTATCCGTCGGTCGACGTTCGGTCACTCGACCTCGAATCGCACGAAGACTTCGCAGATATCCAGAGGCATTTCGACACGATCGTTTGCCTTAACGTACTGGAGCACGTCCCCGATCATACCCGGGCACTCAAAAACATGTTCGACGCTCTCCGGCCGGGTGGAACGGCCATCATTCTGGTGCCGCACGTGCAACTTCTTTACGGCAGTCTGGATCGCGTACTTGAACACCAGTTGAGGTATTCGAAGCGGTTACTCCGCGAACGGTGTGAATCAGCCGGATTCGAAATAGACCAACTCGTCGGTTTCAACCGGATCGGATTCCTGCCCTGGCTCATCTTCGGTCGAATCTTAAGGCGCACGAAATTCGGCAAACTTCAGCTCAAGATTTTCGACAGTTTCGTCTGGTTATGGCGGGTGCTTGAACACGTTTTGCCAGTACCCGGTTTGTCCATCATCGCCGTGGCCCGCAGACCTAGGGACACGCCCGAAACAGGGTGAGCAGCTTGGAAATCGACCGAGTATTGTCTAACTTCGATTTTCCAACTGACCGCGCAAATCCACCTGCACACAAACACCTGTGAGCCGATGACTCAAAGAGACGCGAATACACCGAGCTCCCATTCGCACGACATCACGGTCGTCATCCCCCTTCTCAACGAAGAGGAAAGCCTGCGACCCCTGATCGACCGCATTCGGACCTCGTTGGATCATACTGCCTTCACCTACGAAGTGGTATTCGTCGACGACGGCAGTACCGACGGATCGGCGGCCGTCCTGGAGGAGCTCCACGCCTCTGGATCGAACATCAAAGTGATCCAATTCCGCCGGAATTTTGGGAAAGCCGCGGCCTACACCGCAGGCTTCGCGGAGGCCGATGGAAACATCATCATCACAATGGACGCCGATCTCCAGGACGATCCCGCGGAGATTCCGGCTCTCGTAGCCAAGTTAGAAGAAGGTTTCGATCTCGTATCGGGGTGGAAACAGAAGCGGCACGATCCCCTGGGGAAATC
>Ga0310124_10003721_pt1 | contig 10199 bp, 8 predicted proteins | sample CB11b_AW_Bot5_MG_FD_203507 | JGI IMG/M metagenome (GOLD analysis project Ga0310124, IMG submission 203507) | Marine microbial communities from Western Arctic Ocean, Canada - CB11b_AW_Bot5 | ecosystem: Environmental > Aquatic > Marine > Oceanic | place: Canada: Western Arctic Ocean | collected...
CGCAGACCAGGGCGTTGTGCCGGAGTGCCAGGAGTGCGATGGACTTGAAGGTCGAGGCGGGATGACCGAAGAAGTCGACGAACAGGCCGCGCGAGCCGGCGTCCTGATCGCCGAGCATGGCGAGGTCGCGGCCGGCTTCGAGTCGTTCGACCATCTCGCGGCTGGCTCCGTTCTTATCGAGCAGGTCGTGGCCGGTGTCGCTGCGGAAACGGAGGAAGAACCGGTCGAGGTGTGGGTTGTCGAGGCGGCGGGCGATGACTCCCATCGGGAAACCGAAGATGCCGAAGATCCAGACGGCCAGTTCCCAGTTTCCCATGTGGCCGCTGATCAGAATGACCGGTCGGTCGGAGAGCAGTGCGCTGACGGCCTGGTCCTGGTTGCGGAAGCGGATCAGGCGGCGGAAGTTGTGTCGAGTGAGTCGTTGGCGGAGGTGGAAGACTTCGCCGACGGTGCGAAACAGGTGGCACCACATGCGACCGATCAGACGATCGGCATCGACATCGGGTCCGAGAGCACGGCGGATATTTTCGGTGGCGATTTTGTATCGAGTCAGGCGGCGAGGCAGCAGGCGGTGGACGCAGAACCCGGCGAGGCTCGAGCCCAGATCGATGGCCCACAGCGGAATGGCGTGCACCACCGCGACCATCGTGCGAAAGGCCGCGTATTCGAGAAGATGCCGAAGTCGTCGGGCCATCCCGGCGTCCTTGCCGTGGAGGAATGTGGTGGAATGTGGTGGAAGCGATTTGTCGAGAGTGTGCCGCGGCTTGGGGGTCGGGTCAAGAGGGATGCGTTTTGCGGCTGAGTGGTCGGGTTGCGAGCCTGGCTATTTCTTCCGTTTCGCTTTGGCCGGGATTCTGGGGTCACGTTTCAGCGGCATCGAGACGGTTTTCCGGGTCCAGGCCGATTGGTAGATGGCCAGGATGATCTCGACGCTGCGTCGTCCTTCGCGGGCGTCGATCAGCGGTTTGCTGCCGGTCCGGATCGAGCGGATGAAGTCCTTGAGTTGGTGTGTGTGTCCGTCGAACGAGATGGCCGACGGGTCGCTGGCTCCGGTGCCACCCACATCGTCGCCGCCAAACCGTGCGATGATGGCGGCATCGTTGCTTCGTCCCTTGGCGAAGTTCCAGGTCACGAGCCGGTCTTCTTCGACGACAGCAGTTCCCTGGGTGCCGTGGATTTCGACCTTCTTGGAGAACCCTGGATAGGCAGCGGTGGTGGCTTCGATGGTGCCGAGTGCTCCGTTGGCGAATCGCACCGCGGCCACTCCGGTGTCTTCGACCTCGATTCTCTTGTGAGCCAGCGTATCGGTCAGGGCGGTGACCTCGGCCACGTTCCCCATGAGATAGGCGATCAGATCGACGCTGTGGATGGCCTGGTTCATGTAGGCTCCGCCACCGTCGAGGGCCCATGTGCCTCGCCAACCGCCGCTGTCGTAGTATTCCTGAGTCCGCCACCATTTGACATAGCTGTCGGCGAGCGTGAGTTTGCCGAATCGGCCCGAGTCGATGGCTGTCTTCAGTGCCTGTGTCACACCGTGGTAGCGTGACGGGAAGATGGTGGTCAGTTGGACTCGGTTCTTGCGGCAGGCATCGATGATGGCATCGCAGCGCTTGAGAGTGATTTCGAGTGGTTTCTCGACGACGACGTGTTTGCCGGCGGCGGCGGCGGCAACGGCCGGGTCGCGGTGGGCTCCACTGGGCGTGCAGATGGTGACGATGTCGACCGAGGAGTCCTGGAGCATCTGTTCGAGAGTTGCGTAGGCGGTGACTCCTGGATTGGCCTCAGCAAAACGTTCGGCTGCTGCGGGGAACGCGTCGAAGCAGGCGGTGATGTTTGCACCGCGGATCTCGTTGACGGCCAACGCGTGGAAGTTGGCGATCATGCCGCAGCCAACGATGCCGAATCCGGTTGCCATGATGGAGTCTCGTGCTCTCTGAGGAATACAGGTCGTTGAGCTGTTTGTTTCGGTCGCAGTTCAGTCGCGGGTTCAGTCGCTGCTGAGTGTGACACGGCAGAAGCGTTTCTTGCCGACCCACAGCAGCAGTCCGTCGGTGACATCGACGAGTGTGTCGTGGCTGTCGAAGCGTTGTTTGTCCTGGCCGAAGTAGGCTCCGCCCTGGGAGATCGCTCGTCGGGCTTCGCTGGTGGAGTTGCAGAGGTTGGTGAGTTTGAGGAGTTGTGCGGCGGAGAGTTGTCCGTTGTTGAGTTCGGCGATCGAGACGACGACTTCGGGGATGTCTTCGGGTTGGCCTCCCGATCCGATTTCTCGTTCCCAGCGTTCGATCGCCAGGTCGGCGTCTTGCTGCGAGTGGTATTGCCCGATGACGACCGCAGCGAGTTGTTGTTTGCACTGTTTGGCGTGTCCACCGAGCAGCGAGTCGACGTTTTCGAGCGGCATATCGGTCAGCAGTTCGAAGTACATTTTCATGCAGTCGTCGGGCAGTTGCATGAATTTCTTGATCATGTCGAAGGGTGAATCGGCGATGGCGATGTAGTTGTCGAGGCTTTTTCCCATCCGGCGGTGTCCGTCGAGTCCGACGAGGATGGGTGACATGACTCCCACCTGGCCGGGTTGTCCGGCGTCCTTTTGGAGGTCGCGGGCGAGCATGAAGCTGTAGAGTTGTTCGGTGCCGCCGAGTTCGATGTCGGCAGAGACCTGGACCGAATCCCACGCCTGCATGATCGGGTAGAGGCATTCGTGGAGATAGATGGGGGATTCGGACTTGTAGCGTTTGGAGAAGTCATCGCGAGTGAGCAGTTGAGCGACGGTGACCTTGCTGGTGAGTTCGAGAGTTTCGAGGAAGGACATGTCGGCGAACCAATCGCCGTTGTGGACGATTTCGGCCGAGTCGAGATCGATGACCTGTCCGAGTTGCGAGAGGTAATCGGCGGCGTTGGCTTGGACCTGTTCGGGGGTCAGTCGGGCGCGGGTTTCGTCTCGACCGCTGGGGTCGCCGACCAGGGCGGTGTAGTTGCCGATGATGATCACGGCCTGGTGTCCCAGCGACTGGAACTGTCGCATTTTGCGCATCGGGACGGTGTGGCCCAGGTGCAGGTCGATGCCGGTGGGATCGATGCCGTACTTGATGCGAAGTGGCGTGTCCGACGCGAGACTCTGTTCGAGCTTTTCGATCAGTTCCGACTCGGGCACGATTTGTTCGATGCCACGGCGGATGATTGCGAGTTGTTCGTCGAGTGGAGGAAAGGGCATCGAGGGGCATCCGCAGCGTGCGAGTGTCGTAATGGTCCCCAAGCTATCAACCGCGTTGGGCAGTGGAAAGTGCTGATGGGCCCCTGTCTAGGGATGGCGGAACGCGGCTGCGAACTTGAGCGTCTTGCACTCGGTCAAGCGGCTGCCGACTCGATCATCATCGAGAGGATATTGTAGGCGTTGAAGAGCATGTGAATCACCACGACGGCCAGGAAGCTGCCGGTGCGGTGATAGGTCACACCGAGCACCAGTGCCAGTGGTGCCAGGCCGACCGCATCCTGCCAACTTGGGTGAATCGCACAGAACGCCAGGGCTGTCAGCAGGATGGAGCACGACGGAGAGAGTTGGTTGAGGAGAGTCCGTTGCAGAATCACTCGAAACATCAGCTCTTCGACCCACGGTGCGACCAGGACGGCGCTGATGGTCACCGTGATCATCACCTGCCCGGTCTGGTCTTCGCCGATCAACTTCAGCAGCGGATGAATGAGATTTTCGGGGCGAAACGGCAGAGTGGCTTGGAAGACAATCAGAGTTGGCAGCAGGCAGGCCAGGAAGCCGACGATTCCGTAGAGCAGTTGTCGGGCCAGGGGTTCAGCGTTGGATGTGGAGTTTCTCCAGGCCCAGGTCCAGTTGCGTTGTCCGGTTGGAGTGGATTCGGTTGTGTAGTGGTTGGCGTTGTGGCGAGCGGTTTCGATCAGAGCGATCAGGAATCCGAACAGTGCGAGATGCATCAACGAGTTGTGGATGATGGGTGCGTTGATGGCATCGGCGCCGGCGGAGGTGGTCGGTGTTGGTTTCATGGCGAAGATCGAGAGAGAGAGCCAGCTGGCGACGGTGGCGGGCAGAAGCCAGCCGGGCCAGGGCATCAGCTTTCGAGAGTGAGCGGCGGGCCAGGGGGATTGGCCGAGCCCGCGCCACACCAGGAACCCGCAGGTGCCGATGCTGACGAGCACGAGCAGGTTGATGAGCTGGGCCAGCATGGACATCAGGTCAATGGGTGGCGTCGACATGTTGGAGAATTGTACGAGATCAGGTGGTCACAGCAGAGGCTGTCCCGACTCACTTGGGCTGCTATCATCGGCCGCGTGACGAGCATCCTGGAAAAAATTGTCGAAACGACACGCGGTCAGATGGCTCGCCGTCGGGCCCAGTGTCCGCTATCGGAGCTGGAGAGTCGGCTGGTCGATCTGCCGCCGGTTCGAGGGTTCATCGATGCGATTGCCGATTCTCGCGACGTGGCGCTGATTGCGGAGATCAAGAAGGCGTCGCCGTCGGCGGGTTTGATCCGAGCGGATTTCGACCCGCTGGAATTGGCCACGACGTATGCCGCCTCCGGGGCGACGTGCCTGAGTTGCCTGACGGATGAAGCATTTTTTCAAGGGCGGCTCGAGGACCTCGTGGCGGTGGCCGAAGCGGTGGACAGGCCGGTTCTGAGAAAGGACTTTCTGGTGGATCGGTACCAGTTGCTCGAGGCTCGGGTGGCCGGAGCGGATGCGGTGCTGTTGATTGCCGAGTGCCTGGATGGTTGTGAGTTGTCGGAGCTGTACCTGGCCGCAGGGGAATTGGGGCTGGACGTGTTGCTGGAGATCTACGAGCCGGAGAATCTTTCGCGAGCTCTGGATCTGGATCCTCGGTTGCTGGGAATCAACAACCGCAATCTGAAGACGTTCGAGACCGACCTGGGGCACACGTTGAGGCTGGCGGCGGATGTGCCTGCGACGACGATGCTGGTGGCCGAGAGTGGGATTCGCAGTCGTGAGGACGTTGAGTGCCTGGCGGCAGGGGGTGTGAAGGCGATCCTGGTTGGTGAGACCTTGATGAGGGCGGAGTCGGTGGCCGAGAAGACCGGCGAACTGGTGGGCGTGCCGCGGGTGGTGAGCCATTGAGAGTTGCGTCGGATCCAACCCGGTCCAGAGTACTTCAAGAAAGCAAACGAAGAGAGTGCACGAAAATGTCGAGCGAGTATCCGGTCGAGCATGTGTTGGTGGTGCCGACGAGTCTGTTTCATGAGATCGGGCATTTTCAAGGGTTCTGCCCCGACATCGAAGTCTATCTCGAGCGTCTGCTCGACCCGGCTCAAATGAGTTTTCGGCCACGGGACACGGTTGAGGAGGATCCGAGTCTGAAGCAGTTGATTCCGTATTGTCTGTTTCGTCATGACGGTCGGGTGTTCAATTACCGTCGCGGGACCGAGCAGGGTGAGGGCCGGCTGCACAGCAAGCGGTCGATTGGCATCGGCGGTCACATTTCGTCCGAGGACACTCATGCCGGCGGTTCGGCTTACGAGGAGGGGATGCAGCGGGAGATTGCCGAGGAGGTGTACTTGGAAACCGGGTACACCGAGCGTTGTGTGGGTTTGATCAACGACGATTTGACCGAGGTCGGGGCGGTGCACCTGGGTGTTGTGCACGTGTTCGATCTGGATGAGCCCAAAGTTCGAGCTCGTGAGGAGTCGATAATCGAAACATCATTTGCCACTCCCAAAGAACTGCTCGACGACCGCGAGTCGTTCGAGACCTGGTCACAGATCTGCCTGGAATACCTGGTGGCGGAGACAGCTGAATCGGTTGAGGGATCTGGCTGAGGCAGTCCAACACGGCGTCGGCAAAGGAGTGCGGGCGATGAAGAATCGGATAACGATCGTGGCGTCGGTGTTCTTGTTGGTGCTGGCCGCCTGGGCAGCTGACTGGACGGATGCCGCGGATGGGGTGGGTGCCAACGTGAAGGTTGGCACGGCACCGGCTGCCGGAACCGGGGCGGCCGATACGGCGAGCCTGGGTCGGATGCTGGGCGAGTTGGGGATTGTACCGCGGGTGACGGGGACTCGTTTCGACTTCGAGTTTGCGTCGCGTGAGGAGGACCAGGAGTGGGCGTTTGCCATGTCGGTGGTGCTGAGCCAGGACGCCGGGACGGTTTGGGTGATGGCATGGTTGGAGGAGATGCCCGAGCAGGCATCGAAGGTACCGGCGGCGGCGTTGTTGAGAATGCTGTCGGCGAACGACAGCCTGGGGAACGGGAAGTTCTTTGCCTATGACCGGAGGAATCGTCGGTTCCTGATGCAGCGGGTGCTGCCCAATCGGGGGATCACCGCATCGGGACTTCGCGGCGTGTTCCAGGACATGGCCCGTGCCGTGATCGGCAGCCACTCGACCTGGTCGGTGGCACGCTGGTCCGAGGCTCCGGAAGTGCAGCAATCGACGTTGCCTCCGGCACCCGCGGCCGAACGGCGGAGATAGGCGGTCGCCTTCGGGTTGGGCGTTGTTGGAGGTCGTGTCGGGGGGTAAAATGGCGGCACCGGCAACCACCGATGTGGTTGCTCCCGCCGCCGAGCCGTCCCGGCTCCGTCACCCGACTTCCTCAGCGGACATCGCATGAGATCCTGCCGGTCTATTCTTGTCTCGTTCCTGGTCTCATTCCTGGCCACGCTGCCGTTCGCATTGCCGGTCACTCTGCTTGTTGTGGGCTCGGTTCCCGTCGCGGCAGCCGAGTTATTGCCGGCGGATCGGCCGATCAACGAGGCGATCGACCATTACCTGCAGCTGGGTTGGGTCGAGGCGAAGGTGAAGCCGAGTCCGCAGGTTTCCGGGGCCGGGCTGATCCGGAGAATGACGCTGGATTTGGCGGGTCGGATTCCGACGGTGGGTGAGACTCGAGCGTTTGTGGATTCGAGTTCTCCGACGCGATGGACTGGTTTGGCGGATCGGCTGCTCGAGAGTCCTGATTTTGCGTATCACCATCGCAACCAGTTGGACCTGTTGTTGTTGGCGACGAAGAAGAGTGACGGTGAGTTCCGCAAGTACCTGTTGACGGCGGCTCGTGAGAATCGCAGTTGGGACGTGTTGTTCCGTCAGATGATGACTGGTCGCGAGGAGAACTCGGACGAGAAGCCGGCATTGGCGTTCTTGAAGGCTCGAGCCGGCAGTCTCGACGACCTGACCAACGACACCAGCGTATTGTTCTTTGGAGTCAACGTCAGTTGTGCCAAGTGCCACGACCATCCGTTGGTCGACGATTGGACCCAGGATCATTTTTACGGCATGGCGTTGTTTTTCACTCGGACCTACCTGACCAAGAAAAACACCTTGGCCGAGAAGCCCACCGGTGGCATCAAGTTCAAGACAACCTCTGGCGAGGAGAAGCAGGCTCGGTTCATGTTCTTGACCGGAACGGAGGTGTCCGAGCCGAAGGTCGAGTTGTCGGCCGAACAGCGGAAGGCTATGGCTGCGGAGGTGAAGCGGCAGATGAAGGACGCCAAGGCACCGGTGGCGAAAGTCCCCGGCTTCAGTCCTCGAGCCAAACTCGTCGAGTTGGCCTTGGGAGCCGACGATCGGCGGTTCTTTTCTCGAGCGATCGTCAACCGGATCTGGTTGCGGCTGATGGGGCGGGGGATTGTGGATCCTCCCGACCAGTTGCATTCGGCCAACCCTCCGTCGCATCCCGACCTACTCGATTGGCTCGCCCGCGATCTGGCGACTCGGGGCTACGACCTGAAGCGATTGATCCGCGGCATCGTGCTGAGCGACTCGTACGCGATTTCGAGTCGACATGTTGGTGAGGGTGAGGTTCCTGGTGCCGAGACGTTTGCGGTGGGTTCGGTCCGGGTGTTGACTCCACGGCAGTACGCCTTGTCGTTGCTGGTGGCGACATCGAATCCGGACCGTGTTTCGCTTGAGGCCGTATCGGGTGGCTGGGCGAAGCGTCGCGAGCAATTGGAGGGTGAAGCGGGTGGTTTGGCGGGTAAGATCGAGTTGCCCGGCGACAATTTTCAGGTCAGTGTCGACGAGGCGTTGTTGTTTTCGAACAATGACCAGTTGCAGGCCAGTCTGTTGAAGGATTCGGCCGATCGGTTGGTGGGCAGTTTGAAGTCCATTGGCGACCGTCGTCGGTTGATTGATCGTGCGTTTGAAGCGACGTTGTCCCGGTCACCGGACACGGACGAGGTTGTTGAGTTCGAGGTATTTTTGACGAAGAGAGAGAAGGCGGGTCGGTTGTCGGCGATCCGTCAGATGGTCTGGGCGCTTTTGACCAGTCCCGAGTTGCGGTTCAATTACTGAAGGATTCCGGCAACAGTTTTCGACAGGACACTGACAGTCAGTTTGGTTGGGCGGACATCCGTGTTGGCCTGGTAAGGAGTGGTTGGAGATGGCGCGATTCAGAAGCGAGTTGTGTAGACCTGCCGAGCATGTGTCTCGGCGAGGTTTTCTGAGTGCAGCGGCAGCCGGAGCGACTGCGGCCGGATTCGCTCAGGACATGACCGTTCTCGACGTGTTGAAGAATCCGTCGTTGGCCGCGGAGATCAAGAAGCAGCAGAAGCATGTGATCCTGTTGTGGTTGGCTGGTGGCGCGAGCCAGTTGGAGACCTGGGATCCGAAGCCGGGCCGTCCGACGGGCGGTCCATTCCTGCCGATTTCGACCAACGTTCCGGGCATCCAGATCAGCGAGTTACTGCCCAAGATGGCTGGTCGGATGCAGGACACGGCGATCATTCGCAGCCTGAGCACGGGGATCGGTGACCATGGTGGCGGGGCATCGTTGATGGAGACGGGTCGTCGCAAGGAACCGGGTCTCCAGCATCCGGACCTGGGCGCGATCATTGCTCGAGAGCTGGGTCGAGCCGACAGCCAGGTTCCCGACTATGTCAGTTTCTACGCTTCGACCGAGGGGCGTCGGAAGGGCACGTCGGGTTATCTCGGAGCCCGCTACGCTCCGATGTTCCTGTCAGACAGCATGATCCCTCAGAACATCCGTCGCCTGGAGAGTCTCAGCGACATCGACCATCGCGAGCGAGCCGATCTGCGAGACCTGTTGGCTCGCCGGTTTGCTCGAGGCCGCCACAGCCGCAACAACGTGTTGGGGTCTCACACGAGTGCTTACCAGCGAGTCCGCGGGATCATGGCCAGCGAAGAGCTGTTCAGCATCGACAACGAGCCGGCCGCGGTTCGGGCGAAGTACGGTCCGACGCAGTTTGCCGAGCAGTGTCTGATCGCCAGGCGGATGGTCGAAGCGGGTGTCCCCTTCGTCAAGGTGGCTCGTGCGTGGTGGGACAGCCACGGCCAGAACTTCGAGACTCACCAGGAACTCTGTGCTGATCTGGACCATTCGATGTCGGTACTGCTGGACGATCTCGAACAGCGCGGCCTGCTCGAGAACACTCTTGTGATCACTCTGGCCGAGTTCGGACGGACGCCCAAGATCAATGGCAGTCTTGGACGCGACCACTTCGCCAACGCCTGGAGCACGAGTCTGACCGGCTGCGGCATCAAGGGGGGTACGGTCTACGGCAAGACCGATGCCGATGGTCAGAACGTGGCCGAGGGCAAGATCGGAGCCGGTGAGTTGTTTGCCACGATCTTCAAGGCGTTAGGGATCGACTACGAGAAGGAGTACTTGGTCGGGTCTCGTCCGATCCCGATTTCCGACTTCGGGGTGCATCCGATCGACGCGGTGTTGACTTGAATCGTCGCACGAGTTGTTTCTGACCACGCGACACAGTTCCAAGAGAAAGCCACTCGATATGGCCGCTGATCCCAAGCAGTTGAAGCTCGTCAAGAACGTCGGATCCCAGGGCATCGCCTTCGGGCTGGATCGGGTGCCTGCAACCGATCGCATTGTCTATGGCAGTTCGGATTTTCAGGTTTACGAGTACGACTTTGGTACCGAGAAGTCCGAGTCGAGGGGATTCGAGGGTGAGGGGCATCGGAGCTATGTGACGACGGTCGCGGTGGCGGGCCAATCGGTTGTCAGCGGCAGTTATGATCGGCGGTTGGTCTGGTGGGACATCGAGACCCGCAAGCAGGTCCGGGTCACCGAGTCCGCTCATGCCAAACGCATCCGTCGCGTGGCTGCCAGTCCCGACGGCCGGTTGGTGGCCAGCGTATCGGACGACATGGACGTGAAGGTATGGGACGTCGCGAGTGGCGAGTTGAAGGCGACGCTCAAGGAGCACAAGCCGATGACTCCGCACAACTACCCATCGATGCTCTACGCC